>JGI25328J35697_1000471_pt1 | contig 33192 bp, 26 predicted proteins | sample HigsolmetaAR203D_FD_35697 | JGI IMG/M metagenome (IMG submission 35697)
GGGCGGCCCTGCAACCCCAACCAGCGATGCCGCCCGCGCTGGCGCCACGACCATCATTGCACTAACAATCAAATTGGACCCGTCCGTGGGGGCCGATCAGAACCTTAACAGTCAAACGATCGTTCAGGGTGGGGAAGTTGCAACTTCTGATTGTACTGTTTCGGGAAAAATTCTGCATGGCCTCCCCTGGCCAGCNTCATAACTTTCTTGCAGGACAGATCTTGCAGACGACATCAATCAACCGCGGCGGCGCTTNAGGATACCGCCGCAGTTGATTGATGTCCTGCGTCTGAGGTCGCTTTACCTTGTTGCCGAACTGCGTGGACGGCCGCGNTGCGGCGTCCCAGTCACCCGGAGATGGCTCGCCACGGCATCATCTCCTTCGTAGACCACGGGTGGAAGCTTCTGCAGCTCCGTGGTNAGTTCCCGCAGCAGAGCGAGGAGCTGTTCCATCTTGTCGCGTCCGAAGGCTGAGAGGATTTCNGCNTAGATGGCGTCCGCGTAGGGCTCCATCGCGGCAATCAGCTCCCGGCCACGCTTGGTGATGGACACCTCTGCGCGCCTCAGATCATGCGGAACCTGTCGCCTGGTAATAAGCCCGCGCTCTTCCAGATCGCTGATGATCCGGGACAGCGATGGCGCAAGCAAGCCGGTCGCTTCCGCAAGTTCAAGTACTTCGAGGGCCTCGACGGTGTTAAGAGTCCGTAGAACGCGCCATTGCTGCTCCGTTACATTGAAGAGCCTGAGCGTTGAACGGAAGCGTCCCATCACTGCGTCGCGGGCACTCAGTAAGGACATTGGCAAAGACTTAGTGAACCCACGGACCCGCAGCTTCACCCGCCCACCGAAAAAATCATCCATCTTTTCATTNCCCTATCCCCGCTCCTAGAATACTTGAAAAGAGATAGAGTGCAATTAGTGGATTGTAATTANTTCGGCAATTTGTTCCAGATTTTGGACAACTGCGAATACATGACGCACCCAGAAGCGGGGATCATCAGCCTTCTGTCAGCGATGGACGATGGTTTCCTTAACATGAAGACCATCGGTCAGGTGCACTAGTTCCACCAGGGTGCCGAGCCGCAAACAGCCTCTTTCTTGTTCCATTCCGAGGAAACAGGCAGGGTCAAAGGTCGCGTGCCTCAGCGCTATTTCNACGGGTAAACCAAGGACTTCCACGCAATACCGCNCCGCCGCGTCCAGCGTGATGTCGGATCCGGCAAGCGTCCCGTCTTCAAGCGTAAGGCGCGGGCAGTAGCCTGTGCGCTCGCGCGTGACGCGGCGGCCGTTTAGCGTAAAACGATCCCGGTCGGTTCCGACCAGGGCCATCGCATCGCTCACCAGAAAGATCCGGGCCGGCCCCTGCTTGGCNGCAAACGCCAGTTTCAGCGCGCGCCAGTCCACGTGATGACCATCGGCGATCATTCCAGCCCAGACGTCGCCGCGCACCAGCGCAGCGGCCGCAAGACCCGGACTGCGGTGCGCAATGCCGCTCATCGCGTTGTAAAGGTGAGTCACGCCGCGAACACCCGCGTCGAACAGGGCGTCGGCTTCATCAGCCGATACTTCGGTGTGGCCGAGCGAGACGATGACTCCGCCGTCCGCCAGCGCCCTGACCTGATCCGGCCTGACCTGGGATGCGGCCACGGTCAGCAACAGGCGGCCGACACGCGGAGCGTAGCCGAGATAGAGATCCACATCGTCATCCGTAAGCGGACGCATCAGCGCGGCGGAATGCGCACCCTTGCGGCGGGGATCGAGATGCGGCCCCTCCAGATGCAGTCCGACTACACCTTTCCGTTTAACGCCGTCCACCGCAGCGTCCAGCGCGGCACGTGTAATCTCCAGTGTATCGGTGATCAATGTCGGCATTACGGCGGTCGTGCCGCCGATCCTGCGATGCGCCGCGGCGATGCGTTCCATCACATCCGGCGACGGCCCATCGTTCAGCATGACGCCGCCACCGCCGTTTACCTGCGCGTCGATGAAGCCCGGGGAAAGAATGCCCTCGGAGAACACGCGCCGGGCAATGCCTGGACCGGGCTGTCCGGCGAAAACACCGGCTACCCTGTCGCCCTCTGTCAGCAGGTAGTGGTTCTCAAGAAGCCGCTCGCCGTCGAATATTCGCGGCGCGATATAAGCGAGCCTGGTCATTGAGCCTGCTAGTCCTTTCGTGAGCGGCAACCCCGACACCCTGCCCGGCCAGCCCCGCCGGCCAGCACATCAAGTCGGTTCGTAGCTTGCGCGTTTGACCTTTCAAGAGACACGAGTCGCTGCTAATCATAGGAGAAACTCACAGCCTACGGTACCCTCTCCCAGATATCCGGCCGAGCGATCCTTCTCCCGGCTGCTGCACGGACAAGCGTTAAAAAATGATCCCGATCCGCCCTATTGGCGCTGTAACCAAAGGCATTGCCCTGGTCCTGCTGGCATGCCTGATCTTCTCGACGCAGGATACGATCGGCAAGCAGCTCATGCTCACAATGACGGCCTTCCAGGTCATCTGGGGCCGCTATGTGGTCCAGACGGCCGTGATGACCGGCTACCTTGCCAGCACCAGCGGGCTGCGGTTCCTCAAGACCCGTCATCCCTTCCTTCAGATTGCCCGCGGCCTCGCTCAAACGGTCACCACCGGGCTGGTCTATGTCTCGCTGCCTCACGTGCCGATCGGCGATATCACGGCACTCGTGTTCTGCTCGCCCATCCTGGTCACACTTCTGTCCGTCGTCTTCCTCAAGGAGAAGATTGGCAGGCACCGGATCGCGGCAGTGATCATCGGCTTCGTCGGCGTATACCTGATCATCCTGCCCGGCTCGGGCGAAACCAATTTCTATCACATCCTTGCTTTCCTCTCGGCCTTTTCAAACGCGACCTACATCATGATCACGCGCCACCTCGCGGGACCGGAGGAAGCGCCGGCCACTCAATTCAACACCACGGCGGTGGGCCTGCTCATCTTCACGGTGATTTTGCTGACGACAGACACGCCGCCGCCGCTTTCCTCGGCGCCAATCTTCANCCTGATCGGCGTGATGGCGGCGATCGGACATTTCTCCATGGTGAAGGGTCTGTCCTATGCGCCGGCGTCGGTGCTGTCGCCCTACCTCTATTCGCAGGTGCTATTCGCGGCTCTCTACAGCGTGTTCTGGTTCGGGGACAGCTTGCGTCTCAGCATGGTGGTCGGAACCACCCTGCTCATCCTCAGCGGCGTCTACATCTGGTGGCGCGAGCGGATCCGCTCCGCGGAATCCGCATCACGACCGTCCCGCGCGTGACTTCCTGAACCCGCGCGACAGCCATTCGGAAAAGGGGCGAAGGCCCCTTTTCCTCCACTCGCACTACGGGCCGCGCGCCGCTACCGCCCGTCGGCCGCCGCCTCGATAACTGCGATGTCGAGCTTTACCATCCGGAGCATGGCTTCGGCGGTCCGCCTGGCCCGTTCACGATCGGGGTCCATCATGAGCTCACCCAGCCGGCGGGGAACGATCTGCCAGCACAGTCCCCAGCGGTCCCGCACCCAGCCGCACTGCTCGATGGTGCCGCCGTCGCTGAGCGCGTTCCAGAGGCAGTCGATCTCCTCCTGGGTATCGCACTCGACCAGAATCGAAAAACTGTGATTGAACGGATCGAGCGGACCGGCCTCGATCGCCATGTAGTTCTGGTCGCCGATGGTGAAGCCCGCCACCTTCACCGAGCCCGCCGGCCCGCTCGGGCTCTCCGCGGGAAGCGCCGTCGTCCACAGGATCGCCGAACCCGGCACCAGTGACACGTAGAAGCGCAGCGCTTCCTCCATGTCCTTCTCGAACCACAGATGCTGAATGACCTTCATGGCAGGTCCTCCTCTCGTCCTTGACCTCCTANGACGGACGACGAGACCCCGCACCGACAGGCTTCAGAAACGTGCCGTGCGGAATGACGATAACCAGTCGCAAGAAACAGACCTAGCGATCACACAGCATCTGGCGGATGCGCTCCAGGACGACTTCCTTCTCCTCTCCCGACAGCGCATCGACGCCGAACATCTGTTGCGCCCGCATGCCCTCCAGAGCCAGGAATGCGACCAGGCAACCGACCCTGTCGCCACCTTCTGCCTCGATCCGGTCGAGAAGCTGGCGATTGAGACGGCGGATGGGCGACAGAAGATCCGGATTTTCGGAAAGAGCAGCCAGGATACCCGAAGGCGGGGGCGTCCTTCGGCTGATCTCCTCGACCACCATGTTGAAGTATTCAACCGCTACGGAAGTACCGCTGCCGCGGTCCGGCTGCTCCTCCAGGATGGCCGTCGACGACCTTTCCACAAACTGTTCGACGAGCGCTTTCAAAAGCGCTGTCTTGTTGGGAAAGTTGTACAGGAGCCCCCCCTTGGACACGCCAGCCTGCGCGGCGACAGCGTCAAGCGACAGGTGTGCGCAGCCTTGCGTCTGGGCCAGTTCAGATGCAGCTTTCAGGATTCTTTGGCGGGCAGTTCCACGGGATGACATGGCGCCCCCTATAATCTTTATTGACTTTACAGTCCAGCCGGTACAGTAACGACTTCCCTCCGCGCAGCTCTGCAGCGCGCGGCTGCCCTGCGGGCATGGCTGAATCTGCACACGACGGGTACGTTCCCAATGATCAAGCGTTTCGTTATTGCCGCCATACTTCTGATCCTCGTTGTCGGCGGTCTGGTCGGCTTCAATCTCTTCCGTGACAAGGCGATCCAGGACTTCTTCGCGAACATGCCGCGTCCAACGGTCGTCGTCTCAGCGACCAACGTGAAGAATGTCACTTGGGAACCCACAATTCCGGCAATCGGCACAGTCAAGGCCATCAACGGCGTCGACCTCTCGGTGGAGTCCGCCGGCATCGTCAAGGAAATCCTGTTCAAGGCAAATGACCACGTGAACAAGGGCGACGTGCTCGTGCAACTGGANGACGAGATCCAGAGGGCCGAACTCGAAGCAGCCCGCACACAGGCCGAGCTGGACCAGCAGTCGCTGAGCCGCGCGCGGGAACTCGCGCAGCGCGGTGTCGGCTCGCAGTCTGCCCTGGATGCGGCGAGCGCATCCGCCCAGACCTCGGCCGCGGCCGTCAACAAGGCGCAGGCGGCACTCAACCAGCGCCAGATCCGGGCTCCGTTCAGCGGCACGATCGGTATCCCGCGCATCGAACTCGGCCAGTACCTGCAGCCGGGAACGGTGGTGGCCACGCTGCAGGACCTGGGGACCATGCACGTGGACTTCACGGTTCCCGAGCAGCAGTTTGCGCTTCTCGAGCTCGGCCAGACGGTCCGCATCGGCATCACGGATGACGACATGCCCTTCGCTGGCAAGATCGTCGGTATAGATCCGAAGATCGATCCGTCGACCCGCCTGGTCTCCGTCCGCGCCGAAATCGAGAACCCCGACAACAAGCTAAACCCCGGCCAGTTCGTGCGCGTCCGTGTCGAGCTGCCGTCCGAGGAGAATATTCTCGCGGTGCCGCAGACGGCGGTCGTGACGAGCCTGTTCGGCGACTATGTCTTCCGGCTCGACCCGGTTGACGCGAGCGCCCCCGACAGCCNCGAGAAGCTCTATACCGCCAGCCAGGTCTTCGTGCAGATCGGCCGCCGCGAGAAGGGCGTCATCGAAATCGTCAGCGGTCTCAAGGACGGCGACCTCGTCGTCGACTCCGGCCAGAACAAGCTGAGCCACGGTTCGCAGGTTCGCGTCAATAACAGCGTCCAGCCCGTGCCTGCGGGGAGCGCCCAGTAATGAACATTTCAGCACTCTTCATACGCAGGCCAGTCCTGTCGACAGTGGTGGCATTAATGATGCTGCTGCTGGGCTTCGAGGGACTGTTCAACCTGCAGATCCGGCAGTATCCGAAGGTCGACGAGACCGTCATCACCATCACCACAGTCTATCCCGGCGCGAGCCCTGAGCTGATCCAGGGCTTCATCACGTCGAAGATTGCGGCGGCGGTGGCGACGACCGAGAACATCGACTACGTCACGTCGCAGAGCCGCCCATCGGCGAGCGTGGTCACCGTCCAGATGAAGCTTGGATCGGACCCCGACATCGCGCTGACGGAAGTCATGTCCAAGGTGCAGGAGGTGCGCAGCCAGCTACCCTCCCAGGCCGAGGACCCGACGATCGTCAAAGGTACCGGCATGACCTTCGCCACGATGTACCTGGCGGTCCAGAACCCCAACATGTCGGCGGAGCAGCTGAACGAGTACATCGAACGCGTAATCGTTCCGCGCGCTTCCACCATTGAAGGCGTGGCCGAGGTTCAGGTCCTGGGCGGATCCAAGTTCTCCATGCGCGTCTGGATCGACCCGATCAGGCTCGCCGCGCGCGGCGTGACGCCTGCGGAGGTCGTGCAGGCGATCAACAACGCCAACTACCTGGCCGCTCCGGGCAAGACGAGGAACGAGTTCGTCGCCCAGGCCATCACGACCGAAACCACGCTGCAGTCGCCTGACGCGTTCGGCGCGCTGCCGATCCGTTCGTCCGGCATCGACGTCGTGCGCCTGCGCGACGTGGCGGACGTCGAGCTGGCGGCTGCCGACACCGACACCATCGTGAAGTTTAACGGCCAGCCCGGCACCTTCCTCGGCATCTTCCCGACGCCGGCGGCGAACCCGCTGGACACGGCCGACGCAGTGCTGCGCGAGCTGCCCGCCATCCGCGCGACCCTGCCGGAAGGCATGACCATCGACGTGATGTACAACGCGACGGACTCCATCCGCGCGTCGATCAACGAGGTGTTCAAGACCATCTCGGAAGCGGTCATCATCGTCGTGCTGGTGATCCTGCTCTTCCTGGGCTCGTTCCGTTCGGTGCTGATGCCGATCGTGACGATCCCGCTGTCGCTGGTCGGTGTTCTGTTCCTGCTCTACACCGTGGGCTACTCGATCAATCTGCTGTCGCTGCTGGCGATGGTGCTGGCAATCGGCCTGGTGGTGGACGACGCCATCGTGGTGGTGGAGAACATCCACCGTCACATTGAAGAGGGCCTGACCCCGCACCAGGCCGCCTACACGGGCATGCAGGAGATTTCCACGGCCGTCGTCGCCATGACGATCACGCTGGCCGCAGTGTTCGCGCCTCTCATGTTCACCGGCGGCCTGACGGGCTCGCTGTTCCGCGAGTTCGCCTTCACGCTGGCCGGCGCAGTGGTCCTCTCCGGCATCATCGCGCTCACCGTAACGCCGATGATGAGCGCGCGCATNCTGAAGTCCGGCCATCACACGAAGCTCCAGCAGTTCGTCGATCGCTGGCTCACACGCATCGAGAACCGCTATGAGCGGCTGCTGTCCGGCTCTCTCAACTATCGGCCGGTCACGCTGATGATCGTGATCGTGCTNGTGGCGCTCACCGGCTTCCTGTTCATGAAGACCTCGACCGAGCTGGCGCCGGAGGAGGACGAGGGCGCCCTGTTCTCGCTGATCAATGCGCCGCGCTACGCGACGTCGGACTACACGGAGCTCTACACCGACCAGATCTTCGACCTGACGAAGGATCTGCCGGAGCTCAAGGCAACCTTCAACGTCGTGGGCATGGGCGGCCAGCCGAACAGCGCCTTCGCCGTCTGGGCATTCAAGGACTGGGACGAGCGCACACGCTCACAGAAGGAGATCCAGACCGATCTGCAGGCGCGCATCGCGCCGGTGGCCGGCGTGCAGGCACTCATCTTCGCGCCGCCGTCGCTGCCGGGTGCCGGTGGCGGCCTGCCGATCTCGATGGTGATCCAGTCGACCGGCGACCCTTCGCAGGTCTACGAGGTGGCGGAGACGATCAAGCAGAAGGCGACGGAGTCCGGACGCTTCATCGTCGTGCAAAACTCGCTCGCCTATGACGCCCCGCAGGTGGTGGTCGAAATCGACCGCGAGCGCGCAGCCGCCCTGAACGTGCCCGCGAGCGCGATCGGCAACACGCTCGGAGTTCTCGTCGCCGGCGCCAAGGTCGCGCAGTTCGACCGCGACTCCAACAGCTACGACATCATCCCGCAGGTGCCGCAGGAGTACCGGCTCAACCCGGAGAACCTGCAGCACTACTATGTGCGCAGCTCCACCGGCGAGATGGTGCCGCTCGATGCGGTTATCCGCGTGCGGACCCAGGCATCGCCAGCATCGATCGAGCAGTTCAACCAGCTCAACTCGGCGACCATCTCGGCGATGCCGCTGCCGACGGTGACCACCGGCGACGGTCTTGCCACGCTNGAGCAGATCGCCCGGGAGGTGCTGCCCGAGGGCTTCTTCATCGACTACTNGGGCCAGTCGCGCCTCGAAAAGACCCAGGGCAACACGATCGCCATCGCATTCGCCCTGGCGGTGGTCGTGATATACCTGGTGCTGGCGGCGCAGTTCGAGAGCTTCCGCGACCCGCTGATCGTGATGATGTCGGTGCCGCTGACGATCTTCGGCGCCGTGGTGCCCCTGAACATCGGCCTCGGCACGCTGAACATCTACACGGAGGTGGGCCTCATCACGCTGGTGGGCCTGATCACCAAGCACGGCATCCTGCTCACCGAGTTCGCCAACCAGCAGCGCGAGCTGCATGGCCTGAGCAAGCGTGACGCCATCATCGCCTCGGCGAAGGTCCGCCTGCGCCCGATCCTGATGACGACGGCCGCCATGGCGCTCGGCGTGGTGCCGCTGATCATGGCCGACGGTGCGGGTGCAGCTGCCCGCTACTCGATGGGCCTGGTGATCTTCTCGGGCATCCTGATCGGCACGGCCTTCACGCTGTTCGTGGTGCCGATGTTCTACACCTACATCGCCAGCGACCACACCGCGCGGCGGGAGGAAGACGAGGCGATCCCGGCGGCCACAGAGCATCCGGCCTGATCCAGGTCGCCAGTCTCCGGAACGAAAACCCCGCCCCGGGCGTCCGGGGCGGGGTTCTTTTTTGCGTCAGAGATGATTCGTCAGGGACCGGAACCCAGAAGCCCTTCCGCCCCGATCTCCGAAAGCGCCGCCTGCAGCCCCACTACATCTTCAGCAGGCGGCGGGCATTCTCCTTCAGGATCTTCGGGCGGACCTCCGGCTTGATGTCGAGCTTGTCGAATTCGGCAAGCCAGCGGTCCGGAGGGATTACGGGCCAGTCGGAGCCGAACAGGACGCGGTCCTGCAACAGCGAATTGGCATAGCGAACCAGGATCGGCGGGAAATACTTCGGCAGCCAGCCCGACAGATCAATCCAGACGTTCGGCTTGTGGGTGGCGACGGACAGCGCTTCCTCCTGCCACGGGAAGGACGGATGAGCCATGATGATCTGCATGTCCGGGAAGTCGACCGCCACATCGTCCAGATACATCGGGTTCGAGTACTTGAGCCGCATGCCGTTGCCGCCGCGCATGCCGGCACCGACGCCGGTCTGACCGGTGTGGAACAGGGCTGGCACGCCAAGCTCCTGAATGGCCTCGTAGAGCACATAGGCGCTGCGGTCGTTCGGATAGAAACCCTGGAAGGTCGGGTGGAACTTGAACCCCTTTATGCCGAAATGTTCGACCAGGCGGCGCGCCTCGCGGGCGCCNATCTTCCCCTTGGCCGGATCGATGCTGGCGAAGGGGATCAGCACATCGCTGTGCTCAGCGGCAAGCTCGGCCATTTCCTCGTTGTTGTAGCGGCGGTAACCGGACTCGCGCTCGGCGTCGACCGGAAAGATGACCGCCGCGATGTTGCGCTGACGGTAGTACTCCGCCGTCTCGGGAACGGTGGGCGGATGCTTGTAGGGCGCCTTGAAATAGGCGGCCATGCCCGCCTGGAAATCATCGTAGCCATCGTCCGCGTGGGTGCCGCAGGGCTCTTCCGCATGGGTATGGAAGTCGATGGCAACGACCTTATCGAGATCCGGCATTTCTTCTCCTCCTGAACACTCGTTCATTCCGCGCGGGCCNGCCCGCACGCTGTGAACGGGCCTGACCCGGCGGGGTCACAATTTCCTCAATCGCCTCCTGGTGCGGGCGGCTCCCGGCGCACTGCGCTCATGGTTCGGCAATCTCATCATCTTGCACACTCGTGGTTGGACGAGCTCATGGTTCGACAAGCTCACCATGAGGGGGGCGGGGTGAAGACGGCGGCCAGTCCGCGAGCTTGCGCAGAAGCTTCAGCAGGACTGCCTGCTCCTGCGCTTCCAGACAGTCGACGGCCCGACTTACTGCGCGCAGCACCAGATCCTGATGCTCCTCCACATGGGCCCTACCCTTCTCCGTCAGCTCCAGCGCAATGGCGCGGCGATCGTGCGGCGGCACCAGTCTGCGGATCATGCCGCGGTTCTCCAGCAAACGGACAAGCTTCGTCATGTTCGATCCCGTGATCCGCAACCGGTCCGCCAGAACGCCCTGACGGACGCCCGGGTTCAGACCGATGGCCATCAGGATCGTGAACTCGCCGATCGGAAGGTCGCGGCGGTTGAGTTCGGCAAAGGTGCGCTCCGAAACCGTCAGCTGCGCGATGCGCAGCAGAAAGCCGACCGAGGTCTCAAAAGGACCGAAGGTCAGCGCTGGGGTCTCGTTCACACCGGAATTCATCACTCGGATNAGGGATCGTTCACTTTTCAATTGTTGAACTGTCAACAAAATACCTTTCCGATGTCAATCGGCGAGACTAGGCTGCAATATGGAAAACCGTGAGAATGCTGACAGCGTGAAGGAGGAGCGATGAAGGCTGACGGAAAGGTAGCGGTGGTCACCGGTAGCGCTTCCGGTCTTGGCGAGGCCACGGCCCGGGCGCTGGCCGCGCGCGGCGCACGGGTGGCGGTGGTGGATCTCAACGGCGAGGCGGCGCAGAAGGTGGCCGGCGAGATCGGCGGAGTCGGGATCGCCTGTGACGTTTCCAGCGGCGAGCAGGCGGAAGCGGCCTTCGCCCGCGTGAAGGCGGAACTCGGCTCGCCCAGCATCCTCGTCAATTGCGCCGGCATCGGCCCGGCGGCGCGGACTGTCGGCAAGGAGGGGCCGCATCCGCTGGACCTGTTCCAGAAGGTGATCGGCGTCAATCTGGTCGGCACCTTCAACATGATCCGGCTGTTCGCGGCCATGGCGCAGGAAAACACCCCCGAGGAGAGCGGTGAGCGGGGCGTGATCGTCAACACGGCTTCCGTCGCAGCCTTCGACGGGCAGATCGGCCAGGCGGCCTATTCGGCGAGCAAGGGCGGCATCGTCGGCATGACACTGCCCATCGCGCGCGACCTCGCGCGTTCCGGCATCCGTGTCGTGACCATCGCGCCCGGCATTTTCCGGACGCCGCTTCTCGCTGGCCTTCCGGAGGATGTGCAACAGTCGCTGGGTCAGCAGGTGCCCTTCCCGCCGCGGCTCGGCCGGCCGGAGGAATATGCGGCGCTTGCCTGCCACATCGTCGAGAACGAGATGCTGAACGGAGAAACGATCCGCCTCGACGGCGCGATCCGCATGGCTCCGAAGTGAGAAGCGGCAGAGCCGCCCGGCCTCCTGCGAGGTCAAGGCGGCTCTGCCCCTGCGCTGTCTGGTCCCGGAGTAGACAGCGCCTTCAATCAAAGCTTGGACGGGTCGACCGGCGGCGTTCCATGCGTGTGGAAGGTCTCGATCGTCTTCATGCCCCAAGCCTGGCCCTTCTTGCGCTCCGCCTCCGTCCAGGTGATAGGCTCCCAGTCGGGGCGGAGAATCAGGCGGGCGCCGGCATTGGCGACCTCGATACGATTGCCCGCGGGTTCATAGACATACAGGAAGAACGTTCCCTGAATCGCGTGCTTGTGGGGACCGGATTCGATGAAGACCCCGTTCTCCAGGAAAATGTCCGCCGCGCGCAGCACGTCCTCGCGGCTGTCCACCGCGTAGGTCAGATGATGGAAGCGGCCCGACACGCCGTAGTGGTCTTCCGTATAGGCGATGTCGTAGCTCTTGTTGTTCACGGTGAACCAGCAGCCGGCCAGACGGCCGTTGTCGAGCTGGATCTGTTCCGTCACGCGACTGCCGAGCGCCTTCACCATGAAGTCGCGGATCTGACCCACGTCCCTTGCCAGCAGGTTCAGATGGTCGATCCGGCGCACGCAGACGCCACGGCCATGATAGCGTTGGGCGATGTTCTTCAGGGCCGGCCGTTCCTCCGGCGGAGCGACATAGAGGCGGGTGTCGTAGTAAAGCTCGAAATGATGCCCATCCGGGTCCGTAAAGCGATAAGCGCGACCATGGCTCTGATCGCCATCGACCCAGCCGATGCCAAGCCCCATTTCCTCGATCACCTTGATGCGGCGTTCGAGAGCTTCCGGCGAAGAGGTGCGGTAGGCCACATGGCCCAGCCCTGTCGTGTCCGAACGCGTCAGCTTCAGCGTGCAGTATTCGTAGTCGTCCCAGCCACGCAGGTAGGAGGAGTTCTCGTCGCGACCGCTCTCGGTCATGCCGAAGACATTGACGAAGAAGTCCAGGCTTTCCTCGAACTTGTTGGTGAGCAACTCGACGTGTCCCAGGTGGGCAACGTCAAAACAGGGCTCTGCCATGGCATTCCTCCCCAAGTTGGCGGCCCATGACGGCCGCCAGTGTTCCGTCCAAGACGAAGATATATCCGTCTTCCCTTCCCGACATTCAGTACCTTGTCAGACAGGCGAACGGAAATCAGTTCTTGCTATAGGACAAGAAGCTGCAGCTACCCGGCACGCGCCGCCTGCAAAGCCGATCCGGACGGACAAGCCATCCCAAATCGCAATGGCACTCCCCTTTCCGGACGGCTCATCCGGAAGCCGGAGCGGTCCAGGTTACACGCGACCTCCGGGCTGCACCAACCGGGTGTCGTTGCGGTTGCGGACGGGAGACCCGCGTCCCCCATCCCTGCGCCGCTCATGCCCCTATTCGGGGAAAACGACGGTCTTGTTGCCGTTGAGCAGCACGCGGCCATCCAGATGATAGCGCACGGCGCGCGCCAGAACGCGGCGTTCGATGTCGCGGCCCTTGCGAACAAGATCCTCCGGCGTGTCGAGGTGCGTGACGCGCTCGACATCCTGCTCGATGATCGGACCTTCATCGAGGTCGCCGGTCACGTAATGGGCGGTTGCACCGATCAGCTTCACGCCGCGGTCGAAGGCCTGATGGTAGGGCTTCGCGCCCTTGAAGCCCGGCAGGAAGGAGTGGTGGATGTTGATGCAGCGGCCGTAGAGGTCGGCGGCCAATTCGTCCGACAGGATCTGCATGTAGCGGGCGAGCACTACCAGATCCGCGCCGGTCTCCTCGATCACGCCGCGCAGCTGCTTCTCCTGCTCCGCCTTGGTTTCCTTGGTGATGGGCAGGTACCAGAAGGGCAGATCGCCCAGCATGAGGTTGCTGTAGGTCTCGCGCGGATAGTTCGAGACGATGCCCACGACGTCCATCCTCAGCTCGCCCGACCGCCAGCGGTACAGCAGATCAACGAGGCAGTGGTCGAACCGCGACACGAGCAGAAGCACCTTGCTCCTGTGGTTCTGGTCGCGCAGGTTCCAGCTCATGCCAAAGCGTTCCATGACCGGCGCGAGCGCGGCCCGCGCAGCCTCAGCCTGCAGGCTGGAAGGGCCCTTGAACACGATCCGGTTGAAGTAGTTGCCGGTGATCGTGTCGCCAAACTGCTGAAGGTCCGTAATGTCGCCGCCCATGTGGAAGATCGTGGTGGAGACGGCCGCCACGATGCCGGGCTGGTCGACACAGTGAGAGGTCAGAACGAAAGACCGCATATCCTCATCCAAGTACTGCAACTATCTTGACGCCTTCCTTATCCATTCCGCGGTCGTCTTGACACCACCAAACGGATAAAAATGCAGCGTCACGTCGCCATGCCGCGCCGGATCGAGCGATTCCGCCAGCTCGCTGACGAACCGCTCGGGGCCCGCAGTGTTGAACAGGTTCAGGATTGACGCCCCGTACTTGCTCATCACCTTCGCCGAAGCTGCAACCCCGCATCGCGCCGCATAACGAAGAAGCGTTTTCACGCTCGCCGGACCGGCGACGCCGATCCGTACGCGGGCCTCTATACCTTCCTGCCGCAGACGCTCAAGCCATTTCAGCACCGGCTCGGTGTCAAAGCCGAACTGGGTGGTGATGTCGACCTTCTGGCCCACATCCCGGAGGACGGAAATCTTGTCCCTCATTGCCTGCCACAGCTTCTCTTCGGAGATGTCCGGATGGCCNTCCGGATAGCCCGCGATGCCCACATGGCGGATGCCATATTTTTCCAGCAGGCCGGAGCGGATGATGGAGAGAGCATCTTCATAGGGACCGGACGGTTGGGCCAGGTCGCCCGCCACGACGAATACGCGGGTGACGCCGGCTTCGTCGCGGAGACGGGCCAGCATCGTCTCGAGCTCCTGTTCCGACCGCAGGCGGCGGGCAGAGAGGTGCGATACCGGCTCAAATCCCAGGCGCTTCACGCGGGCGGCGGTGGCAACGCGCATGTCAGGATCGTCACCCGGCAGGAACGTCACCGAAACGGCCGTGCCCGGAACAAGCGACGGGGCCGCCTCCTCGAAACTGTCGCCGTCCTTCGCGGTGATCTCCAGCGAATATTCGCGCAGCAGATCCCGTTTGCCCGCGCGAGGCAGGACATCCGATTCCGCGAAACCCTCTCCTGCGAATTGAGCCACGTGAGCCTCCGTTCTGATCTGATTTCTGCAGCCCGGGACGCGGGGGCTTCCCCAGCGTTCCGGTACCGCCCGAGGGCAGCACGCATCCGCAACGGCCAGCACCGCCGGCCATTCCGCTACCGTGCCCGCACCAAACACTTGCCGCGCCAGATCAGTTCAGCTGTCCACCAAGACCGAACTGCCCCGGCCATATGCTTCTTGCGGTTCCCTGGGGGGATTTCCGCTTCTCCCGAGCCGCGCTTTCTCCCGCGGTTCCGGACGGAAAACCGGTTCCCACTTTTCCTGGAACCGCTTAGACAACCGCGCCCTTCACGCGCCAGCCGCCCTCGACGTAAACCTTGCGGACGACCTCCACGTAAGGAACAGGGCTGACGGTAGCGCGAATCTCCATCTGCCGGTGCGGCTCGACCGTCGGCTTCATCGTGCCGCCGTTCTCCTCGCCCCAGATGAGCGTGACCTGGGCGCCCGGCTCGGCGACCTCGGGGTCGACCACCGCCAGGGTCAGCATCTTGCGCTCGTTGGAGCTGTAGCCGATCCAGGTGGAGACGCCGACGGTCTTGCTTCCCAGCACCACGCGATCATACGGGTGCATCGAATAGACGGCCGACGGGAACTCGATAAACTTGCCGCGCTCATTGTCCCTACCGAACTGGGAGGCGATGACCTTCGCCACATCCTCGTCCTCGAGCGCAAGCGTCACCTTGCGACGATGCTTTTCCTTCGCCTTCTGCTCCAGCGCCTCGCGGCCGATGAAATCGTGGTCGAACTTCACGAGCGGGCCATAACCCAGATCCCACGGCGTGAAGTAGTAGTCCTCGATATTGCCGGAGACAAAGCTGCCACCGATGGAAGCGTTCGCCTCATAGCTGTCGGCCTTCAGCCACTCGCGGTAGGGCTTCATCTTGTCGCCCGTGTAGACGGCGGGCAGCGGCGACGGGATCCAGCCGGATTCAAGCGTGTTGGACGAATAGGCGCGGCCGCCGACCAGACGCATGCCGAATTCCTCGCCGGCGCGGATGAGCGCCTGACGCACCTCCTCGCCCTCGGCCCACGGTCCGAACAGCTCGAAGCCAGGCTGGCCAGCCATGCCGTGGCGCAGAGCGCGAACCTCCCTGCCCGCAATGGTCATGCGGGTCATGTGGAAGAACTTGAGTTCCGGCGCCGGCTTCCCGGTCGCCTTCTCTATCACCTTGAGCGCGTTCGGGCCCTGGATCTGGAAGCGGTAGGACTTGCGGTTGAAAGGGTCCGGCCGCGCGGCGGAGCGCTCGTCGAGCTCGCAGGTCACGTCAAAGCCTCCGGTCGCGGCATGGTACTGGATCCAGTTCAGCACCGGGATGCGCCCGACGAGATTGAACGTGTTCTCCGCCAGATAGAACAGGATGACGTCGCCAATCACGTAACCGTCGTAGTTGACGGGAACGAACTGCTTGGCGCGGTCCACCACGAAGTTGTTGAACGTGTTGACGCCGAGATACGTCAGCAGCTTCAGCGCATCCTTGCCGTGAACCAGCAGGTCCGCCATGTGATAGGACTGGTTGAAGAGCACGCAGGTGTTTTGCCAGGCCCACTGCTCATCCCGCCAGTTGGTGTATTCGGCAGGAACACCCGGATAGACGTTCGGTCCCGTCTTCTGGTTGCGAAGAAGGTGAACCGGATTGCCGCTTTCCNGCAGCACGTCCTCAAGCGATCTGACCGACATGCAGCTATCCTCCTCTGACGCACGCAACCGTCTGCCGATGACAGGCAGCGAGTTCTCCCCAGCTCGCGGACGCGCGCACAATTTCTCCTCTCGCATACATGAATGCGCCAGAAAGCCTGAATGTCAAGAAAAATGCGTCGCATTTCCGCCTACATGTATACATATTCCGGGACAACGACCAGCCGCGCGACGATGCGCGGCGACCCGCCCGGCCGCGATCGGCCTGGACCTCACCTTTCCTCACGGCGCGCGGATGAGACAGGGCCCAGATCAATCCGAGTATTAGGAAGGATGGTGCCCGGCGCGACGGCGAATTGAAGGCAGCGACATACGCCACATATGCAACATATGCGACCGATGCGGGTCAGTGCGGGAGAAAGCCCTTGAGAAGGCGGTTGACAGCCGTCTGGGCTTCGACGTGCGGCAGGTGCCCCACTCCTTCCAGAACGGCGGCTTGGTCTCCGAACGCAGCCAGCCGACCAAGGTCCGGAGGACTGATGCGGTCCTCGGCGCCCCAGATCACGCACAGGTTTTCGACCTTGGGCAGGGGTGGTGGCGGAGAGGCAAGAATGCCCGCCGCCAGCCTGCGCAGGGCATCGCGCCGGCCGGGCTGCTCAAGCATGTGGAGCACGTGCGATACCATTTGCGGACGAATGAGACTCTTGCGGCTGACGAGCCGGTGCAGGAGGCTTTCCGCCTCCTCGGGCTGTCGCAGCTCCGGAAAAGCCTTGAGGAAGGAATGGTCGATCGACCTACCCCAGCCGCCGGGAGCGATGACCGCCACATGGGAGATGTCCTGCGGCAGCATTTCCGCCAAATGCAGGCTGACCGTGGCACCGAGGGAGTGGCCGACTACAGCGAACGGCCGGGGAAGCTCCCGGATCGCCGCAATGACCGCGCAGGCCATGGCTTCGTGGGTGCCCTCGCCCACATCGTTGCCGGCATCGCCATGGGCCGGCAAATCGACGGCATACACCCGGTATCCGGCCAGCCCCAACGCCGTTCCTACCCAGGAAAGACGGCTGGAGCCAAAACCGTGGATCAGCAGGACCGGCGCACCGGACGAACCACCCAGGTGAAACAGCCTGGCAGAGGAAATCTGGTCCAACGTCATCTCGACCTTCCTTGCAAATGCGGCGAGGCTATCCGCGGAAGCCGCGCCTCTGTCAATTCCCCTCCATCCCCACTGCCACGATGCGGATCATTTACCCGGGCTCGAGAAACTCACCGGAATGCCGGCAGCCCGACAGCTGCCTGCTCTACTGTAGCCCCGAAACGATCGTGATTGCCCAGACGTTCAGGCCGGGCAGTTCAGCGCAGGTTCCCGGTCAGGTATGGCCGCCAGCCGGCATAGTCTAACATTTCTCCGTAGCCCTTAACCTGTGAAATTGCCAAGTANATCGGCAATCACATGCACGTCAATTATGCAGCTTTCATAAATGCACAATCGATAAGCAAATCCCCTTGCGAATATACGGCAAGACGTGCTGTTATCTCCATTCACAAGAACAATACCGAGCAGAAACTCAGAGGGGCTCTAAATGCTAAGAAGACATTTCCTTTCCCTGATGGCGGCAGGCGTCCTTGCCGGAGCAGGCATGATGGCGGGCACTTCTGCGCAGGCGCAGACCAAGGTCGCTTTCACGCTGGACTGGCGCTTCGAGGGACCGGCTGCGGGCTTCGTACTGGCGCAAGACCGGGGCTATTTCGCTGAAGAGGGGCTGGAGGTCACGATCGATACCGGCGCCGGCTCGGTCGAGGCCATTCCGCGCGTGGCGACCGGCACGTACCAGATGGGCTTCGGCGACATCAACTCGCTCATCAAGTTCCTGGACCAGGATCCGACCCAGAAGGTCAAGGCCATCATGATGGTCTATGACATCCCGACCTTCTCGGTGGTGGGCCGCAAGTCGCTCGGCATTTCCAATGACCCGAAGTCGCTGGAAGGCAAGAAGCTCGGCGCGCCGACGGGAGACGGCGCCTATGCGCAATGGCCCGCCTTCGTACAGGNGGCCAACATCGATACCAGCAACATCACGCTCGAAAGCATCGGCTTTCCGGTACGCGAGCCAATGCTGGCGCAGGGTCAGGTTGACGCCGTGTTCGGCTTCGCCTTCTCCGTGATCCTGAACCTCAAGGCGCAGGGCGTGGCGGATGAGGACATCGTGCCGATCCTGATGGCCGAGCATGGACTGGACCTCTATGGCAACGCCATCCTGGTCAATACCGACTTCGCGGAGGCCAATCCCGAGGCTGTGAAGGGCGTCGTGCGGGCGCTCATCAAGGGCTTCCGCGACGCAGTGCTCGATCCCAAGGCCGGCGCCGAAGCTGTGGTGAAGCGCAACGACATCCTGGACGTCGCGGTCGAAACCGAACGCCTGGAAATGGCCAACAAGATGAACATCAACACCGCTTACGTGCAGGAGCATGGCATGGGCGGCATCGATCCGGAGCGCATGCAGCGCGCAATGGAGCAGCTGACCATTTCCATGGGTCTGACCGGCAACGTGAAGCCCGAGCAGGTTTTCGACGCACAGTACCTGCCCCCGGCCGACGAGCGCATGCTCAAGTAACACGGAAAAACTCTCGGAATGGGCCCTGGCTGCACAAGCCAGGGCCTAGTTTTCAGTTACAGGGGTGAGATGTCTGATCCTTTTGTTCAAATCGACGGGGTGGACCTGCGTTACGGNGGGCCGGGAGGAGTTCTCGCAGTTTCGGGCCTGACGCTCGCCGTGAACAAGGGCGAATTTGCCGCCGTGGTCGGGCCGTCCGGCTGCGGAAAGTCAACCCTGATGAGGCTGGTCACCGGCTTGCACCTGCCACAGTCCGGCACGGTGAGGGTCGGCGGGCAGCTGGTCACGAAACCTGTTTCCATCGCCGGAATGGCGTTTCAGAACCCGACGATGCTGCCGTGGCGGACCACGCTGGAAAACATCCTGCTGCCGCTCGAGATCGTCGAGAAGCACCGGCACCGTCTGCGCCAGCACAAGGCCGAATATGTGGCCAAGGCCGAAAAGCTGCTGGCCACGGTGGGACTGAAAGGCTTCGGCGACAAATATCCGTGGCAGCTTTCAGGCGGCATGCAGCAGCGCGCAAATCTCTGCCGCGCGCTCATCCACGAGCCGGAGCTGCTGATGCTGGACGAGCCGTTCGGCGCGCTCGATGCCTTCACCCGCGAGGAGCTGTGGTGCGTGATCCGCGACCTGCATGCAGTGTCCGGCGTTACCATCATCCTCGTCACGCACGACCTGCGCGAGGCCATCTTCCTGGCTGACCGGGTGTTCGTCATGAGTTCGCGCCCGGGACGGGTGCTCAACGAGCACAGAATAGATTTTCCGCGTCCGCGCGAGCTGGACTTGATCTATGATCCCGANTTCAGCCGGAAAGTTCAGCAGCTTCATAGCGAGATTGCAGAAGCGAGGCAGGCCCAATGACCGACAAGGCCATCGAAACCGTTCCGCTGCGCGAGCCCAAGGTGTCGCTCGTCAACTGGGTGGCTCTGGCGCCGTGGATCTACACGATCGGGTTCTTCCTCATCTGGGAGGGGATCGTCCGCTTCTTCGGCATCCGGCCCACGATCCTGCCGGCGCCAACGGCGATTGCCGGCGCGCTATACCAGTACTGGCCGGCCATCCAGAAGCATTCCATCCAGACGCTGTTCACCACGACGGTCGGCTTCGGGCTCGCGGTGGTGGGCGGACTGGCGCTCGGGCTGCTCGTCGGCTGGTCGCGGGTGATCTATGCGGGCCTCTACCCGCTCATGGTCGGCTTCAATGCGATCCCGAAGGTGGCCGTGGTGCCCATCCTGGTCATCTGGTTCGGTATCGGCACGATTCCGGCAGTGCTCACCGCCTTCCTGATCGCCTTCTTCCCGATCGTCGTGAATGTCGCGACGGGGCTTGCAACCATCGAGCCCGAGACGGAAGACGTGCTGCGCGCACTCGGCGCGAAGAAGATGGACATCATGCTGAAGGTGGGCATTCCCCGCTCGATGCCGTATTTCTTCGGCTCGCTGAAGGTGGCAATCACGCTGGCCTTTGTAGGGTCGGTCATCTCCGAGACGATCGCGGCGAACTCGGGCCTGGGCTACATGATGGCGAGCGCGCAGAGCCTGTTCAACGTGCCGCTGGTCTTCGCAGGCCTCATCATGCTGGCGGTGGAAGGCATCGTCATGTACGCGATCATGGCCTGGGTCGAAAAGCACATGACCGGCTGGGCGCATCGCAGCCAGCTCGCCAACGCCTGATCAGGTGCCAGGTCAGGGGCGGAAACCGGTTCCGTCCTGACCTGGCTGATGCGCTCCCAAGCGCAGCCGCAGGACCTGAACTGACCAGCAACCTACACGAAAAAGCGGCGGGAAGTTTTCGCTTCCTGCCGCTCTCTCCCCTCTCAACACAATCCGCATCCGCGGCGCGTAGCTGCGACAGGGTGAGCTTCCGTCACAGCCGTTCCGACTGGCACGGACTTCTGAACATCTTCAATGATGCGATCGTCGCCATGCGGGCTCAACCCGAAGCCCCTCTCCCGGCGCCCGGACGGCATCACAGCCGGAATGCCTCAGCTCGCGCGTGCGGGCGACTTGCCAACCCTTACCCGCGAACGGGCAAGTAGCAGGAAACCAAAAAGTTCTCACAGGGCTTCGTCACGAACGAAGAAGAATCCTGCCTGTGGCTCAGTGAAGCGTTGACGGTCAGCGACAAGGTGGCAGCCAGACAGACCGCGCTCAAGAAGATGAAAATGAAAGATCTAACCATGACTATCCCCATGACGTTACTGGATCGATAGCCTGGCGAAGCAGAACCGATGCTGAATGCGACATTCATCTCGGGTTCAGCTTTCCTAATCGCCGACCAACTCAGCCTTTCTTGTAGCGCGGATACGCCGAAATGCCGAATAACAAGCTGTTCCCGGATGTTACAGAGGTGGAAGCTTGACGGGCGATATCCTTAGCGCAGCGCATAAACAGCAAACGCGCCGCCCGTACCGATTTCGGTGTCCCCCGCCGATCATCAACATACGGAGCAGCAGTCAGGAGCTGTGGGATAGGCCGAACTCGGCCGACTTGGCCTGAAGACTGGTGCGGAGCTCGGAGGTGACTTCGAGCGTCCGGTCTTCCAGTACGGCGGTATCGTCTGGCGATGAGCGGCGGGCCGCCAGCGTTGCCTCGCGCTCGCGGATGAGCGTGGCGATCTCCGGCTCATAGAGTCGAAGGATCGCGGTCAACCAGCGGTTCACGAGATAGGACGGCCGTGGCATCTGGACGTCGAACTTCGGCAGCAGCCCAATCAAGGTTTCCGCGTCCGCATAGTCATCCGCGACAACCCACTGGTTGACAGTGAAGAGCCGGACCAGGCGGCCATAGGCGTCCACGCCCACGGCCACGAGATGATGGATCGGCCCCTGGCTTCCCTCGGGACGGAGGAAGCAGTGGAAATGTCCGTGCTCCCCCCGGTCNGCGGAAGTGTCGTGACAGTGGTAGTACCACTGGGAACGGCTTTCGGGGTCGTAGACGTCTCCCGGCGGATAGTGCGCCCACATCTCCACCGAGGGCGCATCACGAAGCGTCTCGAGAAGGACGGTCTGTCCGCCCTTGGCGAGAATCTGCTCGCAGAAGAGAGCCTCCCGAAGTGCCTGCTGACGAGCGTCTTCCATTCTGTTCCTACCGGGGCATTGCTGCGCACGGAGCTGCAGCGCAGGGTGCAACAGCCGGAGCCGCGGCACAAGGGGCTGCAGCGGGCGCAGGGGCCGGCGCAGCCGCACACGGGGCAGCGGCGCACGGAGCGGCTGCCGGAACCGGAGCGGCTGAGCATGGTGCAGCGGCGCAGGGAGCCGCTGCGGGAGCTGCCGAACAGGGCGCGGCGGCCGCGCAGGGTGCCGCGACAGGAGCAGCGCTCCAGGGAGAAGATGCTGCGCAGGGAGCCGCCGCAGGAACGGGCGCCGCGGAGCAGGGAGAGAGAGCCGCACACGGAGCAGCGGCACACGGCGCAGCGGCAGAGCATGGGGAAGCTGCCGCGCAGGGAGCCGCGGCACTGCACGGATTTGCGGCGCAGGGGTTGGCCGCGGGAGCCGGCGCAGCCGCGCGCGGCTGCGGCGCCGGGGCACGGGTCGCGTAATAATCCGCGGCAACAGCCACCGTGGCCACCGCAAGAGCTGCACCGAAAAGAAGCGTGTTTCTGTTACTCACGACGTCCTGACCCTGCCTGAACATGCGAAAAAGACGGAACGATCATGTCCGTCCACCCAAATGCGAAACGGCGCGGCGCGCCGTCCGTCTGGCTCCGAAGCCGTCGCAATCCGCAGGCGCAGATTGCCGACGTGACAGGGCCGGCGCTGGTTGTACAGCACCGGCCCTACCACTTCCAACCTTAGTACTGCAGCGGGCGGGAAGGATCGGCCGCCCACTCAGCCATGGAACCATCGTACATACGGGTCTTCTTGTTGCCCGCCACCTCGCTCAGCGCAAACCACGGAATCGAAGCCCAGTGGCCCGTGTTGCAGAAGGTGATGATGTCCTCGTCCAGGCTGAGACCTGCCTCGCGGGCGAGAACCTCGATTTCCTCGCGGGTCGCAAAACGGCCCTTCTCCGCATCATAGAACTTGCTGTGCGGAATGTTGGCGGATCCCGGGATCGTGCCGGCCGCGCGAACCACGGGGCTCTTGGCCTTGCCCTCGTACTGATCGACCGGGCGGCCGTCGACCAGCTTCACGCCATCCTGAAGCGCCTTCTCGACGTCGGCTGTGGTCGCCAGGTACTCATCCCTGATCTTGGCGAGGAACTGCTTCGGCTCGCGCTTGACCGGATCCGCGCTCACCTCGCCGCTGGCAGCCTGCCAGCCACGCCAGCCGCCATCGAGGATGGACACCGCGTCATGGCCGAGAGTCTTGAAGGTCCAGTAGATGCGGGTCGCACCGCCGAACTCGCTGGAATCCGTGCCGGACGGCACGATGACAACGTGAGCGTCATTGTCGATGCCGAGATTCCCGATCAGAGCCTGGATCTGCTCGAGCGGCGGCAGCTGGCCGGGCACGCCCTGAACCTCGGTGCGCCAGCCGGCGGAACTGTAAGGCGCACTCACGGCACCCGGAATGTGGCCCTGTTCGTACGGATTGGCGTTCTGAACAACGTCACGGATATCGAGCACGACAAGGGATTCGTTGTCGAGATGCTGCTGAAGCCAGGCAGCATCGACAAGCGGCTGATCGGTCAGCCGTTCAGCCGATGCGACGCCACCCCATATCAGGGTCGTCGCAAGAGCAAGAGCAGAAAGGGCGCGCATTGGATCTTCCTCCAGCATGAAGTTGCGCAAGCATAACAAGCGCGCCTCCTCAGGGAGGATTTGGACCCACTGGAGAATCCGCGTTGCGCGGAAAATGTTTTCCATTTTCCGCCGAATGACAGAACCTCTTTCTTCAGCATGACAATGCCGCACAGACAGAGCTGGCAGTCCGGGAAGCCAGCGCCTCCTGACCGCGGCAACAGCCGTTGCGGTTTCCGCGACGAAGAGAGGGCTCAAGGCGATCTGGCGGCGGCGACCGCAGGCGGCGAGGCAGGCAACCGTTTCCCCGCCCATGGACCGCCCCCTGTTGCAGAGGGGACCGCCGCGCAAAAAAAGAGCTGCAGCAGGAACTGCAGCCAAGTTAACCAACATGAGGAGGGTCTGAAATTTCCGGCTCCTTCGCCAAGCCGAATGGACTAGAACAGTCCCGGCGTCAGACGGCTCTAACGGAGCCGGAATTGGGGAATGAAGGTCAGAACTTGTAGGAGATACCCACGCCCAGGGTGTGACCGGCAAAGCCGACCTTCCGGTTCCCGGTGACCAGCTGGTAATCGGCATCCCGCAGCTTCATGTAGTGGTACGATGCGCGGGCGCTGATGTGGTCGGTCAGGGCATATTCAACACCCGCACCCACCGTGAAGCCGAAATGCGTCTTCTTGCTGGCAGAACCCTTCGCAGGCGCGGCGGCCTCCATCTGACCCACCAGAAGTCCACCATCGACGTAGGGGAGGAAGCGGTCCATCGCGTAGCCAACACGGACGCGGGCGGAACCAAAGAGCCGCGGGTCGACAGCGTCGGCCTTCTTCTTCTTCGGAACGGTTACGTCAATCTCGAGACCCGTCACCAGGTTGTTGGCGTACTGGTGGTTGTACCCGAGGTAAAGACCACCAAGGAACTGGGCTTCCTTCAGCTTGTTCCTGTTGCGAGTGCTCCGGTTGACGTCCCAAAGACCACTAACCTGGGCACCGGCATAGGTACCAGTCCAGTCGAAGCCCCTTTCCATAACGACAACAGGTGCAACGGGCGGGTTGAAATCAACGGTGCGCACGGCGTCGGCAGAAAATGCCGCGGAAGGCACCATACCAGCTAAAATGGATGCAACAAATTTCTTCATACAACACCTATCCGAATAAAGANGCACGACACATATACAAATGAAGGACCAAGTCAACAACCAAATTTCGNATAAATTGACACCTTTTGAAAATCAATTGCCTACCATAACTTTTAACATTAAGTACGCAACATCCAGGATATTCCAACAAGATAACGATTATTATTATTACGCGGCCGAAATATTATACTTCATTATTATCCACCCTCCGTCGCNGCAGAGTTCACTCGGATTGAAGCCTGGCCGATCANGCGGGCATATCAGCCCCTNTGGCAGCGCAAGCGCCGAGACTGCCGAATGCGCGCGGAGGTTTCACGCTTGGGAGCAGCAGAGCAAGACCTTTTCTTCCGGCAAATGCCCTGGATGAAACTCTCCCGAAATTCTTGATTGTGGGAAATGCGATCCTGTTGTGAGGGACCGGACTGCTCGAATACCTGCTTTTCGGTCACCGCGTGAAAATCCGGTCTCACCCCCCCCGGAACCGCCCTAGAATTTCAGCGAACCGTATCCATACTAAGATATTGTAGTTATTTGTCTGTCATATTTTTCGANATTCCAGAATGGAGGTTTAATACTACTGAAGGCACTCTAAAGGGTGTCTGCCCGGGCCTCGTAAACAACCTTGCCGNTGTCACTGTCCACACCAACCAGGCTGACGTCGTAGCCCCACAGGTGCCGGACGTGCCGTAGCGTCGCATCGCGTGTCCTGTCCTCGAGAACGACACCGTTGCGGATGTTGTGCTGCAGGCGGAGCTGCCGGTCTCCCAGCATATCGACATCAATCACCTGGATGTCCGGGAAGAGCGTCCCGACGTCGTAGCTGCGCGCGAGCGCAGCGCGAATTTTTTCATAACCGCGCTCATTGTGAATGCTGGAGACTTCCACGTAGGGCTCCTCGGCCCTGTCACCCAGGGTGAAAAGACGGAAACGGCGAATCAGCGTGGGGCTCAGGTACTGCAGGATAAAGGATTCGTCGCGGTGATTTTCCCACGCCTCCAGCAGAGTCTCCCGCCACTTGCCCGTTCCGGCAATTTCAGGAAACCAGTCGCGGTCTTCTGGTGTCGGGTCGGTGCAGATGCGCTGGATATCCTGCATCATGGCAAAGCCCAGCGCATAAGGGTTGATCCCTCCATAGCGCGGATCGTCGAAATCCGGCTGCATGACCACATTGGTGTGGCTGTGCAGCATTTCCAGAAGCGCGCCTTCGCTCAGCTGCCCCTGATCGAAGAGCTTGTTCATGATGTGATAGTGGACGAACGTCGCGCAGCCCTCGTTCATCACCTTGGTCTGACGCTGCGGGTAAAAATACTGCGCAATGACACGCACGATGCGAAGGATTTCCCGCTGCCACGGCTCGAGAATCAGGCTGTTCTTCTCCAGGAAGTAGAGCAGGTTTTCTTCCGGCAGATTGAGCGCCTTCTTCCTGTCCCGAGCCTCCTCTGCCGTCTCCTTCACTTCCCCCTCCTTGCGGACCTGCGGCAAAGTCCGCCACAGCTCGTTGTAGCTCTGCTCCTCGTATTCCAGACGCTCGCGGACGCGTTCCCGCTGCTTCTCGGGCGACAGGCGCGGCGGACGGCGGTAACGGAAGACCCCGTGGTCCATCAGTGCATGCGCGGAATCGAGAACGCTCTCTACCGCAGCCAGACCAAATCGCTCCTCACACTTGGCGATGTAGCGCTTGGCGAAGTCCAGATATCCAAGTATGGCGCCGGCATCGGTCCAAAGGCGGAAGAGATAGTTGTTCTTGAAGAAGTGATTGTGGCCGAAGGCAGCGTGGGCCGTCACCAGCGTCTGCATCGCCATCGTGTTCTCTTCCATCAGATAGGTGATGCAGGGGTTGGAGTTGATGACGAGCTCGTAGGCGAGGCCGCGTCTGCCCTTCCGGTATAGAGTCTCCTCGTAGACGAAGCGCTTGCCGAAAGACCAGTGCTGGTACATGAGCGGCATGCCGATGGACGAATAGGCGTCCAGCATCTGCTCGGATGAAATGATTTCCATCTGGTTGCGATAGACATCCAGATGAAGGTCTTCCAGGGCGACCTGTTCGATCGCATCGTAGACGCGGGCGAGCGTGGAGAAGTTCCAGTCAGACCCTTCAAACAGAAGCTTTCCACCGGCGCTGGTCATATCCCTGCCCTCCCCTATCTGCCGGCACGCGTCGTCGCGCTGGCGCCCTTGGCAAACAGCTGGCGGAACACCGGATAGATATCGGAGGGCCGGGCAATGCGGGCCATCTGGAAGTTCGGCCAGTGCTCGCCGACCGTACGGTAGGCGCGCCACAGCGAGGTGCCGTTCTCGGTGGCGCCAAAGATTTCCGTTTCGCGTTCGTCGATGATCTCGACGTAGGCATAGTACTGGCAAAGCCTCAGGATGTCGTCGATCAGCAAGGCGGCGCAGCGGTCGGAGTCGCCCGCGATGTTGTCACCGTCGGAGGCCTGGGCGGCATAAATGTTCCACTCGCTCGCCGGATAGCGCTGTCCGATGATCTCGCGCATCTTTTCGAGCGCCGTCGATACGACCGTGCCGCCGCTCTGGGTGCTGTAGAAGAAGGTTTCCTCGTCCACCTCACCGGCCTCGTGGGTGTGGCGGATGAAGACGATGTCGATGCGCTCGTAACGGCGCTTCAGGAACAGGTGCAGCAGCACGAAGAAGCGCTTGGCCAGGTCCTTCTCCCGCTCGCCCATGGAGCTCGACACGTCCATGAGACAGAACATGACNGCATTGGCGTTCGGAAGCGGCTGTTGCTCGAAACGGTTGTAGCGGATGTCAACGGGATCGACATAGGCGACCATCCGGCGGCGGCGCTCCAGACGCTCCAGCTCCTCGCGCAGCGTCACCAGCTGCTTCCGCCTTGCAGCGGTGGACGGCTCGGCCTCCAGCGCCTCAATGCGGGTTCGCAGCTCCTCGATCTGCGACAGCTTGGGACGATGGAGCGCGATGCGGCGACCGAGGCTGTTGCGCATGGTCCGGGCGACATTNATGTTGTTGGGGGCGCCGGCCGTGGTGTAACCCGCGCGGCGCGGCTTGTAGCGCACAGCTTCCTTCAGGCTAAGCTTGACCATGTCGGGCAGTTCGAGGTCCTCGAAGAAGAGGTCCAGGACCTCTTCGCGCGAAAGGACAAAGCGGAAATCGTCCTCCGCCTCGCCGATGCCGGGCGTGCCATCGCCGCCGCCGCCGCGACCGCCGGCCGGAGGCTTGGCGATGCGGTCTCCCGGCGAAAACTCCTTGTTCCCCGGGAGAACATATTCACGATGACCGCTGTTGGGGGCGTGCCGGAAGGACGGCTCGCTGGTATCGCGGGACGGCATGGGAACGCTGTGCGCTCCCTCGATATCGGCGATCTTGCCGCTCCGGATGTGTTCCTTTACCGCGCGCTTCAGCTCCTGCTGAGCCCGCTTCAAGAAGCGGCGGCGATTTCCAATGCTCTTATCCTTCGGATTGAGCCGGCGGTCTATAAAATTCGGCATGAACCTCCCTTCGGGCGCCCCTCCGGTTCACCCCGCCTTGTTCACTCGCATGTACCAGTCGACCAGCCGGCGCACCTGCCGCTCCGTGTAGCCCCGCGCGATCATGCGCTGGACGAATTCGGCATGCTGCTTCTCGGTGGTCGAATCCTTCTTGGAGCCGAAGCTGATGACCGGAAGCAGATCCTCCACCTGGCCGAACATCCGCTTCTCGATGACCTCCCGCATCTTCTCGTAGCTGGTCCACGACGGGTTGTGGCCGTTGTTGCGGGCGCGGGCCCGCAGCGTGAACTTCACCACCTCGTTGCGGAAGTCCTTCGGATTGGCGATGCCGGCCGGCTTCTCGATCTGCGACAGCTCACTGTCCAGGATCTCCCGGTTGAGGATCTGGCCGGTATCCGGATCCTTGTAGTCCTGATCCTCCAGCCAGGCGTCGGCATAGGCGATGTAGCGGTCGAACAGGTTCTGGCCGTACTCGCTGTAGGACTCTAGATAGGCCTTCTGGATCTCGTGGCCGATGAATTCCGCGTAGCGCGGCGCCAGCTCCGACTTGATGAAGTCGAGATAGGAAGCCTCCACCTCTTTCGGGAACTGCTCGCGCTTGATGGCCTGCTCCAGGACATACATCAGATGCACCGGATCAGCGGCCACCTCGCGGGTGTCGTAGTTGAACGTCTCGGAAAGAACCTTGAAGGCGAAGCGGGTGCTGACGCCTGTCATGCCTTCGTCCACGCCGGCCGCGTCACGGTACTCCTGCACCGACTTGGCCTTGGGATCGATGTCCTTCAGGTTCTCGCCGTCATAGACACGCATCTTGGTGTAGCGCGGGGAATTCTCGTGCTCTGCAAGGCGCGTGGAGACGGTGAAGCGGCTCAGGATTTCCAGAACTTCCGGCGCGCAGGGGTTGCTCGCAAGCTCACTCTCGCGCAGAAGCTTGGCGTAGATCTGCTTCTCCTCGGTGACGCGCAGGCAGTAGGGCACCTTCACGACGAGGATGCGGTCGAGGAACGCCTCGTTGTTCTTATTGTTCTTGAACTGCAGCCACTCCGACTCGTTCGAGTGGGCGACCACGATTCCCTGATAGGGAAAGGCGCCGAAGTTCTCGGTGCCGTTGTAATTGCCCTCCTGAGTCGCCGTCAGCAGAGGATGGAGGACCTTGATCGGCGCCTTGAACATCTCGACGAACTCGAGCAGACCCTGGGTCGTGCGGTTGAGACCGCCGCTGTAGGAATAGGCGTCCGGGTCCGCCTGGCTGAAGTGCTCAAGCTGGCGGATGTCGACCTTGCCGACGAGCGAGGAGACGTCCTGATTGTTCTCGTCGCCGGGCTCGGTCTTGGCAATGCCGATCTGGCGCAGACGGGATGGCCAGACCTTGACCACGCTGAAGCGGGAAATGTCGCCGCCCACCTCGTCCAGCCGCTTGGCCGCCCAGGGCGAAATCAGGCCGGTGAGGCGGCGGCGAGCAATGCCATACTTGTCTTCAAGGAGATCGGCCATCCGGTCCGGGTTGAACAGACCAAGAGGCGATTCAAAGACGGGGCTGATCTGACCGTTGATGGCGAGCGTGTAGAAGGGACGCTGCTCCATCAGCTTCTTCAGCCGCTCAGCAAGCGAGGACTTGCCACCGCCCACCGGCCCCAGCAGGTAAAGGATCTGCTTGCGCTCCTCCAGTCCCTGCGCCGCGTAGCGGAAATAACCGACGATCCGCTCGATCGTCTCTTCCATGCCGTAGAAGTCGGCGAAGGCAGAGTAGACCTTGATGGTCCGGTTGGAGAAGATGCGCCCAAGACGNTCGTTCGTGCTTGTATCGATGAGCGTCGGCTCACCGATCGCGTCCACCATCCGCTCGGCCGCCGTCGCGTACATGGAAGGATCGTCGCGGCAGGCGAGCAGATATTCCTGCAAGCTCATCTCTTCCTGCTTGGAACTAGCGTAANTCTCCGCGAAGAGATCGAATACGTCCGAGTGTCTCCCTTGCATCGTGCCCTCTCCTGGCAAGCCGGTTGACAGTACAGGCTCTTGCCGTAGCGCCCTACCGGATCAACGATCACCATCCATCAAAGTTCCGCGTCAGGCCGACGACTCGAAAGAACTATACAATAGATTTCTCAACTGACTGCTTTATGGCGAGACGATGTTTTCCAGTAATAATTCTGACAACTTCCTTTCATTCGACAATTCGACGCCTTGGACGGACAAAATTGATTNCTATTAGTGCATTATCTATTCATCAGAATGGCTCGATTGCCCAACTTATAGATTCAACATCGTCCCATCCCTGCCCCAACTGGTTGAGNATTCGAGCCTCAATCTCCAACCGGTAGTTGCCCGGACGTTCCTGCCAAAGCTTCTGGATCGTGTTGCGCAGAAAATCCACACGGCGCGTCGCCAGTTTCCNCTCCGAGTTCTGATCGATATATGACAGACGCAGCACCGAGGGCTCTNCCCGCAGAATGAGGATGAGCTGGGCCAGACGCGGGAACCACTCTTCCCTGAGCTGCGCCCCACCGGCGATGAACGCGTCCGAGCTGATGTCGACCCGAACGACGCGTGTGATCGAGGCCGCAAAACTGACACTGGACACTTTCCCTGCGGTGAGGCGAATGACCCGAGGGTTCTCGCTCAGAACCCGATATCCAGTCGGCAAGGATGCCGGATCCAGCTTGAGCAGAAAAGATGAGCCCATGCGGCGATCCGGCAGATCGGCGCAGGTGAGGCGAAAGCGGCCGGCGGCATCCGTTGTCACCACCACGCCGTCGGCTGCCACGAGACGAACTCCCGCAATGCCCCTTTCGCCGTCGTTTTGCATCCCATCGCGATTCCCGTCGTCGAACACCTTTCCCACCAGATCGCCACAGTCGAAGATGGGCTCGATGACAACCTCGAAGCGCGCTTCCGCGCGCTGTCCAAACGCGATCGGACGGTCGATGTATTCGGTATGCGCGAGGTTTACGGCAGGTCCGGGCTCGACCGCCGCCGACACATCAAGCTGAAATGACAGCTCGACTTCCTCCCCCGGCTCGAGCGTCAGGGGGAAAACGAGCCGACGTCCCTGCACCTGTGGCTCGNCAGTCCTGCCGTTGATCCTCGCCGATCCCCGCGCATAGGAAAATCCGACAGGCATGGTATCAACAAGGTTGAAAGTCATCGGCTTGTCGGTGTTCGGAGCCTTCACTGTCAGCACGAAAGGCGCTTTGCCGCCCCGCAGGACCTGGAGAAAGACAGGTTTCTTCTCGACCGAGATGACGGTGGGGCTCAGCACCGCCTCGTCGATGTTGACCCGCTGTATCGGACCGCCGTCAGGCGTCTCGCCCGTCGCGGACGCGACGTTGCGAATGCTCTCCGGATCGAGGGCACGCGACAGATCCTCTTCCGTGACGACGTAAGTGGCCCGAAAGTCAGCGCTCTCGCCCGGCGCCAGATCCCGAGGACCGGGCTGGAACGGAGAATTCCGGGAAAGCCCCCGAACGTCACGCCGTAGTCGACGGGAAACACGTTCCGCAAGGTGACATAACCCGTATTGGTCAGACGGACCGTGTAGTCCAGGGTATCCCCGGGGCCAAGCACACCGTCAGTGTCCTGCGGATCCGTGCCCGCAAGCTTCTCGACGAGGAGACTGGAACCGGCTTCCAGCGCCATGACGTGCTCGGTGGAATGTTCGATCGGAGAAAGGTCCGGCCGCCCGACCACATTGGCGGAGACGGANGCCACGTTNAGGACCTCGCCCCGGATGATGTCTTCCGGGACAATGGTGTNGCTTCCCTTGAACACGACCGCCTCGCCAAGGCCAAGAACGCCGTCGACCCGCGGGTCCGGTTGAACGACCTCAAGCGTCTCCACGAACGGATCCGTCAGCACGATGTCGGAGAGCGGGACGCTGCCGGTGTTTCGGACGACGAACGTGTATTCAATTCCGTCGCCAGCATCGGGCAGCACCTCGCCGTTAAGACCCGGAAGGCCGACGAGGTCGATCAGCTCGCCCGTCTTTTCCACGTGAACGGCAGGCGCAACCACCTGCACGACCGACGAAGCCTCGGCCGTGACAACGTTTCCTGCCGGATCCAGCGCGGAAATCATGGCCGTGTTCACCACATCGACGGTGCCTCCGGCCGACAGGTTGCTCAGGTCCTCCTCCGTGATCGTGTAGGTCGCGGTGAAGGTGGCTTCGTCCCCGGGAGCAAGCGTCACCGCGGGCGGAGAAAACGGTGTCATGGTGCCAGTGCCAAACTGTCCGCCGAACACGGGACCTGGATCGACTACAGAAACGTTGGTAGCCTGCAGCACACTGTCATTCTTCACCGTGACGACATATTCGATCAGATCGCCGGCACTGGTGAACTCGCCGTCCGACCCGACGAGCGTTCCCGTCTTGGTGGCGGTCAGATTGGACGACGGGATCTTCACCGTCGCGGTGGCCGTGTTGTTCGACGGATCGTCCGAGAAGTCTTCCGGCACCGTCACCGTGGCCGTGTTCACGATGTCCACGGCGCTGTTGGTGGCNGTCTGCATGGTGANCTGATAGGTGACGGATGAATTGCGGTCCGGAAGCGTCAGATTGGCATCTAGATTTCCCGAGCCGCTCTCCGGGTCACAGCTGGCCGTCGCAGTCTGGTTGACACATGCCCAGGTGGCGCTGGCTACTCCGGGCGGAAGCACGTCCTGAAGCCTGATATCCGCGGCGCCCCACGGGCCCTGGTTGGTTACCGTGATCGTGAAGGTTATCGGTTCGCCGGGCAGATAGCTCTCCCGGTCCGCCGTTTTCGTCACCACGATTTCAGCAGGCAAACCAAGTGGCGCGTTCTGGCATCGGGCCCCATCCGAACCGGACATCGAGTGCCCCTTGGCAAGGAACTGCAGCTCCATCTCCGCGATGTCGCCACTGGACATGTCAATGCGGACGAAATGACCGTTGTTCTCGTCGTATCCGTATACGCCATTCTTGGCAGAAAAAATGGATGTGAACGAAAGAATATCCGGAGCCTGCTTTGTGGCACCTGATCCACCCCCATTGAACGGGTCCACCTTGAAGTATGGTTTTGACCNTGAAGGAGGACCACAATGGCCAACAAGCGACACAAGCCCGACGAGATCGTCA
>JGI25328J35697_1000505_pt1 | contig 31567 bp, 28 predicted proteins | sample HigsolmetaAR203D_FD_35697 | JGI IMG/M metagenome (IMG submission 35697)
CACGTAGGCCTGGCCGTTGGCCGCGCGCACGTGCCGCGCCAGCTCCAGGCCGTCGCCGTCGGGCAGTGCCAGGGCGGTGGTCACCAGGTCCACCGGCCCCTGCTCCAGGGCCTGGCGCGCCTCCTCGATGCCGGCGCAGCCGACCACCTGCACGGCAGGCAGCTCGCGCACCAGCACGTCGGCGATGAGCTTGCGCACCAGCTTCGAGCCGTCGGTGACCATCACCCGCGGCGCGTCGCTGATCAGGTGCTTGAGTTCTTGCTGCGACATCAGGTTTCCGTCGGCCGGGTCTGGCGCAGGAAGTGTCCTGTCACCAGCCACGCCCCCAGCCACCCCAGGAGCACGGTGCCCACCAATACCATCCCCGAGTGCAGCGCATCCAGCCCCTTGAGCGCGAACCGGCTGCCGTAGCTGGCGCTGAGCTCGGCCAGCGGCCCGGCCAGGGCCAGGCCGGCCGCGCCGAGCAGGCCCAGGGCCACCAGCCCGGCGCCCAGCCCGTACCAGATGCCCAGGTACAGGAACGGCCGGCGGATGAAGCCGTCGCTGGCGCCCAACAGCTGCAGCACGCCGATCTCCTCGCGCCGCGACTGGATGTCCAGGCGCACGGTGTTGCCNACCACCAGCAGCGCGCCCAGGCCCAGCAGCACCGCCAGCACCTGCACCACGCGCTGGCCGAAGCGCAGCCAGTTGTCCAGGCGCTGCCGCCACAGCGCGTCGTGCTGGACCAGGTCGGCCTCCGGCAGCGCCCGCAGCGCGGCCACCAGGCGCGCGTCGTCGTCGCCGGCCGGGGTGACGATCAGCAGGGTCGGCAGCGGGTTCTCGCCGAGCGCGTCCAGCGCCTCGCCCAGGCCGCTGTCCTGGCGGAACTGCTCCAGGGCCTGCGCCGGCGTGCGCACCTCCACGCCGGCCACGTCGCCGCGCCCGCGCAGGGTCGCGGCCAGGCGTTCGGCCGCGGCCGTATCCACCTGCAGCTTGAGGAACAGGTTGATCTCGCGCGACTGCTGCACGCTGCCGGCGAAGTGGCGCAGGTTGTCCATGACGATGGACAGGCCCAGCGGCAGGGCCAGGGCCACGCCCATCACCGCCACGGTCAGCGCGGTGGCCCAGGGCTTGCGCACCGCCCGGCCCAGGCTGAAGGCCAGGCCGTGCAGGTGCTGCTCGAACCAGACCCGCAACCGCGAGCGCGGGCGGGGGACGGAGGGCTTGCTGCTCATTCGGCCAGGTCCTGCGGCGAAATGTCGTCGACCAGGCGCCCGTGGTCGAGCACCAGCACGCGCTTGCGCATGCGCTTGAGCAGCGGCAGGTCGTGGCTGACCACCAGCACGCTGGTGCCGCGCTCGGGAAGGGAGGCGAACAGGGCCATGATCTCGGCCGACAGGGTCGGGTCGAGGTTGCCGGTCGGCTCGTCGGCCACCAGCAGGCGCGGCTCGGCGACGATCGCGCGGGCGATGCCCACACGCTGCTGCTCGCCGGCCGACAGCTGGGTCGGCAGGGCCTTCTCGCGGTGGCCCAGCCCCATGCGCTCGAGCACCGAGCGCACGCGCTTGCCGATCTCCGCGCGCGGGGTGCCGCGCAGGATCAGCGGCAGGGCCACGTTCTCGCCCACGGTGCGGTCGGTCAGCAGGCGGTGGTCCTGGAAGACCACGCCCACCTCGCGGCGGTGCAGCGGCACCTGGCGGCCGCGCACCCGCTGCAGGTTGCGCTCGCCGAACAGCACCGCGCCCGAGGTCGGGCGCTCGGCCAGGTGGATCAGCTTCAGCAGCGTGCTCTTGCCCGCGCCGGAGTGGCCGGTGACGAACAGCATCTCGCCCTCGGCGACCTCGAAGCTGACGTCCACCAGCGCCCTGTGGCCGCCGGGGTACTGCTTGCTGACGTTCTCGAACCGCAGGACGCTCATGCCCGCGATTATGTCGGACTCCGGCCGCCCGTGCCCGCGGCGCGGGCGGCCGGGACGGCGCTCAGCCGCCGGTGACCAGCGCGCGCAGCTTGCGGCCCAGGCGGGTCAGGAACGAATCGCCGCGACCCTGCTCCGGCTTCGGCGCCGGCGCGGCCTGGCGCTCGCGCGCCGGGGCGCCGGGCTGGGCGTTGTGGTTGCCGTTGCCGGCGGCCTGTGCGGCGGNGTCCACCGGCTTGCCACGGCGGCGGCGGCGGCGGCGCTTGCGCGGCAGCCGCGCCGGCGCCTCGCCGCTGCCGGCGGCCGGGGTCTGGGCCGGCTGCGCCGGCGCGGCGGCCCCGGCCTGCTCCTCCCCGGCCGCGTCCTGGGCGGCACCTTCCTGCGGCCGGCGGCGCGGCCGGCCGTCGCCGCCACGCTCGCCACCGGCCCGCTCGCCGCGGCCACGGCGGCGGCGCCCGCCGCGGCGCTCCTCCTCGGCGGCGCGCTGGGCGCGGGCCTCGCGGAAGATCTCGCCCACGCTCTCGCCGGCCTCCTCGCCCTCGCCACCGGCCGGGGCCTGGCGCGGCGGGCGCGGCAGCGGGGTCAGCAGCTCGGCGGTGACCGGCTCGACCGGGATCTTCTGGCCGATGTAGGCCTCGATGTCCGGCAGGCTCATCGCGTAGCGCTCGCAGGCGAAGCTGATCGCGTCGCCCTCGGCACCCAGGCGCGCGGTGCGGCCGATGCGGTGGACGTAGTCCTCCGGGTCGAACGGCAGGTCGAAGTTGTAGACGTACTGGACCCCGTCGATGTGCAGGCCGCGGGCGGCCACGTCGGTGGCCACCAGGATCTCCAGCTGGCCGGCCTGGAAGCGCCGCAGCAGGCTCTCGCGCTTCTTCTGCGGCACGTCGCCGGAAAGCACGCCGACCCGGTAGCCGGCCTGCTCCAGGGCGCNGGCCACGCGCTCGACGTAGGCCTTGGTGTTGACGAAGACCATGGTGCGCGCGCCCTCGCTGCGCGAGAGCAGGCCCAGCAGCAGCGGGATCTTCTCCTCGTCGGCCGGGAAGTACATCTTCTGGCGCACACGCGCGGCGGTGACCGTCTCGGCCTCGACCACCAGCTTCTCGGGGTCGTTCATGTGCTCGTAGGCCAGCTCCAGCACGCGGTGGCTGAGGGTGGCCGAGAACAGCAGGGTCTGGCGCTCGGTGCGGGCCGGCATCCGCCGCAGCAGGAAGCGGATGTCCTTGATGAAGCCCAGGTCGAACATGCGGTCGGCCTCGTCCAGCACGCACACCTCGCAGGCGTGCAGGGACACGACCTTGTGCTGCCTGACATAGTCGATCAGGCGGCCGGGGGTGGCGATGATCACGTCCACGCCCTTCTGCAGCAGCTCGCGCTGCTTGTCGTAGTCCACGCCGCCATAGACCAGGGCGAAGCGCAGGCCCAGGTCGGAGGCGAACTTCATCGCGTCCTTGTGGATCTGGATGGCCAGCTCGCGGGTCGGCGCCAGGATCAGGGCACGCGGGTCCTCCGGCTTGCGCTCGGCCAGGGCCGGCCGGGTCAGCAGGCGGTTGATCACCGCCACCAGGAAGGCGAGGGTCTTGCCGGTGCCGGTCTGGGCCTGGCCGGCGACGTCGCGGCCGGTGAGGGCGACCGGCAGGGTCAGCGCCTGGATCGGCGTGCACCGGGTGAAGCCCGCGCCCTCCAGCCCGGCGAGCAGCGCCGGATGCAGGTCGAAGGAGGAAAAGGCTACGTCGGTCAGCGGTTTGTCGCTCATCATCCAGTCTTCATGTGGCCTGCCGCGGAATGGCGCGACCGGCGGCCTGTACGGCCTTGCAAATGGGCTCCCGGTCGCACACTGCCCGCCGGCGGCCGGGTTGCGCGGTCGTCGGAACGGGGCCAACCGCCCCTTGACAAGCCGCGGAACGCCCCAGTTTAACCCAATGCGCGGGTCCCGCCCCGGGCGGCCCCGCCGCGATCCCTCGGAGATTCCAAGTGAACGACAAGGTGATGCATGTCGGCGACGCCGATTTCGACAGCGCCGTGCTGCAATCCCGTGAACCCGTGCTGGTGGACTTCTGGGCCGAGTGGTGCGGCCCGTGCAAGATGATCTCGCCGATCGTGGATGAACTAGCCGAGGCCTACCAGGGCCGCATGAAGGTGGCCAAGGTCAACATCGACCAGAACCGCGCCACCGCCATCCGCTACCACGTGCGTTCGATCCCGATGCTGCTCCTGTTCAAGGACGGCCAGGTGCAGGCCACCCAGGTCGGCGCCGTCGGCAAGGGCCAGCTCACCCAGATGATCGACAGGGCGCTGGGCGCGGCGGTCTGAAACCCCGCGCGCAGGGGCGGCCCGGAAGCCGCCCTGCCCGCGCCTGAACCGCGGCGGACGCCGGCTTGCCGGCCCACCCGCGCCAGTGCTAGTGTCAGGCAGTCAAGCCGCGCCCCGCGGCCACGTTTCCCGCCGGACGCCGTTGTTTCCCGCGCGCCGGCGCACCCCACCCAACATGTCATCCGCCCGTCCCACGGGCGCTCGCATCTGCCAGCGAGGAATCGCAGTCTTGTCCGAGAACACCCTGCCTGAAGCGACCGGGAGCGAAGACGCACCCGCCGAAAAGCGCGCGCGCAAGCGCGTGGCCAAGCCCGAGGCCGGCGGCGAGCCGGCCGACACCGCCGCGGCCCCCGCCCCGGCCGCGCCCGCGGCACCGCCGCCCCCCGCTGCCGCCGCCGAGTCCGGCGGCGCGGCGCCGGCCGCGCCCGCCTCCGGCGAGGGCGCCGGCAACGGCGGCCAGGCCCAGCCGCAGGCGCAGGCCGGCGGCGAGGGCGGCGAGCGCGACCCGCAGCAGCGCGACCAGCACGAGGGCGGCGGCCGCCAGAGCCGCCGCGAGCGCTTCCGCAACCGCCGCGAGCGCCAGCGCGAGCGCTTCCGCGAGGACGGCGAGGAGGGCGGCAATGGCAACGGCAACGGCCAGAACAACCCGCCGCGGCCGCAGCCGAGCGTGCCGGAGGGCTTCCCGACCTACACCCTCAGCGACCTCAAGCGCATGCCGGCGCACAAGCTGCTGGAGATCGCCGAGCAGCTGAACATCCACGAGGGCGTGGCCCGCGCGCGCAAGCAGGACGTGATCTTCGCCCTGCTGAAGGTGCTCACCCGCCACGGCGAGGGCGTGCAGGCCGAGGGCGTGCTGGAGATCCTGCCGACGGCTACGGCTTCCTGCGCAGCGCCGAGGCCAGCTACCTGGCCGGCCCGGACGACACCTACATCTCGCCCAGCCAGATCCGCCGCTTCAACCTGCGCACCGGCGACCACCTGACCGGCCGCATCCGCTGGCCCAAGGACGGCGAGCGCTACTTCGCCCTATCGGTGGTGGACACCATCAACGGCGAACCGCTGGAGGCCAGCAAGAACAAGACCCTGTTCGAGAACCTGACCCCGCTGTTCCCGCGCAAGCGCTTCAAGCTGGAACGCGGCGACGGCTCCACCGAGGACATCACCGGCCGCATCCTCGACCTGATCGCCCCGCAGGGCAAGGGCCAGCGCTCGCTGATCGTCTCCCAGCCGAAGGCGGGCAAGACGATGATGATGCAGCAGATCGCCACCGCGATCACGACCAACCATCCGGAAGTGCACCTGATCGTGCTGCTGATCGACGAGCGTCCGGAGGAGGTGACCGAGATGCAGCGCACCGTGCGCGGCGAGGTCATCTCCTCGACCTTCGACGAGCCGGCCGCGCGCCACGTGCAGGTGGCCGAGATGGTGATCGAGCGCGCCAAGCGCCTGGTCGAGCACAAGAAGGACGTGGTGATCCTGCTGGACTCGATCACCCGCCTGGCCCGCGCCTACAACAACGTGGTGCCGTCCTCGGGCAAGGTGCTCACCGGCGGCGTGGACGCCAACGCCCTGCACCGGCCCAAGCGCTTCTTCGGCGCCGCGCGCAACGTCGAGGAAGGCGGCAGCCTGACCATCATCGCCACCGCGCTGATCGACACCGGCAGCAAGATGGACGAGGTGATCTACGAGGAGTTCAAGGGCACCGGCAACTCCGAGGTGCACCTGAGCCGCCGCATCGCCGAGAAGCGCGTGTTCCCGGCCATCGACATCAACCGCTCCGGCACCCGCCGCGAGGACCTGCTGATCGAGCCGGAGCTGCTGCAGAAGATCTGGATCCTGCGCAAGCTTCTGCACCCGATGGACGAGATCGGCGCCATGGAGTTCCTGCTGGACAAGATGAAGAACACCAAGTCCAACGACGAGTTCTTCGCCTCCATGAAGCGCTGACGGCCGCGCCCGCCGTCGTCCCGGCCACGCCCCGCCCCGCGCGGGGCGTGGCTTTTTCGTGCCCCGCCCGGCGCGCGGCCGCCGGGCGCGGGCGCATAATCGGGGGATGGACACTCCCCTGCCGACCGGCGGCGGCCTGGAACTGGCGCTGGTCCTGCTCGTGGCGGCGATCATCGCCGTGCCCCTGTTCCGCCGCCTCGGCCTGGTGGCGGTGCTCGCCTACCTGGCCACCGGCGTGGCCCTGGGCCCGGACGGCCTGGGCATGGTCAACGACCCGGAGCGCATCCTCGAGGCCTCCGAGGTCGGCGTGGTCATGCTGCTGTTCGTGATCGGCCTGGAGGTCTCGCCGGCGCGGCTGATGCTCATGCGGCAGCGGGTGTTCGGCGCCGGCGGCGCGCAGGTGGCCCTGTCGGCACTGCTGGCCGGCTCGGCCCTGCTGGCCTGGGGCCTGTCCTGGAAGGGCGCGCTGGTCACCGGCCTCGGCCTGGCCCTGTCCTCCACCGCGGTGGGCCTGCAGCTGCTGGCCGAGCGCAAGCAGCTGGGCAGCGACTACGGCCGCCTGGCCTTCGCCATCCTGCTGTTCCAGGACCTGATCGCGATCCCGCTGCTGGCGGCCATCCCGCTGCTGGGCGGGGCCAAGAACGAGACCCTGACCTGGACCATGGTCGCGCACGCGCTCGGCGCGCTGGCCCTGGTCTGGTTCGGCGGCCGGGTGATGACCTACCGCACCCTGCGCATGGTCGCACGCACCCAGGCACCGGAGGTGTTCACCGCCACGGCGCTGCTGGCGGTGCTGGGCTCGGCCTGGATCGTGCAGCAGGCCGGGCTCAGTCCGGGCCTGGGCGCGTTCATCGCCGGCGTGCTGTTGGCCGACTCCGAGTACCGGCACGAGCTGGAATCGCAGATCGAGCCGTTCAAGGGCCTGCTGCTGGGCCTGTTCTTCATCGCCGTGGGCATGGGCATCGACCTGGACCGCATCGCCGACGAGCCGCTGCTGATCGGCGGTGGCGTGGCCGGCCTGCTGCTGGCCAAGTTCCTGGTGCTGTACGCGGTCGGCCGCTTCTCGAAGCTCTCACGCCAGCAGGCGCTGATGCTGGGCGGCACCCTGTGGCTGGGCGGCGAGTTCGCCTTCGTGGTGTTCCACGAGGCCCTGCGCGTGCGCCTGCTGGCCGGCGAGGACCACGACCGCCTGGTGGCCATCGTCGGCGTGTCCATGGCGCTGATGCCGCTGCTGCTGCTGGCCCTGGAGCGGCGCATGCGCGAGCACCGCCTGCACCACCCGGCCGCGGCCCCGCCACCGCGCTACGACGCGCCCGACCCGGACCACCGCCCCCAGGTGCTGGTGGCCGGCGTGGGCCGCTTCGGCCAGATCGTGGTGCGCCTGCTGGCGGCCCAGCGCATCCCGTACGTGGCCCTGGAGAACAGCCCCGAGCGCGTGGAGGAGGTGCGCCGCGGCGGCAGCGTCATCTACTACGGCGACCCCACCCGCCCCGACCTGCTGCGCGCGGCCGGCGCCGCGCACGCGCGCGTGTTCGCGGTGTGCACCGACGACCCGGACGCCAACCTGCGCGCGGTGCGGCTGATCCGGCGCCTGTATCCGCAGGCGCGGATCCTGGCGCGGGCGCGCAACCGCCAGCACGCCTGGCGGCTGATGGACCTGGGTGCCGAGCCGTTCCGCGAGCTGTTCGGCAGCAGCCTGGAGATGGGCGAGCGGGTGCTGCAGGAAGTGGGCGTGCCGGCCGAGGTGGCCGCCAGCCACGTGCGCCGCTTCCGCGCCCACGACGAGGCGCTGCTGCGCGAGCAGTACCTGGTCTACGACGACGACGCGGCGGTCATCCAGAGCGCGCGCCAGGCCCGCGACGACCTGCTGCGCCTGTTCGACGCCGATTCGGCCAGCGCCGGCGCGACCGGGGACGCGCCCTCCGGCGGGCCGGCGGCCGGCAGCACCGACACCGGCGGCGCGCCGCGGGCCTGAGCGCCCGCCGCGGCGGCTCAGCCGCGCGGCTCGCGCAGGAAGCGGGCCATGGACACCCCGGCCGGCGGCGGCACGAACTCGGCGGCCACGTCCACGAAGCCGCGCATGACCGCGATCTCGCGCGGGGTGCGGTTGAGGGTGTCGCGCAGCTCGGGGTCGGCGCCGGCGCGCAGCAGGCGCTGGACCACGCCGCGCAGGCCGTGCAGCGCGGCCAGGTGCAGCGGGCCGAAGCCGCGCGGGTCCTGCACCTCCAGCGACACGCCCTCCTCCAGCAGGCGCTCCACGCCGGCCAGCACCACCTCCTCCACGCACGGGCTGCCCGGCTCGGCGCGCGCGCCCAGCAGCAGCAGCAGCGGGGTCACGCCGCCGGCCGCCGGTTGGTCCGGCTCGGCGCCGGCCAGCAGCAGGGTGTCCAGCAGGGTGACCAGGCGGATGCGGTCGCGGCCGCTGAAGCCGTACAGCGCGGCGCAGTGCAGCGGCGCCAGGCCCTGCGAGTCGCCGGCGTGGATGTCGGCACCGGCGGTGAGCAGGCGCGCGGCGATGTCCGGCAGGCCCAGCGCCGAGGCCAGCATCAGCACGGTCACCCCGCCGGGCAGGCGGTGCTCGATGTCGGCGCCGGCGTCCAGCAGCGCGGAGACGATGGCGGCCTGGCGCATGCTCACCGCCGCCGACAGCGGGGTGGCGCCACTGTGCGCGGCGTGCTGCGGATTGGCCCCGCGCGCCAGCAGCAGATCCACCGCCGCGGCGTGGCCGCCGCCGGCGGCGCGCAGCAGGCCGGTGCAGCCCTGCGCGTCGGTGGCGTCCACCGGGAAACCCAGCTCCAGCAGGCGGCGCACCGCGTCGGCGTCGCCGGCCATGGCCGCGGCCACCACGTCGGACGGGCGCAGCGGGCGGCGCGGCAGCGGCCAGCCGCGCCAGTCGAGCCAGTCGGCCAGGTCGCGGCGGCCGCTGGCCAGGGCCACGCCCAGCGGCGTCTGCCCGTCGGGCGCGCGCGCGTCGGGCGAGGCGCCCTGCGCCACCAGTCGGCGCAGCACCGACTCGCGGCCCAGCGCCGCGGCCAGGTGCAGCGCGGTCATGCCGTGCGCATCGCGCGCCTCGCGGTCCACGCCGGCCTCCAGCAGCGCGTCCAGCAGGCGCAGCCAGCCCAGGCGCACCGCCAGCGACAGTGGCGGGTCGCCGGCCGGCGAGGGCGCGTAGGGATCGGCGCCGCGTTCCAGCAGCTCCAGCGCCAGCTGTTCATGGGCGCGCGCGGCCTGGTCGNGCTCGACGCAGGCGGCCAGGAAGCGGGCCAGGCCGCCGGCGCCGGCCGGCGAGGCGCCGTGGCGCAGCAGCACCTGCACGGTGGTGGCGGCGGCGTCGCCCAGGTCCAGCAGCGCGGTCAGCGCGGTCTCGCCCTGCACCAGCACCTCCGGGTCGGCGCCGTGCTCCAGCAGCCAGGCCACCGCCGGGGCGCGGGTGCGCAGCACCGGGTCGTGCAGCAGCCGGCCCAGCTCGGCGGGGCTGCACAGCCGCGCCAGCGCCTCCAGCCCTTCGCTGCGCCCGGCCTGCAGGCCCTCGCGCACCAGCTCCAGCGGCGGGCGCTCGTCCATCCGCGCCGGCTCGGCGGCCAGGCCGTCGGCCACCGCGGCCGGCAGCGGGTAGTCCGGGGCCAGCGCGGCGACGATGTTCCAGCGCCCGGCCTCGGCGGCCACGTCCACCGCACGGCGGCCGGCATGGTCGGCCTGTGCCGGATCGACACCGGCCTCCAGCAGCCAGCGCACCACCGCCAGCGAGGCCTGCTCGGCGCCGGCGGCCAGGACCAGCGCGTTGCGGCCCTCGGCGTCGGTGGCCGCCGGGTCGGCGCCGGCGGCGCGCAGGCGCTCCAGCACCGNCAGGCGCTGGGCGCGGGCGGCCTCCAGCCACGGCGTGCGCCCGGCCCCGTCGCGCGCGTGCGGGTCGGCGCCGGCCTCCAGCAGCACGCCGACGATGTCCGCGTGCCCGGCCAGGGCGGCCTCGTGCAGGGCGGTGCGCCCCCCGCGTCCCGGGGTGCCGACCTTGGCCTTGAACTTCAGCAGCAACTGCACGCCGGCCGGGTCGTCCTCCTCGGTGCCGGCCGCGGCCAGCAGCGCCGGCTGCCCGCCCGGCGGTTCCGGGCGCGCGCCGCGCTCCAGCAGGAAGCGGGCCAGGCGCCAGTTGCCCACCGCGCAGGCCACGCCCAGCGGGGAGAAGCCGTCGCGGTTGAGCGCGTCCAGCTCGGCGGCGGCGTCGCGCAGCAGCGCGGCCACGCCCGGGTCGGTGCTGCGCGCGGCGTGGTGCAGCGGAGTGTTGCCCTCGGCGTCGGTGGCGCGCGGGTCGGCGCCATTGGCCAGCAGGGTCATCACCGCCTCGGGGCGGCCGTGCCAGCTGTCGCGGGTGGCGGCCAGCAGCGGGGTCATGCCNCCCTCGCCGGCGTTGAGGTCCACGCCGCGGGCGATCAGCGCACGCAGCAGGCGCAGGTCCGGCAGCACCGCGGCCAGCACCGCCAGGCTGCGGCGGTCGCGCTCGCCCGGCGGCGGAGGGGCGTTCGGATCGGCGCCGACCTCCAGCAGCTGCAGCGCGCGGTCCACCCGGCCGCCGCGGGCGGCGGCGTACAGCTCGGCGGCCAGCTGCGCCGGGTCGCCGGCCAGCGCCTCCGGCAGCGGCGGTTCGGCCGCCGGCGCGGCCGCGGCCAGGAACTCCAGCGGGCCGGCGAGCGTGCGCGGCGCCGGCGCGCGTTGCACCACCAGGTGCAGCAGCGGCTGCAACAGCGCCAGCGCGCCGGCGGCCGCCCAGCGCGGCCCGCCCTCCAGCAGGCCGGGCCAGCCGAGCAGCAGCAGCGCGCCCAGCACCAGGCCGACCGCGGCGGCGATGCCCAGGCCCGCCCAGGTGCCGGCCTCCTGCTGCGGCAGGCGCCGCCAGGCGGCCGGGAGGGTGTCGGACTCGCGCTCCAGCGCGCGCCAGGCCGGCCAGGTGCGCCACAGCGCCAGCANCACGGCCGCGGCCATGGCGCTGGCGCCCAGCGCCGCACCGAGGGTGCCGGCCTGGCGCAGCGCCTGGACCGGCCAGGCCAGCACCGCGGCGGCCAGCAGCAGGCCCAGGGCCCAGGCCGCCAGCAGGTGGCCGCCGTCGTGCAGGACGGCGCGCGCGCCGCCCGGCAGCGCACGGGTGCCGCGGCCCCAGGACACGGCCAGGGCCAGCAGCGGCTGCGCCATCAGGGCCGGCAGCAGCGCGGCCGCGCCCTCCAGCCCCGCCAGCAGGGCCAGGCCGGTGCCGGCCACGCCGGCCAGCGCGGCGGCGCCGCGGCGGCGCGTGGCCTCAGTCGCGCCCACGCGCCACCTCCAGCTCCGGCCGGGGCGGGAACTGCACGTGGAAGCCGTGCGCGGCCAGGTTGGCGCGCACCACCGCCGGGTCGCTGCGGGCCAGCTTGCGTTCGGGCGTCAGCGCCACCTCCAGCACGAAGCCCAGTTCGCCGAGCTGGGCGCGGAGCGGTTCGGGCAGGCACGCGAAGTCGTCGCGCGCGGCGAGGAAGACGTAGGTGTCGGCTTTGCGTCGGCTCTTGTAGACGTAGGCTTGCATCGCGCGCGGCCGCGCCAGCATCGGGGAATATGGGGATTGACAGGGATTGTGGAGGAAATGGCGCGGCCACGGAAGGCGCGCGTCCTGCGCCGTGCACGTTCATCTAGCTCAACGCGGGCGGGCGACCGGGCAATGGCTATACTCGCGCGCCCCAGCGTTTTCCGGCTTACCGGCTTGCACCACCACGACCCCATCCCGCGCATCGCCCCGCTGGCCATCACCGCGCTGACCGCGACCACCGCCCTGGGTGAGGGCCTGGCGGCGCAGCGCGACGCCCTGTGCGCGCGGCGCAGCGGCCTGCGCCGCAACGACCTGGATTTCGGCCACGGCCCACTGGACTGCTGGATCGGCCGCGTCGCCGGCCTGGAGGAGTCGCCGCTGCCCGGGGCGCTGGCGGCCTGGGAGTCGCGCAACCACCGCCTGGCCTGGCGCGCACTGCACCAGGACGGCTTCGCCGAGGCCGCCGCCGCCGCGGTGGCGCGCCACGGCGCGCGCCGGGTGGCGGTGGTGATGGGCACCTCCACCTCCAGCATCGGCGAGACCGAGCTGGCCTACACGCGCCTGGAGGACGGCCACTTCCCCGCCGCGCAGCGGGCCCTGCGCGTGCACTCGCTGCACGCCCTGGGCGAGTTCGTGCAGCAGCTGACCGGCGCGCGCGGCCCGTGCATGACCGTGGCCACCGCCTGCTCCTCCAGCGCCAAGGTGTTCGCCCACGCCGCACGCCTGCTGCAGGCCGGGCTGGCCGACGCGGCCATCGTGGGCGGCGTGGACACTCTGTGCGGCAGCGTGATCTACGGCTTCAACGCCCTGCAGCTGGTGTCGCGCCAGCCCTGCCGCCCGTTCGACGCCGCCCGCGACGGCCTGTCGCTGGGCGAGGCCGGCGGCTTCGCCCTGCTCGAGCGCGAGCCGGAAGGCGCGCGCGCGCTGGCCTGGCTGTGCGGTTACGGCGAATCCAGCGACGCCCACCACATGTCCGCGCCGCACCCGGAAGGCCTGGGCGCGCGCCTGGCCATGCGGGACGCGCTGGCGCGCGCCGGCCTGTCCGCCGACCGGATCGGCTACCTCAACCTGCACGGCACCGCCACGCCGGCCAACGACCGGGTCGAGGCGCGCGCGGTGGCCGCGCTGTTCCCGGACAGCCTGCACGCCAGCTCGACCAAGGGCTGGACCGGCCACACCCTGGGTGCGGCCGGCATCGTCGAATCGGTCTTCGCGGTGCTGGCCCTGCGCGAGGGCGAGCTGCCCGGCACCCTCAACAGCACCGAGCCGGACCCGGCCTGCGGCCCGCAGGTCCGCCTGGACAACGTCCGCCGCCAGGTCGACTACGCGATGAACAACGCCTTCGGCTTCGGCGGCAACAACTGCACCCTGGTGTTCGCACGCGCATGACCGCCACCGCACCCGCCGCCGCGATCGACGGCATCGGTTTCTGGGCTCCCGGCCTGCCCTCGTGGGAGGCCTTCCTCGCCCACCGCCGCGGCGAGGCGGTCGCCGCGCCTGCCGCCACCCGCCCCGCGCCCGCGCTGCTGCCGCCCAACGAGCGCCGGCGCGCGCCGGACACGGTGCTGGTGGCCCTGCAGGCCGCGCAGGACGCCTGCGCCGCCGCCGGCCGTGACCCGAAACGGCTGCCCTCGGTGTTCGCCTCCTGCCACGGCGAGCTGGCCATCACCGACGACATCTGCCGCACCCTGGCGCGCGCGCCCACCGAGGTGTCGCCGACCCGCTTCCACAACTCGGTGCACAACGCCGCCGCCGGCTACTGGACCATCGGCACCGGCGCGCATCCGCCGGCCACCGCGCTCAGCGCCGGCCCGGCCAGCTTCGCCATGGGCCTGGTGGACGCGGTGGCGCAGCTGGCCGCCGGCGCGCCGGCGGTGCTGCTGGTCGGCTACGACGGCGCCGCGGCCGGTCCGCTGCGGGACGTGGCGCCCAGCCAGGGCCTGCTCGGCCTGGCCCTGGTGCTGGCCGCCGCGGGCGACCNGGACCGGCTGCGCCTGCGCCTGTGCTTGGACGCCGGCGACGGCACTCCGCCGGCGCCGTCGCCGGAGCCGGCCCTGGCCGGCAACGCCATGGCCCCGGCCCTGGCCCTGCTTGCCGCGGTCGCCGACGGCGCGGCACGGGCGGTCCTGCCGGCCGGACCCGGCGCCACGCTGGCCGTGCGGCTGGAGCGCCCGGCATGAGCGCAGGCGCCGGGTCCACCGCGGTGGTCATCCCCGCACTGAACGAGGCCCTGCGCATCCGCCCGGTGGTGGAGCGGACCCTGCGCCACTGCCCCTGGGTGATCGTCGTGGACGACGGCTCGNACGACGGCACCGCCGAGTGCATCGCCGACCTGCCGGTGACCGTGCTGCGCCACCCGCGCCGGCGCGGCAAGGGCGCGGCGCTGCGCACCGGCTTCGCCGCGGCCCTGGCCGGCGGCGCCACCGGCGTGCTGACCCTGGACGGCGACGGCCAGCACGATCCGGACGACCTGCCGCGGCTGCTGCGCGCCGCACAGCGCCACCCGCGCCACATCATCATCGGCGCGCGCCTGCGCCACCGCGCGCNGGCGCCGCTGCACCGCCGCCTGGCCAATGCCTTCGGCGACTGGGGCGTGGCCTGGGCCGCCGGCTACCGCATCGCCGACACCCAGAGCGGGCAGCGCTACTNCCCGGCCGAGGTGGTGGCCATGACCGACGTGCCGGGCGAGGACTTCGTCTACGAGACCCAGCTGCTGATCTCGGCCTCGCGCCGGCTCGGCATCCGCGCCGTGTCCATNCCGGTGGAGACGCGCTACTGCGACGAGCAGGGCCGCAGGTTCCGGCGCAGCCACTTCCGCCCGTTGCGCGACCTGTACCGGATCACCTCGCACGTGGTCGGCCAGGTGCTGGCCCACGGCCGGGTCTGGCACGAGTNCCGCCAGGCGCGTGCCAACCCGCCACGGGTGGACACCGGCGTCTGAGCGTGCGCGGCTGTGCTCAGGCCATGCCGCCGTTGACGCCGATCACCTGGCCGTTGACGTAGGCGGCGGCGTCCGAACACAGGAACGCCACCACCGCCGCGACCTCCTCCGGGCGGCCGGCGCGCGCGGCCGGCACCATCTGCCGGATCGCCTCGGGGCTGAACAGGCCCTCGGTCATCGCCCCGGCGATCACGCCGGGGGCGACCACGTTGACGGTGATGCCGCGGCTGGCCATCTCCCGCGCCAGCGAGCGCGAGGCGCCATGCAGCGCGGCCTTGGCCGCGGCGTAGTTGGTCTGGCCGCGGTTGCCCAGCNCCGCCGCCACGCTGGAGACGCTGACGATGCGGCCCCAGCGGGTGCGCGCCATCGGCAGCAGCAGCGGCTGGGTGACGTGGAAGAATCCGTGCAGGGACACGTCCACCACGCGCTTCCACTGCCCGTCCGACATACCGGCCATCGGCGCGTCGTCGTGGATGCCGGCGTTGTTGACCAGCACCTGCACCGGCCCGTCCTCCAGCAGCGCGGCCAGCGCCGCGCGCGTGGCGGTCCCGTCGGTGACGTCGAATGCCACCGCCTGCGCGCTGCCGCCGGCGGCGGCGATCTCCTCCNCCNCCGCCCGGGCGCGGGCCAGGTTGGCGTTGGCGTGGACGATGACGTGGCAGCCGGCCGCGGCCAGGGCGCGGCAGATGGCGCCGCCGATGTCGCCGCTGCCGCCGGTGACCAGCGCGCGGCGCGGGGAAGTGGACGTGTCCTGCATGGGGGGGATTGTGCCAGCCCGCGCCCTCAGGCGCCGAGCATGGCCGCGGCACGGCCGCTGGCCAGGACGCGGCCGGCGTGGAGGATGCGGAAGGCGTACTGCTGGCTGGCGGCGGAGGCGNCCAGCAGCTCGGCCTCCCCTTCCAGCGCGCCGGCCAGGTCGTCGATGCGCGCCACCGCCAGCACCACCTCGCGCAGTGCCACCAGCATGCCGGGCGCGGCCGCACCGCCGCCGGCGCCGGCCAGCAGGCCGCCGTGCACGGCCATGGCCTGGGCGCCGTACTCGCACAGCGCCACCGCGTGCAGGCGGCCGTCGGCACGCAACGGGTGGACCGGGTCGGCGTGGTTCCAGGCGCGCACGCGGATGCGCCGGGCGTCCCAGGCCACGACCTCGTCCCACAGGCACATCGCGCCCTGGTGCGGGATGCGCGCCAGGATGCCGGCCCGGTCCAGCACCGGCGCGCTCATGGCGATGCCTCCTGCGCCGGTGCGCGCGCCACCAGCAGGGCCAGGGCGAAGTTGAACACCACGCCCAGCGCCACGGTGCTGCCGATCGCACGCAGCACCGGGATGGCCGACAGCGCCAGCAGGCTGAACACCAAGGCCGTGGTCAGGCTGCACACGATCACCGCGTGCAGGGTGCGCAGCTGCTGGTCACGGTCATCGCCGGCATGGTCGAAGAACAGCGCGTAGTCCAGGCCCAGGCCGGCGGCCAGGATCAGCGCAACCAGGTGGAACAGGTTCAGCTCCACACCGCAGCCGCGCAGCACCGCCAGGATCAGCAGCGTGCCCAGCGCCATCGGCGCCAGCACGCGCAGCACCCGTCGCGGCGAGCGCAGAGCCAGCCACACCGTGGCGGCCAGCAGCAGCACCGCCGCCGCCAGCGCGCCCAGCAGGCGCGCGCGCCACTGCGCCACCAGCGACTCGGAGGCCTGCTTCAGGTCCAGCAGCCGCGCGCCCAGCGGCGCCACCGCCGCGGCCAGCGCATCCGGATCCTGCAGGCCGGACAGCGAGACCAGCGCAGTACTGCCGCCGGCGCGCTCCAGCAGCAGGCCGGCCACGCCCAGCTCCAGCGGCGTGCCGGCCAGGTCGGCCAGGGCCAGCGGCGCGGCGGCGCGCGCGGCGGCCACGTCCGCCACGAACGGCTCGAAGGCGTCGCCGCGGAACGGGCTGCCTTCCAGCGCCCGCGCCAGCGCGGCGCGCAGCGCGGCCTCGTCCGGCAGGCGCGCNTGCCGGCGCTGCTGGGTGGCGGCGCTGGGCAGGTAGCGCGCGGCCAGGTCGTAGCCCTCCAGCACACCCTCGCCCTGCAGCCGCCGCAGCACCGGCAGCAGGCGCTCGGAGGCGCGCAGCGCCTGCTCNGTGTCGGCACCGTGCACGGCCAGCACGTAGCGCACGTCCGGCGCGCCCAGCTCGGCGCGCAGCCGTGCGTCGCGCTGCAGGTCGGCCGGCGGCACCGGGGTCAGGCGCGAGAGGTCGTTCTGCCAGAACGGCTGCGGCGCCAGCAGCACCACCGCCAGCGCCACGGCGGCCAGCAGCAGCAGACTGCGGCGCGGGCGCGGCAGCCGCGCCACGCCCTGCCACAGCCGCGCCAGGCGCACAGAGTGCGCCGGGTCGCGCCGCGCCGGCATGGTCAGCCGCGGCAGCAGCCAGCGCGTGCACGCCGCGGCCACGCCCAGCCCGGCGATGGTGAAGACCGCCAGCTGCTGCAGGCCCTGCACGCCGGAGAACAGGAACGTGGCGTAGGCGATGCAGGTGGCGGCCACGCCGGTGGCCAGGGTCGGCCACAGCGCGCGCACCGCCTGGCGCGGGTCCAGGCCGGGGCGCAGGTGGCTGAAGAAGTGGATCGGGTAGTCCTGGGCCACGCCGATCAGGGTGAAGCCGAAGGCCACGGTGATGCCGTGCACGCCGTCGAAGGCCAGCGCCACCGCACCCAGCCCGGCCAGGCCGCCGCTGGCCAGCGGCAGCGCACCCAGCAGCGGCATGCTCCAGCGGCGGTAGGCCAGCGCCAGCAGCAGCAGCAGGCCCAGGGTGTCGGCGGTGCCGATCCAGCGCATCTCGCGCTCGGTGCGTTCGCGGATGGCCACCGCGAACGCGCCCGGGCCGGACAGCTCCAGGCGCGCGCCGGCGCTTTCCGGCACGGCCGCGGCACTGGCCCCGAAGGCGTCGTGGATGGCCGCCACCGCGGCCTGCTGCCCGGCGCTGTCGAAGCCGGGCGCGCGCGTCTGCACCAGCAGCAGGGCCTGCGCGCCGGCACGGTCGAACCACCCCCCGTGCAGGCGCTGCGGCGCCCGCGCCGGCTGCCACGCCTCGGCCACGCGCAGGGTCTCCAGGGTCGGATCGGAGGGCAGCAGCGGCTCGACCAGGGCCGCCGCCGGCGAGCCCAGGTCCTGCAGGCGCTGCTCCAGCTCCGCGCGCAGGTAGTCCGCGTCCAGCGCGTGTTCGTCGAGCGTGGGCGAGAGCAGGTAGCGGTACGGCAGCAGGTGCGCAGGCACCGCGTCCAGGCCGGCGTCGCCGCCATTGGCCGCCAGGGCGATCTCCGGCCGGTCCGCCAGCGCCGCGCGCAGCGCCTGCGAGCGCGCGNCCAGGGCCTCCGGCGACGCGCCGGAGAGGGCCAGCAGCAGCAGGCGCGCACCCGGCCCCTCGCCCAGCTCGTCCACCAGCAGCACCTGCGCCGGCGTGCGCGGGGTGGGCAGGAAGCGGCGCAGGTCCTCCTCCAGGCGCAGGTGGCCGGACAGGAGCCAGCCGCCCACGCNCAGCAGGGCCAGCCAGGCCAGGGCCAGGACGGCGCGGAAGCGGCCGCGGGGGACGCTGCTCATCGCGCGGCGTCGCCTCGGCACAGCGCCGCCAGCGCGGTGGCATCGGTGACACCGGCGGCCTCGGCGGCGGCGCCGGCCAGCAGGGTGCGCTGCGGCTCGCCCTTCACGGGCCGGCTTTCCACGCAGCGCAGTTCGGCGCCGCGGCCGTGCAGGACGATGCGCGCCAGCGAGGCGGCCAGGCGCGGATCGCGCGGCACGAGGGCCAGCGTCCAGCGCTGGCGCCCGCCTTCGGCGTGCAGGGTGTAGTGCTGCTGCAGGCGCTCGGCGTCGCCGGCCAGCAGCGCGCCGAAACCATTGCGCACCGCCGCCAGCTCCGGCGCCCGGGCCAGGGCGATGCGGCGCGGCGCGCGGCCGGCACGTTCGACCGTGGCCTGGCCGTCCTCCAGGGTCGTGGTCTCGGCGTAGGGCGCGTGCACCTGGCGCACCAGGCGGCCGTCGGCCTCGCGCCGGTACTCGCCCTCCAGACGCAGCGGCTGGCGCAGCATCGGCGAGCTGCGCAGCTCGACGAAGGCGGTGCGGCTGGGCGCCGGGCGCGCCACCGCCTGGACGATCCAGGCGGCGTCCACCGCCGGCGCGCCGTCCTCAGCCGCGGCGCACGGCGGCGCGGCGGCCAGCAGCAGCGCCAGGAGGCGCGGAATGGGGCGCGGCATCGTCGCTCTCCTCGTTCCAGAAGTCGTAGAAGTTGAACCAGTTGTACGGCGCGCCACGGGCGTGGTGCTCCAGGCGCGCGGCGTAGGCGGCCGCCTGTGCGCGCACGTGCGCGTCGCGGCGGTCGCGCGGCGGCACTTCCCCGCGCGGGTCGGCGAACGGTTCGAAGTGCAGCTCGTAGCGGTTGCCGCCACGGTACAGGCCGAAGCACAGCAGCACCGGTGCGCGCAGCGCCAGGGCCAGGCGCCAGGGCGTCAGCGGCAGCCGCGCCGGCGCGCCGAAGAACGGCACGGCCACGGNGTCCTCGTGCGGCTGGGCGCGGTCCACCAGCAGCGCCACCAGCGCGCCCTCCTGCAGCGCCTGCTGGATCTGCAGGGCGATCGCCGGGCCGGGCTGGCCGCCNTCGATCACGCCCGCGGCCAGGTCCGGGTCGAGCGCGTCGAACACCGAGGTCAGCACCGGGTTCTGGCCGCGGTCCAGGACGATGCGCAGCTTCAGTCCGGGCCGCCGCCGCGACAGTACCCGCAGCGCGTCGAAGCTNCCCAGGTGCGAGCCGAACAGCAGCGCGCCGCGGCCGGCGTCCAGCAGCGCTTCCAGCGCCGGCAGGCCGTGCACGCGGATGTCGAAGTGGTGCAAACGCCCGCCCAGCAGGAACACCCGGTCCAGGATGGTGGCGGCGAAGGTGTGGATGTGCCGGGCCACCGCCCGCCATCCGGCCGACGGATCCGCCGCGCGCCGCAGCCAGGCACGCGAGGCGCGCCGCTCCGGCCCGCGCACCAGCAGGAAGTACAGGGTGATCGGATACAGGCACAGCCGTGCCACGGTGCGCCCGCCGTAGCGTGCGATGGCGCCGATCAGCCACACGCCGAAGCGGCCGCCGCCCTCCGGGCGCCGCTTCCACTCGGGCAGGCCGGCCTCAGCCATCGCCGCGCACCTCGCCGCGTGCCAGCACCGTGCCATCGTCCTGGCGCACCTCGAAGCGCCAGCGTGGCGCCGCCCCCTCCAGCACCACCTCGGCGTCCCGCCCCGGCGCCAGCGGGCGCAGGAACTTCACCTGCGGCAGGCGCAGCGCGCCCTGCGCGCCGTCGCGCGCCTCGATCGCGGCCACCACCCGCTCCAGCAGCACCACGCCGGGCACCAGCGGACGTCCCGGGAAGTGCCCGGGCAGGCAGGGATGATCGTGGGGAACGCAGAAACGCATCGGGCAAGGATAGCCGGCGGACCCGTGCGCGGGCTCAGCGCAGCAGGCCGCGCCAGAACTCCGGCCCCAGCCCGGCCATCTGCTGCAGGAAGTCGACCGCGCCGCGGTAGGGGCGCCGCGGAAAGCGCCAGGCGCGGTAGACGAACTCGCCCACCAGCAAGCCCCCGACCACGCCGTAGCCGAGCAGGTTGGCCGCCCACGACCAGGCCTGCGGGCTGACCGCGATCCACGGCGTGCGTCCCAGCGCGTGCAGCACCCCGCCGGGCACCGCACACAGCGCCAGCGCGGCGTTGGCCACGGTCAGCAGGGCCAGCACCACGGCCCAGGCCGCGGTCAGCCGGCGCGCGTAGGCCAGCTGCTCGGCCGGCGCCGGCCAGCCGGCGCGCTCGTGCATGGCCTGGACGATGCGCACGATCAGCGGGCTGCGGCCCGGCAGCAGGCTGCGCCCGAACCAGGCCGCCACCCAGCCGGTGAACAGCACCGGCGGGGCCAGCAGCAGCAGGCCCGGCCACGGCGTGCCGTCGAGCGCGGCCAGCGCGGCCAGCGCCGCCGCCAGCAGGCCCAGCGCCCACCAGCGCCGGCGCAGCAGCGGCACCGCCAGCAGCAACAGGATCAGGTCGGCCAGGGCCAGCACCGCCCAGCTGCCGCCACGGGTGCCGGCGGCATGGGCCAGGAACGGATAGGCCACGCCCAGCAGCAGTTGCAGGACCCTCGCGCCCGCCGGGGCGGGCCGGCAGGCCGGGGAGGGCTCAGCTGGTCCGGTGGGACTGGACATACGCCGACAGCGCGCGCAGCGAGCCGAAGATGCGGCGGTTGTCCTCGCCCTCGGCGCGCAGCTGCACGCCGTAACGCTTGCCGATGGCCAGTGACAGCTCCAGCGCGTCGATCGAGTCCAGGCCCAGGCCCTCGTTGAACAGCGGCGCCTCCGGATCGATCGATTCCGGCGCCACGCCCTCCAGGTTCAGGCTCTCGACCAGGAGCTGGGCCAGTTCACGCTCGGCATCGGTCTGTTGCGGCATTGTCATACCCGGGCAATCGCAAAAGCGGCAACGATCCGCCAAAGCCCGGCGGCGTGCAAGTCCGGGCCGCCCCTTCCCCGCCGGTTCCGGCGCCCGCGCTATCATGCGCGCCCCCCAAGACCCGCAGGCCTCCTCCGCATGATTCCCGCCGCCCCGACGTCCCGGCCCGCCACGCCCACCCGCGTGCCGGCGACGGCTGCGGCGCATGTGGCGGTGGCGGCCGCCGGAGGCCGGGCATGAGCGCGATCCAGCCGGCCCTCGACGCCCCGCGCCTGTCCGTGGCCTACGCGGCCGCGGACACCCTGCCCCGCCATCTGGACGACCCGCGGGTGCTGGCGGTGTTCGGCTTCGGCGAGCAGGCGCCGGCCGTGGCCGACCCGCGCTGGCTGCACGTGCCGCTGCGCCCGCTGCCCGGGCAGGCCCCGCGGATCGAGGTCTGGCGCGGCGCCGGCCCGGTGGCCAGCGGCCGCGACGGCGACGTGGCCTGGGCCGACGACGGCCAGCTGCTGTACGGCGCCCTGCAGGTGGAGGAAGGCGCCGGCGGCATCGAGGCCGCGGCCGAGCGCGCCTACGCCCGCCTGCAGGCCTTCCTGGCCGCGCGCGGCGGGCTGCACCTGCTGCGGGTGTGGAACTACCTGGACGCGATCACCGAGGGCGAAGGCGACCAGGAGCGCTACCGGCGCTTCTGCGTGGGCCGCGCCGCCGGCATGGGCCGGGTCGAGGCCAGCCAGCTGCCGGCGGCCACCGCCATCGGCCGCTGCGACGGCTGGCGCTGCCTGCAGGTGTACTGGCTGGCCGCGCGCCTGCCCGGCACGCCGGTGGAGAACCCGCGCCAGGTCAGCGCCTACCGCTACCCGCGCCAGTACGGCCCGCAGCCACCCAGCTTCGCCCGCGCCATGCTGCCGCCGGAGGGCGCCGCCATGCCACTGCTGCTGTCCGGCACCGCGGCCATCGTCGGCCACGCCTCGCAGCACCTGGATTCGGTGCAGGCACAGGTGGACGAGACCCTGACCAACATCGGCAGCCTGATCGGCGCCGCGCGCCGGCGTGCCCCGCAGCTGCCGGCCGCGCTGGGTGCCGGCAGCCTGCTGAAGGTCTACGTGCGCGAGGCGGCCGACGCCGGGGCGGTGGCCGCACGGCTGGCCGCACGGCTGGACCCGGCGGTGCCGCGCCTGCTGCTGCACGCCCACGTGTGCCGGCGCGAGCTGCGGGTGGAGATCGACGGCGTCCACGGCCGCCCGCCCGCAGCCTGAGCCGCGCGCCTTTGCCATACTCCCGGGAACCCCGGCGATGCCGCCGGTTCCAGGGAGGACCCACGATGCCCCGGTGCACCGTTGCCGCCTGCCTGGCGGCCATCCTGTCCGTGCTTGCCGCCGTTCCGCCCGCCCGCGCCACGGACGCCCCGCTCCCGGCCCACGCCGCGCGCGGGGAGGGCCGCGCCGGCGTGGCGCGCATCGACCGCGAACGCATCGACGCCGTGCTGCGCGGCCTGGTCGAGTCCGGCCAGGTGGTCGGCGTGTCCGCCCTGGTCTGGCAGGACGGGCGCGAGGCCTACTTCGGCGCCTTCGGCCACGCCGACCGCGAGGCCGGCCGGCCGATGCGCCGCGACACCCTGGTGCAGATCTACTCGATGACCAAACCGGTCACCGGCGTGGCCCTGATGCAGCTGTACGAGCAGGGCCGCTTCGGCCTGGACGACCCGGTGGCCAGGTACCTGCCCGAGTTCGCCGGGGTGCGCGTGCATGCCGGCACCGACGCCAACGGCCAGCCCATCCTGGTGGCGCCGCAGCGCCCGCCCACCATCCGCGACCTGCTGCGCCACACCGCCGGCCTGGCCACCGCCGAAAGCCCCGGCCTGCCCGGCGAGCGCTACCGCCAGGCCGGCTTGGACCGCCTGGACATCACCCTGGAGGAGAAGGTGCGCCGCCTGGCCGGCGTGCCGCTGGCCTACCAGCCGGGCACGCGCTGGCTGTACTCGGACGCGGTGGACGTGCAGGCGCGCCTGGTCGAAGTACTCTCCGGCCTGCCCTTCGACCGCTACCTGCAGCGCCACGTGTTCGGCCCGCTGCGCATGAAGGACACCGGCCACGTGCTGCGCGCACGCGACCGGGCGCGCATGGCCGCGCTGTACCGGCGCAGCGACGACGGCGTCATGACCCGCCTCCCGGACGAGCAGGCGCTGCGTCCCTACCGGGAAGACTCGATCAGGCAGGGCGGCTGGGGCCTGCTCTCGACCCTGGACGACTACATGCGCTTCGCGCGCATGCTGCTGGAGGGCGGCGGGCTGGACGGGGTGCGCCTGCTGCGGCCGGAGACGGTGCGGTTGATGGCCAGCGACGCCCTGCCCGCCGGCCTGCAGGACCGCTCCTGGCTGCCGAGCAAGGGCCAGGTCGGCTTCGGCATCGACTTCGCCGTGCGCGTGGCCCCGCCGCGGGACGCGCAGGAGGCGTCGGGCGAGGTCGGCGAGTTCTTCTGGGACGGCCTGGCCAACACCCTGTTCTGGGTGGACCCGGCCAACCGCATCGCCGCGGTGCTGTTCGCGCAGTGGATCCCGTTCGGCGGCGTGCCGCTGCACAAGGCCTTCCGCGACGCGGTCTACGCCGAGGACACTTCGGCCGCGGCGCCGGCGCGCTGAGCGGCGCTCAGCGCGTGGCGGTACAGCCCTCGCGGCGGCGCAGCGGATTCCAGCGTGCGCCGGCCTGGCAGGCTTCGGCCGCGGGCTGGGCGGCGCGCCTGGCCTCGGCCTCGGCGTGCTGCCGCGCCTGGCGCGCACGCGCCTCCTCCAGGCGCCGCGCCTGCAGCTTCTCCAGGCCGGCGCGGATCTGCGGCAGCGCCGCCAGCGCGGCCTTCTCGCCCTCGAGGATGGCCTGGTTGCGGCGGGTGAAGTCGGCCGGGCCGTAGTCGAGCACGTTCGGGCGGATCACCACGTCGGCGCGCGCCAGTTCCTGCTCGCCCAGGCGCTGGCCCATGATCGCGATGGACTGGTTGACGATGCCCAGCATGCCGTCCGGGCGCCTGCCGGTGGCCTTGCTGGAGATGTCCACGGCGATGACGAAGTCGGCGCCGAGCTGGCGCGCCGCGTCCACCGGCACCGGGCTGACCACGCCGCCGTCCACATACTGGTACTGGCCGATGGTCACCGGCTCGAACACGCCCGGCACGCTGCTGGAGGCGCGCACCGCCTGGCCGGTGTTGCCGCGCACGAACACGGTGCGCTCGCCGGTCTCCAGGCGCGTGGCCACCGCCGCGAACGGCTTGCGCAGGCGCTCGATCGGACGCTTGCCGACCTGGTCGTTGACGTACTCCTGCAGGGCCACGCCCTGGATCAGGCCGCCGGAGAACAGGCGCACGTCGCGGATCCTGGCCTCGTCCAGCGCCACCGCCTTCTCCTGCAACTGGAACGGGTCCATGCCGGCGGCGTACAGCGCGCCGACCACGCTGCCGGCGCTGGTGCCGGCCACCACGTCCGGTCTGATGCCGTTGGCCTCCAGCATCTTGATCACGCCGATGTGGGCAAAGCCCTTGGCCGCGCCGCCACCCAGCGCCAAGCCGATCTTCGGCGGCGGCACCACCGGATCGGGCAGCGCCGGCTGCGGCGGCGGTTCCGGGCGCGTGCCGCCGGCGCAGGCGGCCAGCAGGACGGCCAGCAGCGCCCAGGCGGAGGAACGGGACGCGGAGCGGAACGGACGGTCGGATCTCACGGGACTGCGTACAACGGCGCCGCCGGTCGCGGCCGGGTGATTCTAGGCGTCCCTGCCCGGCGCTTCCGGCACCGCGGATGAATGTGTCCNCTCCAGCAGGGCCAGCACCTCGTCACGGCGCAACTTGCCGGTGGCGTTGCGCGGCAGCGNCGGCAGCAGGCGCAGCCGGCGCGGCAGGAACACCGGGTCGAGGGTGGCGCGCAGCGCCTCGACGATCTCCGCGGCGGTGCGCCCGGGCGCCACCACCAGCGCGCCGATGCGGCCCACCCCGCTCTCGCGCTCCGGCTCCATCTGCACCACCACGCCGTCCTCCACGCCCGGCACCGCCAGCAGGCGGCGGGTGAGGTCGCCCAGCGAAGCGCGCTTGCCGGCGATCTCCAGCAGGTCGGCGCGACGCCCGCACAGGCGGAAGCGGCCGTCCGGCCCGACTTCGAAGATGTCCGCCAGCACCACCGGCGCCGGCAGGTGCGACGCCTGCACCAGGGTGCCGTCCGGCTGCGGGCTCACCCGCACCCCCGGCAGCGGCGTCCACAGCGCGTCGCGCGCGGTGCGGCGGCGGGCGAACACGCAGGTCTCGGTGGAGCCGAACACCTCGCGCACCTCCGCGCCGTAGCGGTCCTCGGCCTCGGCGGCCAGCTCCTGCGGCAGCGGCGCGGTGGCCGAGACGATCCCGGCCAGCGGCGGCAGCGCCACGCCCGAACGCAGCAGTGCGCGCAGGTGCACCGGCGTGGTCACCAGGATGCGCGGGGCGGAGGCCTGCTCCAGTGCCTCGGCCACGTCGGCCGGCAGCAGCGGCCCGGCGGCGTGCACCGCGGCCCCGCCCAGCAGCGGCAGCAGCACGCTCATCTCCATGCCGTACATGTGCTGCGGCGGCACCGTGGCCACCACCTGCGGCTGCGCCGCGCCCCACAGGTCGGCCAGCGCCGCCAGATTCTGCGCGGTGCCGGTGGCGAACGCGCCCCAGGTCTTGGCGTGCGCCTGCGGCCGGCCGGTGCTGCCGGAGGTGTAGCCGATGGCGGCCGGCGCCGCGGCCTCCACCCTCGGCACGGCGGCCCCGCCGGCCCCGTCCTCCAGTCCGGCCGGCAGCGGCCAGTGGCGCGGGCCGCCGCCGGCGCCGCCCAGACAGTAGGCGCCCGGATGGGCCTGCAGCAGCTCGGCCACCGTGCCCGGCGCGCCGGAGGGTGGCAGCAGCGCCACCTGCTCGCGCAGGGCCGCGGCGCAGAAGGCCAGCAGGAAGTCGCGGCGGTCTTCGGCCAGGTGGACCACGTGGCTGGCCTCGGGCAGGCGCGTGGCCAGGGCCCGGACCTGGGCCAGGAACCGGCCCAGGGTGAGCCGGCCGTTGCCGTCGAAGACCACCGTCCGCCCGGGATCGCCCACGGCCAGGGGCAGGGATTGGCGGGAGGATTCCGGGGAATGGACGACGGCCGACATCGGGAACTCGGAAGGGCTGGCGGCGGGCAGCGGCCCGCCGTGGCGGACCGCTAGCTTGGCGGCGGCGGGCCGGGCGCACAAGCGGACCGTGACCTTTTCCCCGGGGGAGCACCGGCGGGGGCTGCTAACCTGCGGGCCGGCTTCACTTCCGTGACCTGCCCATGACCCGATTGCCCCTGCGCNCCCTGCCCCTGTTCCTCCTGCTGGCGGCCGGCGCCGCCGCGCAGACGCCCGCCGCCGACGCCGGCGCCCCGCTGACGCTGGACCAGGCCATGGCCGATCCGGACTGGATCGGCCCCCCGGTGGAACGGGCCTGGTGGAGCTGGGACGGACGCGAGGCCCTGCTGCAGCTCAAGCGCGAGGGCAGCCCGGTGCGCGACACCTGGCGCCAGCCGGTGGACGGCGGGGCCATGCGCAAGGCCGGCGACGACGAGCTGGCCGGGCTGGACGCGCCCGATCCGGTGTACGACGCGCAGCGCCGGCGCATGGTGTTCGTGCGCAACGGGGACGTGTTCCTGCGCGACCTGGGCANCGGCACCCTGACCCAGCTGACCCGCAGCGCCGCAGTCGAGGCGCAACCGCGCTTCGCCGCCGACGGCGGCGTGCTCTGGCGTGCCGGCCACGACTGGTTCCACTGGAGCCCAGCCGGCGGCACCGTGCAGGTGGCGGCGCTCAAGGCCGAGAAGGACCCGGCCGCGCCGCCGCCGGCCGACGCCCTGCGCGAGCAGCAGCTGCGCACCCTGGCCACGCTGCGCCACGACCGCGAGATGCGCGAGGCCCAGCGCCGCCAGGAGGAGGTCTGGCAGCGCGCCGATCCCACCCGCGCGCCGCGCCCGGCGTACCTGGGCGACGACGTGGAGATCGTCGCCTCCGACCTGTCGCCGGACGCGCGCCACCTGCTGGTGGTGACCCGCAGGAAGGGCGCCGACGCCGGCCGCGGCGGCAAGATGCCGGTCTACGTCACCGAGTCCGGCTACGAGGAATTCGAGGACGTGCGCACCCGCGTGGGCCGCAACGATCCGCTGCCGCACCGGCTGTGGCTGGTGGACGCGCGCGAGGGCAGCGTGCGCGAGCTGGAGTTCGACGCCCTGCCCGGCATCCGGGACGACCCCCTGGCGGCGCTGCGCAAGGCCGCCGGCAAGGAGCCGCTGAAGGGCAACCGCCCGGTGCAGGTCGGCGGCGGCCGCGGCGGCGCGGCGGTCCGCTGGAGCGGCGACGGCCGCCAGGTGGCGGTGATGCTGCGCGCGGTGGACAACAAGGACCGCTGGATCGCCACCGTGGACCTGGCCGGTGCGCGCCTGCAGCCGCGCCACCGCCTCACCGACCCCGCCTGGATCAACTGGAACTTCAACGAGTTCGGCTGGCTGGCCGACAACCGCACGCTGTGGCTGCTGTCGGAGGAGTCCGGCTGGTCGCACCTGTACACGGTGGACGCCGGCGGCGGCCGCGCGCGCGCGCTGACCTCCGGCCGCTGGGAGGTGTCCTCGGTCGAGCCCCTGCCCGACGGCGCCGGCTTCCTGTTCCTGTGCAACCGCGCCTGGCCGGGCGACTACGAGGTCTGCGGCCTGGACCTGGCCAGCGGCCAGGTGCGCGAGCTGACCGCCCTGGACGGCGTGGAGGACTTCGCCCTCTCGCCCGACGGCCGGCAGCTGCTGGTGCGCTACTCCGGCAGCTGGCTGCCGCCGCAGCTGGCGGTGGTGCCGGTGCAGGGCGGCCAGGCGCGCGTGCTCACCGACACCCGCAGCGCCGCGTTCAAGGCCCGGCAGTGGATCGGCCCGGAGATCGTGCAGATCCCGTCCCGGCACGGCGCCGGCACCATCTGGGGCAAGTTCTACGGGCCGAAGGACTACGAGCCCGGCCGCAGGTACCCGGTGGTGATGTTCGTGCACGGCGCCGGCTACCTGCAGAACGTGCACGCGCGCTGGCCCAACTACTTCCGCGAGCAGATGTTCCACCACCTGCTGGTGGAGCGCGGCTACGTGGTGCTGGACCTGGACTACCGCGCCAGCGAGGGCTACGGCCGCGCCTGGCGCACCGCCATCTACCGGCAGATGGGCCNCCCCGAGCTGGAGGACTACCTGGACGGCCTGGAGTGGGTGGCCGAGCATCGCCAGGGCGACCGCGAGCGCGCCGCCATCTACGGCGGCAGCTACGGCGGCTTCATGACCTTCATGGCCCTGTTCCGCAGCCCCGGCACGTTCAAGGCCGGCGCCGCGCTGCGCCCGGTCGTGGACTGGACCCAGTACAACCACGAGTACACGTCCAACATCCTCAACACCCCGGAGCTGGACCCGGAGGCCTACCGCAGGTCCTCGCCGATCGAGTACGCGCAGAACCTGCAGGACCACCTGCTGATCGCCCACGGCATGATGGACGACAACGTGTTCTTCCGCGACTCGGTGGTCCTGGCCCAGCGCCTGATCGAGCTGCGCAAGGACAAGTGGGAACTGGCCGCCTACCCGCTGGAGCGGCACGGCTTCACCCGCGCCGACTCCTGGTACGACGAGTACCGCCGCATCCTGGAGCTGTTCGAGCGCACCATCGGGGAACCGGCGCGGTGAGCGGACGGGCGTCCTCCGCCGGTGGCGCGGCCGCGGCCCCGATCCGGACCGTGGCCGCGGTGATCCGCGACGCGGACGGGCGCGTGCTGCTGGTGCGCAAGCACGGCTCGGCCACCTTCATCCAGCCCGGCGGCAAGCGCGAGCCGGGCGAGGACGCGCTGCAGACCCTGGCGCGCGAGCTGCGCGAGGAACTGGGCGTGGCGCTGCGCCCGGGCAGCGCGCGGCGGCTGGGCGAGTTCGAGGCCGAGGCGGTCAACGAGCCCGGCCGGCGGGTGCGCGGCGAGGCCTTCGTGGTGGAGGTGGACGGCACGCCGCGGCCGTGCGCCGAGATCGCCGAGCTGGCCTGGGTGGTGCCGCGACCGCCGTTCCCGGTGCCGGTGGCGCCGCTGAGCGCCGGCCACATCATGCCGGCGCTGGCCGCCTGGGCCGCCGGCACGGCGGACCAGGCAGGCGCGGTTCCGGCGGGGTCCGGGGGGGAAATGGCCACCATGGACGTGCACCCGGCGCCGCCGCGTTCCCGGTTCGTCACCGTGCTGGCGCAGGTGTCGCTGCTCGTGGGCATCACCTGGCTGGTCCTCGCCCTGGCCCTGCTGCCCCTGGCCGCCGTGGCCGGGGACGTCCTGTCCACCCGCCTGGCCGGTCTGCCGGCCCTGCCGCCGGGCCTGTCCTGGATCGCCGGGCACGGGATGCTGCTGGCGGTGGCCTGCGTGCTCGCGGCGGCGGCCTTCCTGGCCAGCAGCTGGGGCCTGCTGCGGCGGCGCGAGTGGGGCCGGCTGGGCTTCATCGCCTTCCTGCTGGGCGTGGCGGCGCTGAACTTCGCCGGGCTGCCGCTGGTCGGGCAGCTGTTCGACGCCCTCCGCACCAGCCTGCCGCCCGGCCTGCTGGAAGGCCCGGACGGGCAGGCGCTGGCGGCCGAGCTGGAGGACCTGCGGCGCCTGTCCCTGGCCAGCACCCTGGCCTCGGCGGTGCTGTTCGCCGGCCTGCACGCCTGGCTGGCCTGGAAGCTGTGCACCCCCGCCATCCGCGCCGAGTTCGGCCGCGCCGGCCCTTGATCCGGATCAAGACCCCCCTTCGCCCCCCTTCTACAATCGGCCGTCATGACCCCGAACATCGAACTGGTACGCGACTACCTGACCGGGCTGCAGGACCGGATCTGCGCGGCGATCGAAGCCGCCGACGGCCAGGCCCGGTTCGCCGAGGACCTGTGGACGCGCGGCCCGGACGGCGCCGGCGTCCCGGGCGGCGGCGGTCGCACCCGGGTGATGCGCGAGGGCGCGGTGTTCGAGCAGGCCGGCGTCGGCTTCTCCGACGTCTCCGGCAGCCACCTGCCGCCGTCGGCCACCGCCGCCCGCCCGGAGCTGGCCGGCGCCTCCTGGCGCGCGGTGGGCGTGTCGCTGGTGTTCCATCCGCGCAACCCCTACCTGCCCACGACCCATGCCAACGTCCGCCACTTCCAGGCGTACCGCAACGGCGAGATCGTGGCCTGGTGGTTCGGCGGCGGCTTCGACCTGACCCCGTTCTACCCGTTCGACGAGGACATCGTGCACTGGCACACGGTCGCCCGCGACCTGTGCGCGCCGTTCGGCCCGCGCCGCTATGCCGAGCACAAGCGCTGGTGCGACGAGTACTTCTTCCTGCGCCACCGCAACGAGACCCGGGGCGTGGGCGGCCTGTTCTTCGACGACCTGCACGAGGACTTCGACCGCGACTTCGCCTACCTGCGCGCGGTCGGCGACGGCTTCCTCGACGCCTACCTGCCGATCGTCGAGCGCCGCAAGAACACCCCGTACGGCGAGCGCGAGCGCGAGTTCCAGCTGTACCGGCGCGGCCGCTACGTNGAGTTCAACCTGGTCTACGACCGCGGCACCCTGTTCGGCCTGCAGAGTGGCGGCCGCACCGAATCCATCCTGATGAGCCTGCCGCCGCGCGTGCGCTGGCAGTACGGCTACCAGCCGGAGCCGGGCAGCCCGGAGGCCCGCCTCAACGAGTACCTCGTCGCGCGCGACTGGGTCTGATCCGCAGGCGCTCCCGACGGGCCCGTGCGGCATGCNGCGCGGGCCCGCTTCTTTTCTCCGCCAGCATCCGCGTCCCGCCCGGGGAGCGCGGCACCCGGCCCGATGCTTCCGGCACGCATCGTGCATGTGGCAAGCCGCCGCGCGCGATGTGCGCAAAACCGCGCGCCGCATGCGCTCCCCGCGGACATTGCCGGATATACTCGGCACACAACCTGCGTTTCGCGACGCAAGACCAGGGGAGTTCCAAGGAAACGCGCAGGCTGCCCGCACACCGGCGGTCGCTGCCGCCCTGTGCCCGCGCCATGCAGCTTGTTTCCCGACAACAACCATCACGATCCCATGGAACTCATCCTCGCCGTACTGTTCTTCCTAGTATTCCTCGCGCTCGTCCTGGTCCCGCTGTGCTTCTGGATCTGGATGCTGATCGACTGCCTGACCAAGGAGCCTTCCGAGGGCAACGACAAGATCGTCTGGGCCCTGGTGATCTTCGCCCTGAACGCGCTGGGCGCCCTGCTGTACTTCTTCGTGCGTCGCCCCAAGCGCAAGGCGCAGTACGGCCGCTGACGCCGTGATCCCGTGGCCGCGGCGATGCNGCCGCACGCCGGCATGGGGATGGAGCGCGTTCCATCCCCATGCACCGGACGATGGCAGGGCCAGGCGTGGCAACGACGCTTGCCCGCCTGGCTTTCCCGTTCATGGTGTCCGGCACGGCCTTGCCGATGCGCGCCTCCGCCATCGCGGGCGCCGTTGATCGCGATCAACACCCGCATCGCCCTGCC
>JGI25328J35697_1000526_pt1 | contig 30897 bp, 29 predicted proteins | sample HigsolmetaAR203D_FD_35697 | JGI IMG/M metagenome (IMG submission 35697)
CCCCCGCCGAGCCGGGAGAGCCCTCCGACGGCCGCACCCGGCCGCTCACCAGGCTGTTCCGGCGGCGCGAGCCGTCCCGGCCGCTGCCCGGCCACTGGCTCGACGCCGCCGAGTGCGAGACCCAGCCGCTGCCGAAGCGCCGCGCGGGCCGGGCCGACGAGGACGCCGCGGCGGGCGCCTTCGGCGACGTGACGCCCGCGGACGGCCCCGCCAGGCGGCCGCGGCGGCTGCCCGGCATCCCCCGGCGCAGGCGCGTCGAGAAGGCCGAGCCCGCGCCCCGGCCCACGCCGCGCCGGGACATCGTGGACGAGACCGACGACCGCGGCGGGCACGTGATCTACATGGACCCGTACGCCTGGGACCGCGACTGAGCGCCCGGCCGCCGCGGCCGGCCGTACCGCGGGCGTGAACCTTTCACGCGCCGTGCCGCCTGGGCGCGGCCGGGCATGACAAAGATCCGTTTCTCGCGGTTTCCGCCCGCGGTGGGGACGGCGTTCGCTAGCGTGCCGCAGTGGCATGCGCCTGTTGCGACGTTTGACCTCTCCGCACGGATTGCTGATCGTCGTCGCGGTCCTGTACGGCTGTGCCGCCCTGTCCCAGGTGCCGTCCTTGGTGGCGTTCAACTGGGATGAGGTGGTTTACGCCAGCCAGGTGCGGCCGGGCGTGCCCGCGGTGCCGATGTCGGCCCCACGGGCCTGGGGCATGCCGCTCCTTCTCGCCCCGGTCGCCGCGCTGACCCAGTCGATCCCGGTGATCCGCTGCTACCTGGCGGTGCTCGCCGGGGTCTGCCTGTACGCCGCGTTCCGCCCCTGGCTCGGCCTGTTCGGCCCGGCCGCGCCCGGGCCGGCCGAGCGCGGGCGTGACCGCCTGGGGGAGGCGCCCGCGGCGGTCTCGCCGTACGCCGTGCCGCTCGCGGCCGGGCTGCTCGCCACGCTGTGGAGCACCGTGCTCTACGGCGCGATGGCCTACCCGAACCTGTGGCTGGCGTTCGCGCTCGTCGCCGCGGTCGGCTGGTTCTGCCGCGCGCTGCGCGAGCCGGGCCGTACCGGGCCGCTCGCCGGCGTCGCGGTCGCGCTCGCCGCGGCCTCGCTGCTGCGGCCCGCCGACGCGGCCGCCGCGGCGCTGCCGCTGCTCGTCGCCGGCGCGGTCCGGGCGGTACGGCGGGCGCCGCGCGGGCCCGCCCTGCTCGGCGCGGCCGCGGGCGGGCTCGCGGTGGGCTGGACCGTGTGGGTGGCCGAGGCGTTCGTGCGGTTCGGCGACCCGATCACCCGGCTGCGCGAGGGCGCGGAGGTGAACGAGGCGCGGCTCGGGTTCATCCTGCTGCGGCACCTGGAGGCGGTGGACGGCCCGGCGCTGCTGTGCCGCCCGCCGAGCGTCTGCGCCGACCTGCACTGGCTCGAGGTGGCCTGGTGGTTCACGCTGCCGGTGCTCGTCGCCGCGGCGTTCGTGCTCGCCGAGGCGGCCCGGCCCGTGCTCACCCTCACGCTGGCCTGCGCGGTCACGTTCGCGCTGCCGTACCTGACGCTGTTCGACTACGCCAACCCGCGGTTCCTGCAGCCCGCCTACGCGCTGCTCATGGTGTGCGCCGGGGCCGCCCTGGTACGGCTGCCGCTGTCCCGGCTCACCCGGGTGCCCGCGATCGCGGTGCTCCTCGCCGCGCTCGCCGTGCACCTCTACGGCCAGAAGTCCTCGCTCGACCGGGTGGTCGGCCAGGTGGAGCCGATCTTCGCCGCGCAGCGGGCGCAGGCGGACGCGCTGCTCGCNCAGGGCGTGCGGCCGCCCTGCGCGATCGTCGGGCGGGGCGCGATCCAGCTCGGCTACCTCACCGGCTGCCGCTCGGTGCGCACCGGCGACGACCCGCGGCCGGGCGACGAGGAGGTACGGCGGGCACTCGCCACCGGCGAGCGGGTCGTGCTCGTCACCCGGGAGACCGCCGGGCGGGCGCCGGAGGGCTGGACGCGGCTGCGGCTGCCGGGCGGGCGCGCGTACGCCCGTCAGGGCGCGAACGGCAGCTCGAACTGACCCGGCTCCAGCACCGGGATGCGGCGCTCGATCGCCCGCTCGAGCTCGTCGACACAGTGCTGCTGGGCGCTCACCGTGCCCGCGCCCTTCTTGCAGGTGTAGTAGGCGGCGAGCTCCTCGGCGAGGTAGAGCTGCACGAACGCGGCGCCGAGCGCGAACAGCAGCGAGAACGCCGAGATGGCCACGCCCGCGACCGCGGCCCCGATCCGCTCCTTGGCCCGGCGCAGCTCGAGCGTGGTGCGCAGCGACACGCCGAGCGCGAACAGCGTGAACACCAGGCCGACCAGGGGAATGAGCATCGCCATGGCAAGACCGGCGAGCGCGATGAGCAGCGCGCGCCCACCGCTGGTGTCGACGATGCTCTGCCGCGGGGTCCGCTGGGGCGTGGGTGAGGGGGTCGTCACGTGGCCTCCTTCATGCCCTGGCCGTCGGAGCCGGGCAGGCGGGCCGATACGCTGGCAGCGTCGGCCCGGGAGCCGGGCCGGGGCGTGCGGGACACCTGCCCCGCGTGCCGGGCCGTACCCCTCCCGGAGAGCGAAAGGAGCGTCGGAGCTGTCATCCTCGCCTCGTGCCGCCGCCACGGGGCCCGCCCGGCGGGCCGCCCGGCTCGTCGTGCTGGTCTCGGGTTCTGGAACCAACCTACAGGCCCTGCTCGATGCGGCAGACGACGAATCGTACGGCGCGCGCGTGGTGGCGGTCGGCGCGGACCGGGACGGCATCGCGGGCCTGGAGCGCGCCCGCCGCGCCGGAGTGCCGACCTTCGTCGAGCGGGTCGGTGACCACCCCACCCGGGAGGCGTGGGACGAGGCGCTCGCCGCACGGATCGCCGAGCACGAGCCGGACCTGGTGGTCTCCGCGGGCTTCATGAAGATCCTCGGCCCGCGCGTGCTGGGGAAGTTCACCGTCGTCAACACCCACCCGGCGCTGCTGCCCGCGTTCCCGGGCGCGCACGCGGTGCGGGACGCCCTCGCCTACGGGGTGCGGGTGACCGGCTGCACCGTGCACCTGGTGGACGCCGGGGTGGACACCGGGCCGGTGATCGCGCAGGAGCCGGTGCGGGTCGAGCCGGGCGACGACGAGGAGACGCTGCACGAGCGGATCAAGACCGTGGAGCGGCGGCTGCTCGTCGACGTCGTGGGACGCATGGTGCGCGAGGGCTGGACGGTCACCGGCCGTATAGTTTCGATCGGTGCTGGCCGCCGGTGACACACCGGCACACGTGGAAGGACGCACATTTGACCCGGATCGCGATCAGGCGCGCGTTGATCACGGTTTACGACAAGTCCGGACTCGAGGAGCTTGCCCGCGCCCTCGACGCGGCGAACGTGGAGATCGTCTCCACCGGTGGCACGGCCGCGGCGATCGCCTCCTGGGGCGTGCCGGTCACCCCGGTCGAGTCGCTCACCCACTTCCCCGAGTGCCTCGACGGCCGGGTCAAGACCCTCCATCCGCGGGTGCACGCCGGCCTGCTCGGTGACCTCACCAACCCGAGCCACGCCAAGCAGCTCGAGGAGCTGGAGATCGAGCCGTTCCAGCTCGTCGTGGGCAACCTCTACCCGTTCGCGCAGACCGTGGCGTCGGGCGCGTCGCCCGCGGAGTGCGTGGAGCAGATCGACATCGGCGGCCCGGCGATCCTGCGGGCCGCGGCGAAGAACCACGTGAACGTCGCGGTGGTGACCTCGCCGGCGAGGTACCCCGACGTGATCCGGGCGCTCGCCGAGGGCGGGTTCACGCTCGAGGAGCGGCGGCGGCTCGCGGCCGAGGCGTACGCCCACACCGCGTCGTACGACATCGCGGTGGCCTCGTGGTTCGCCGAGACCTATGCCCCGGACGAGGACGTGGCCTGGCCGCGGTTCCGCGCCGCCGCGTGGCGGCGCAAGGCCGTGCTGCGGTACGGCGAGAACCCGCACCAGGGCGCGGCGCTCTACACCGACGGCTCCGGCGGGCTGGCGAACGCCGAGCAGCTCCACGGCAAGGAGATGTCCTACAACAACTACGTGGACGCGGACGCCGCCTGGCGGGCCGCGTGGGACTTCGCCGAGCCGTGCGTGGCGATCATCAAGCACGCCAACCCGTGCGGCATCGCGATCGGCGCGGACGTGGCCGAGGCGCACCGCAAGGCGCACGCCTGCGACCCGGTGTCCGCGTTCGGCGGGGTGATCGCGGTGAACCGGGAGGTCACCGTGGAGCTCGCCCGGCAGATCGCGCCGATCTTCACCGAGGTCGTGGTCGCGCCCTCGTTCGCCCCCGAGGCGGTGGAGGTGCTGCGCGAGAAGAAGAACATCCGGCTGCTGGTCTGCCCGGAGCCGCCGGCGAACGCNGTCGAGTTCCGCCGGATCGACGGCGGGNTGCTCGTGCAGCAGGCCGACCGCATCGACGCGCCGGGCGACGACCCGGCGAACTGGGAGCTGCGCGCCGGCCCGGCCGCCGACGAGCGGACCCTCGCCGACCTCGCCTTCGCCTGGCGGGCGTGCCGCGCGGTGAAGTCGAACGCGATCGTGCTCGCCTCCGGCGGCGCGACCGTGGGCGTGGGCATGGGCCAGGTGAACCGGGTGGACTCGGCGCGGCTCGCGGTGTCCCGGGCCGGGGACCGGGCCGCGGGCTCGGTGGCCGCGTCCGACGCGTTCTTCCCGTTCGACGACGGGCCGAAGGTGCTCGCCGAGGCCGGGGTGAAGGCGATCGTGCAGCCGGGCGGCTCGGTCCGCGACGAGGACGTGATCGCGGCCTGCGAGGCGGCCGGGATCTCGCTCTACTTCACCGGCACGCGTCACTTCTTCCACTGATCCTTCCGGTTTGTGCCAAGAAGTGAGTCAGTGACCGGTTAACCTTTTCGGGTCCCTCTCCCTCGTCCCATCCCCGGACCCGGAGCGTCTCATGTCCCTGACCAACCCGCTGCTGTCGTTCGTGCTCGGCGACGGATTCTGGAGCAGCCCGATCCCGCTGCTCATCCTCGCCGTGGCCTCCGCGTACGTCGGCTGGGTGGCCGTGGAGTACATCCCCGCCACCCGCCGGCTGCTGGAGCGGCGCGAGGGCGGCATGACGCCGCGGGGCGAGAACGCCGACGGCTGATCCGCCCGCGGCCGGGGGCCGTCGCCCGGCGGGACACGGCGGCACGTTCGTGAGTCCGTTCACCGGCGGCGGAAGGCCGGTTGCCGACCGCCGCCCACCGAGCATGGCAGGATGACGAGTCATGACCGCGCGCATTCTCGACGGCAAGGCCACCGCCGCGAAGATCAAGGCAGACCTCACCGCCCGGGTCGCGGCGCTCGCCGAGCGCGGCCTGCGGCCGGGCCTCGGCACCATCCTCGTGGGTGACGACCCCGGCAGCCAGGCGTACGTGGCCGGCAAGCACCGCGACTGCGCCGAGGTGGGCATCGCCTCGATCCGGGTGGAGCTGCCCGCCGACGCGAGCCAGGCCGACGTCGAGGAGGCGATCGACCGGCTCAACGCCGACCCGGCGTGCACCGGCTACCTCATCCAGCTCCCGCTCCCGGCCCACCTGGACGCGCGCCCGCTGCTGGAGCGCATCGACCCGGCCAAGGACGCCGACGGCCTCCACCCCGTCAACCTCGGCCGGCTCGTGCACACCGTCGACGCCCCCCTGCCGTGCACCCCGCGGGGCATCGTCGCCCTGCTGCGCGAGTACGACGTGCCGCTCGACGGCGCCGAGGCGGTCGTGGTCGGCCGCGGCATCACCGCCGGGCGGGCGCTCGGCCTGCTGCTCACCCGGCGCAGTGAGAACGCGACGGTCACGATGTGCCACACCGGCACCCGCGACCTGGCGGCGCACACCCGCCGGGCCGACATCGTCGTCGCCGCGGCGGGCTCTCCGCACCTCATCACCCCCGACATGGTCCGGCCCGGCGCCGCCGTGCTCGACGTGGGCGTCTCCCGCGTCGACGGACGCATCGTCGGCGACGTGGCGCCCGAGGTCCGCGAGGTCGCGGGCTTCCTCGCGCCGAACCCGGGCGGCGTGGGCCCGATGACCCGGGCGATGCTGCTCACCAACGTCGTCGAGGCGGCCGAGCGCGCGGCCGCCTCCTGACGACGTCCGGCCTCAGCTCGCCCGGCGGTTCACCACCCGCGGCGGCGGATCGCTCGCCGGCGGGTTGCCCCGCTGCTGCGGCACGACCGGCGTGGGCCGTACCAGCCCGAGCGCGACCACCTCGTTGGCCAGCCGGGTGCGCCGGTTGCTGCCCTCGGGGATGCGGAACTTCTGGTACAGCCGCAGCAGGTGCTGCTTCACCGCCGCCTCGGTGACCACGAGGTCGTCGGCGATCTCGCGCGCCGTCGCCGGAGACACGAACGCCTCGTCCGACAGCGCGGGCCGGCACAGCGACGTGAGCACGTCGATCTCGCGCCGGGTGAGCTCGGGCGCGGCGGCGCGCCGCAGCTCGACCTCCGGCTCGAGATCCTCGCGCGGTATGCCGCCGATCCGGCAGCGCGCGGCGCCGAACGAGATGACGTCGCCGTCGTCGAGGACCCTTCGGGCGATCGGCCTGCCGTTCACCCGTGTGCCGTTCCGGGACAGGCCCAGGTCAACGACGTACACGTAGGGTCCCCGCCGGACGAACTCGGCGTGCAGCCGGGACACGCTCGGGTCCCTCAGGCGGATGTCGACTCCGCGGCCACGTCCGACAGTCGTGATCTCGGGGCGCAGCGGGGCCACCTCTCCGGTGTCCTCGATGCGTATGAACGGCCCCTCCACGGCAGTTCCTCCCCAGGTAGCCCGCCGTTACTTCCGCTACAGCACCGGCTTACCCAAACGAGGCGATGGAGAATCGCCTTTTCCCAAAACAGAATCCCGAACAAATTTGGTCTTGACCGCAACGAGGAATTTTGCCTGGTCACGGGTAGACTCGGCGCAACGCTAAGCGGAGGAAACACGTATGGCGGACAAAATTTCCAAGGGTCTCGCCGATGTCGTGGCCGCGTCCACAGCGCTGAGCGACATCGACGGCAAGGCCGGTCGCCTGTTCTACCGCGGATACGACATCCACGACCTGGCCGGGCGCACCACGTTCGAGGANNTCGCCTACCTGCTGCAGTGCGGGACGCTGCCGACGCGCCGGCAACTGCAGGAGTACGGCGAGGAGCTGGCCCGGGGACGTGCCCTCGGGGCGCTCGTGGAGAGGCACCTCCCCGACGTGGCGGAGCGCCAGGCCCCGATGGAGGCGTTGCGCACCCTCGTCTCCCTCGCCGGGGCCGACGATCCCGACAAGGACGACAACTCGCTCGAGGCCAACCGGCGCAAGGCGGCGCGCCTCACCGCACAGCAGCCGATCCTCGTCGCCCGCTACCACGCGGCGCGGACCGGCGGGAAGGCCCCCGACCCCGACCCCGAGCTGGGCATCGCCGGGAACTTCCTGCTGCAGATCACCGGCCGCAGGCCGGAGCCGCGGCACGTCGAGATCTTCGACACCTGCCTGGTGCTGCACGCCGACCACACGATGAACGCCTCGACCTTCGCCGCCCGGGTGTGCGCGGCCACGCTGTCCGACATGCACTCGGCGATCGTCGCGGCGATCGGCACGCTCAAGGGCCCGCTGCACGGCGGCGCGAACGAGCGGGTGATGCGCACCCTGGAGGCGATCCGGGCCGAGGGCGGCAAGGTCGCCGAGGCGGTGCGCGCCAAGCTCGCCGCCGGCGAGAAGATCATGGGCTTCGGCCACCGGGTGTACCGGACCGAGGACCCGCGGGCCACCCATCTGCGCGAGATGTCGCGCGAACTGGCCGAGGCATCCGGCGACGACACCTACTATCGGATGTCGAGGGAGATGGAGGAGGTCGTCCACGCGGAGAAGGGCCTCTATCCGAACGTGGACTTCTACGCGGCGACCGTCTACCACTATCTCGGCATTCCGACGGACCTGTTCACCCCGGTGTTCTCCGTCAGCCGGATGTCGGGATGGACCGCACACGTGATCGAGCAGCACGCCGACAACCGGCTGATCCGGCCGGACAGCGAGTACGTCGGCGAGCGCGATCGCAAGTGGGTGCCGATCGACGAAAGGGAGTAAGTGGCGCAGGAGCCGAAGAAGGATCGCATCGGCTGGCCGTACTGGCTCGTGCTGGCGGGCGCGGCCGCCGGCGTGGCCGTGGCGCTCACCGGGCCACAGGTGTGGCACGGAGCGGTGGTGATGGGCGCGGCGATCCTCCTCGGCGCGCTCATCCGGCTGGTGGTGGCGAAGCCCGGTGACCTTGCGATACGGACCAAGGCGCTCGACGTGCTGACGCTCGGGGGCCTCGGGGGCGCGTTGGTGCTGAGCGGGGCGCTGATGGTCATGTTCTGACCGGGCTTCCGGCCGAGCGGAGAACCGGANCGGCCGGGCGGCTCCGGTGACATTCCGGGGCCGTTCGGCCGGGGCTCCGGTGGACCCTGGGTGGGCCGGGCTCCGATCTCCGGTAAGGGTCCGATAATCTCACTGGCCAGCGAGCCTCAAAAAGGACCGGTCTGGCCAGTCAGCTCAGAAGGGGAAACCACACACCATGCCGAAGATCAAGGTAGCGGGCCCCGTCGTCGAACTCGACGGCGACGAGATGACCCGGATCATCTGGCAGTTCATCAAGGACCAGCTGATCCTGCCCTACCTGGACATCGACCTGAAGTACTACGACCTGAGCATCCAGAACCGCGACGCCACCGACGACCAGGTCACGATCGACGCGGCGCACGCTATCAAGAAGTACGGCGTCGGCGTCAAGTGTGCGACGATCACTCCTGACGAGGCCCGCGTCAAGGAGTTCGGCCTGAAGAAGATGTGGAAGTCCCCGAACGGGACGATCCGCAACATCCTCGGCGGCGTGGTGTTCCGTGAGCCGATCGTGGTTTCCAACATCCCCCGGCTCGTGCCCGGGTGGACCAAGCCGATCATCATCGGCCGTCACGCCCACGGCGACCAGTACAAGGCGGCGGACTTCGTCGTGCCCGGCCCCGGCACGGTGACCCTCACCTACGTGCCCGAGGACGGCGGCGAGCCGATCGAGATGGAGGTCGCGAAGTTCACCGGCCCCGGCGTCGCCATGGGCATGTACAACTTCGACCAGTCCATCCGGGACTTCGCGCGCGCCACCATGCGGTACGCGCTCGACCGCAAGTACCCGCTCTACCTGTCGACCAAGAACACGATNGTCAAGGCGTACGACGGCCGGTTCAAGGACATCTTCCAGGAGGTCTTCGAGTCGGAGTTCAAGGCCGAGTTCGAGGCCGCCGGCATCACCTACGAGCACCGGCTCATCGACGACATGGTCGCCCAGGTGCTCAAGTGGGAGGGCGGCATCGTCTGGGCCTGCAAGAACTACGACGGCGACGTGCAGTCCGACGTGGTGGCGCAGGGCTTCGGCTCGCTCGGCCTGATGACGAGCGTGCTCATGACCCCGGACGGCCGGACCGTCGAGGCGGAGGCCGCGCACGGCACCGTCACCCGGCACTACCGCCAGCACCAGCAGGGCAAGCCCACCTCCACCAACCCGATCGCGTCGATCTTCGCCTGGACCCGCGGCCTGCAGCACCGCGGCAAGCTCGACAACACCCCCGAGGTGACCGAGTTCGCCCAGACGCTCGAGCGGGTCTGCATCGAGACCGTCGAGAGCGGCAAGATGACCAAGGACCTCGCGCTGCTCGTCGGCGGCGACACCCCCTGGCTCACCACCCAGGAGTTCCTTACCGCGATCGACGAGAACCTCAAGCGCGCGATGAACGCCTGAGCACGTCGCCGCAGCCGCGGCCGCGACCGCCCCGTGGCCCGGTGCGCTCCCCGAGGACGCATCGCCGCCCGACGGCCGTCCCGCGGCCGCGTGCCCGCGCACGCCGTGCGCGCGTGACGTGACGTTCGGGGCCGTCCCCGGTGCCGGGGGCGGCCCTGTGCCGTACCCGGGTGCGGGCCGGGCCTCCGGCGCGGCGGCGTCGCCCGAACCCCGGGGTGACAACGTCCCTCCCACCGCACCGGGCAGGGCCGAGATCACCGTAAAGTCATGCACGTCACATTCACGTTTCCAGACGCAAGGACGGTGGCATGCCGCAGATCTCGCCGCTCATGGCGGGCGACCCGGTACGGCTCGGGCCCTTCACGCTGACCGGTCGCATCGGCGAGGGCGGACAGGGCACCGTCTACCTCGGCTACACCAGCCACGGGGAGCGGGCCGCGGTCAAGCTGCTGCACGTCAGGTTCACCGGCGACGCGGCGGCCCGGTCGCGGTTCGCCCGGGAGCTGCGCGCCGCCACCCGGGTCGGCTCGTCGTCCTACACCGCCCGGGTGATCGCGGCCGACCTCGACGGCGACACGCCGTACATCGCCAGCGAGTTCATCGACGGGCGGTCGCTGCGCGAGGTGGTGGAGACCGACGGCCCGCTGCGCGGCCCCGAGCTCGACCGGCTCGCGGTCGGCACCGCCACCGCGCTCGCCGAGATCCACCGGGCCGGCATCGTGCACCGCGACTTCAAGCCGGACAACGTGCTCATCGGCCCGGACGGGCCGCGGGTGGTGGACTTCGGCATCGCCCGCATCCTCGACTCGACCGGCACGGTCACCAGCCGGGCGGTCGGCACCCCGGCGTTCATGGCGCCCGAGCAGATCGCGGGCGCGGCGGTGGGGCCGCACACCGACGTGTTCGCCTGGGGCTCGGTGATCATGTTCGCCGCGACCGGGCGGTCGCCGTTCGACGGGCCCTCGATCGCGACCGTGCTCAGCCGCGTGCTCACCCACGACGTCGACGTGACCGGCCTGCCCGGGCCGCTGGGCGAGGCGGTGCGGGCCAGCCTGAGCAAGACGCCCGCGGACCGGCCCACCGCGTTCGANATCCTCGGCCGCCTGCTCGGCGGGTCCGGGCCCGANGGCGATCGGACCGTGCTCATGCCCCGGCCGCGCCGCTAGCCNGGCGTTNCGGGCCCCGCGTACGGCACGGCGTGCGCCGATGCGGCAGGGCCGTACCCTCCGACGGACCGTGGAGGGGGGCCGGGTAGGGTCCCCCTGACAGGTCAATACGTCGGCTCGTCGAGTTGGGGGAAGGTATGGCCAAGACTCCCGTGAAGGTCACCGTCACCGGTGCCGCCGGTCAGATCGGATACGCGCTGCTGTTCCGCATCGCCTCGGGTCAGCTCCTCGGCAGTGACGTCCCGGTGAAGCTGAGCCTGCTGGAGATCCCGCAGGCCATCAAGGCCGCCGAGGGCACCGCCATGGAGCTCGACGACTGCGCCTTCCCGCTGCTGCGCGGTATCGAGATCACCGACGACCCGAACGTCGCCTTCGACGGCGCCAACGTCGCGCTGCTCGTCGGCGCCCGCCCGCGCACCAAGGGCATGGAGCGCCGTGACCTGCTGGAGGCGAACGGCGGCATCTTCGGCCCGCAGGGCCGTGCGATCAACGAGCACGCCGCCGACGACATCCGGGTGCTCGTGGTGGGCAACCCGGCGAACACCAACGCGCTCATCGCCAGGTCCGCGGCCCCGGACGTACCGGCCGAGCGGTTCACCGCGATGACCCGCCTCGACCACAACCGCGCGCTCAGCCAGCTCGCCCAGAAGCTCGACGTGCCGGTGAGCGACATCAAGAAGATGACGATCTGGGGCAACCACTCGGCCACGCAGTACCCCGACCTCTACCACGCCGAGGTCGGCGGCAAGATCGCGGCCGAGCTGGTGGACGAGGCCTGGCTGCGGGACACCTTCATCCCGACCGTGGCCAAGCGCGGCGCGGCGATCATCGAGGCCCGCGGCGCGTCCTCGGCCGCCTCCGCGGCGAACGCGGCGATCGACCACGTCTACGACTGGGTGAACGGCACCCCGGAGGGCGACTGGACCTCCGCCGCGGTCGTCTCCGACGGCTCGTACGGCGTGCCGGAGGGCCTGGTCTCCTCGTTCCCGGTGGTGTCCCGGGACGGCCGCTGGGAGATCGTCCAGGGCCTGGAGATCAACGAGTTCTCCCGGGAGCGGATCGACGCCTCGGTCCGCGAGCTGGAGGAGGAGCGCGACGCCGTCCGCGCCCTCGGCCTCATCTGAGCCGCTGCCGAGCCGCTGCTGAGGCACGGCCGAGCCGCGCGGTTCGGCGACGCGTCCGGCGCCGGCGCGCATCCGAGACGCGCCGGCCCACCTGACGAGACCCGCCTGCGCCGGGCAGGACCGCCTGCCCGGCGCACGCGCGTTTCCGGGGCGTGCGGCGTCAACCGGCACGGCACGCACGCGCCGCGGGGAGCCGGTGGTCAGCCGCGCTTGCCGGGCACGCAGGTGGGCGTGGGGGAGGCCGGGCCGGGCGGGGGAGTGACGAACACCACCCCGGCGGTGGTGAGGAGGGTGGCGAGGAGGATGACGGCGCTCGCGGCGAGATGAAGGGACCAGGAAGGGAGCGGCCGGGGCGATAAGCCGCCTCTCATCATCACAGAGCAGATTTCACCATAAACCCGGACGGTATGGGCGGAAATCTGCGTGATGCCGGTCTCATCGCGGATCCCCGCCGCCGGGTCCTCGTTCACCCGGTCAGCGCGGCCCAGGCGTCGGCGACGATCTGCTTCAGCGACGGGTGCTCGGGGGACCAGCCGAGGTCGCGCCGGATGCGCTCGCTGGAGGCCACGAGGATCGCCGGGTCGCCGGGGCGGCGCGGGGCGACCTCGGCCGGGATCGGGTGCCCGGTGACCTCGCGGCACACCTCGATCACCTCCTTGACCGAGAAGCCGGAGCCGTTGCCGAGGTTGTAGATCGCGTGGCGGCCCGGCGTGCACGCGCCGAGCGCGAGCAGGTGGGCGCGGGCGAGGTCGGCGACGTGGATGTAGTCGCGCACGCAGGTGCCGTCCGGGGTGGGGTAGTCGTCGCCGAAGATCCGCACCGACGGGCGCTCGCCGCGGGCCACGGCGAGCACGTTCGGGATGAGGTGGGTCTCGGTGTCGTGGCGCTCCCGGTACACCCGGCCGTCCGCGGCCGTGTAGGCCCCGGCGACGTTGAAGTACCGCAGGCTCACCGCGCCGAGGCCGTACAGGCCCGCGAACGTGGTGAGCGCGGTGTCGATGGCGAGCTTGGACGCCCCGTACGGGTTGGTCGGCCGGGTGGGGTCGGTCTCCTCGATGGGGCAGCGCTCCGGCTCGCCGTACGTCGCGGCGGTGGAGGAGAACACGATGCGGTCCACGCCCGCCCGGCGCATCGCGTCCAGCAGCGCGAGCGTGCCGCCGAGGTTGGCGTGCCAGTACTTCGCCGGGTCCGCCACCGACTCGCCGACCAGGGACTTGGCCGCGAAGTGCAGCACGGCGTCGAAGCCGCGCTCGAGCACCGGGCCGGCCTCGGTGATCGAGCGCCGCTCGAACCGGGCGCCGGGCGGCACCGCGTCCGCGTGCCCCGTGGACAGGTCGTCGAGCACGGTCACCTCGTGCCCCGCCTCGAGGAGCTGCGCGGCGACGACGCTGCCGATGTACCCGGCCCCGCCGGTGACGAGGAGCTTCACGGAATCACCCCATCGGTTTTTACTTTGGTTGGATTCTGTTTGATTTTGAGGCTATTGCGGTCTGCCGCCCAGCATACGCGCCTTTTCCCCCGGTACCCTGGCAGACCAGGCCGCCGGGCCTGTGCGACCCACCTGACCTCGGGAAACGGACATCGATGTGGGCACCGTCGCCGCGAACATCGCCCTGGTCCTGCTCTTCATCCTGATCGGCGGCTTCTTCGCCGCCGCCGAGATCGCCCTGGTCTCGCTGCGGGAGAGCCAGGTGCGCCGCCTCGCCGAGCGTGGCCGCCGCGGCGCCCGGGTCGCGCGCCTGGCACGGGACCCGAACCGCTTCCTCTCCTCGGTGCAGATCGGCGTCACCGTCGCCACCATGCTCTCGGCCGCGTTCGGCGCCGACACCCTCGCCCGCGACCTCGCGCCCGCGCTCGCCGCCCGCGGGGTGCCCGAGGCGGTTGCCGACCCGCTCGCGCTCGTGCTCGTCACGCTCGCCATCTCGTACGTGTCGCTCGTGCTCGGCGAGCTCGTCCCGAAACGGCTCGCGCTGCAGCGCTCGGCCTCGCTCGCGCTCGTCGTGGCCCCGGTCATCGACCGCATCGCCGTACTCTCCCGGCCGGTGATCTGGCTGCTGTCGAAGTCCACCGACGGCGTGGTACGGCTGCTCGGCGGCAACCCGGCCGCCGACCGCAGCGCGGTCACCGTGGAGGAGCTGCGCGAGATGGTGGTGGGCAGCCAGGCGCTCACCCCGGACGAGCGGCGGCTGATCGGCGAGGTGTTCGCCGCGGGCAAGCGGCAGGTGCGCGAGGTGCTGCTGCCNCGCACCGAGGTGGAGTTCATGGACGCCGACACGCCGTTCGCGCAGGCCGCCGCCCNCGCCGCCGCCTCNCCGCACTCCCGGTTCCCGGTGTTCCGCGGCTCGCACGACAACGTGATCGGGTTCGTGCACGTGCGCGACCTGCTCAGCCCGGCGCTCGCCGGCCGCGAGGAGCCGCTCGGCGAGCTGGTGCCGGTGCGCCAGGTGAAGTACGTGCCCGCGAGCAAGATGGTGCTCGCCGCGCTCTCCGAGATGCGCGACGAGGGCCACCATCTCGCCATCGTGGTCGACGAGTACGGCGGCACCAGCGGCATCGTCACGCTCGAGGACCTGGTCGAGGAGCTGATCGGCGACATCCGCGACGAGTACGACCGCACCGCCGCGCCGGTGCGGCGGGTCTCCGGCGAGCTCGACCTCGACGGCCTGGTCAACCTCGACGGCTTCGCCGCGGAGACCGGCATGCGCCTGCCGGACGGGCCGTACGAGACGCTCGGCGGCTTCATCATGGCCGCGCTCGGCCGGGTGCCCCACACCGGGGACGAGGTGCGGATCGGCGGCTACCTGCTCACCGTGACCGAGATGGACGGCCGGCGGGTCGCCCGGGTCCGGGTGTCCCCGTACGCGCCCGGCGCCGCCGTACCGGGCCTCGCCGGACCGCCCGGTACGGCCGAGCCGGCGCCGCCCGACGGCGACGACGGCGATCCTTCTCCGCCGCGCGGCGGCGGTGGCGTCGAGTCGCAGAACGCCTCCGGAACCTGACACAATTGCGGTTATGGCCAGACCCCGTGTTCTCTCCGGCATCCAGCCGACCGCAGACTCCTTCCACCTGGGCAACTACCTGGGCGCGCTGCGCCAGTGGGTCGAGATGCAGGAGACGCACGACTCGTACTACATGGTCGTCGACCTGCACGCGATCACCGTCGAGTGGAACCCGGAGGTGCTGCGCCACCGTACCCGGGTCGCCGCCGCCCAGCTCTTCGCCATCGGGCTGGACCCGGAGAAGTGCACGGTCTTCGTGCAGAGCCACGTGCGCGAGCACACCGAGCTGGCCTGGATCCTCACCTGCCTCACCGGCATGGGCGAGGCGTCGCGCATGACCCAGTACAAGGACAAGTCCGCCAAGCAGGAGTTCGTCGGCGTGGGCCTGTTCACCTACCCGATCCTGCAGGCCGCGGACATCCTGCTCTACCAGGCCGACCAGGTGCCGGTCGGGGCCGACCAGAAGCAGCACCTGGAGCTCACCCGCGACCTCGCCCAGCGGTTCAACCACCGGTTCGGGGAGACGTTCCGGCTGCCGCAGCCGTACATCCTCAAGGAGGTCGAGAAGATCACCGACCTCCAGGAGCCCACGGCCAAGATGTCCAAGTCCTCCTCGAGCCCGCAGGGCATCCTCGACCTGCTCGACGAGCCCGGCCCGCTGCGCAAGAAGATCATGCGCGCGGTCACCGACACCGGCACCGAGATCCGCGCCGACGAGGAGAACAAGCCCGGCATCACCAACCTGCTGCGCATCCTCTCCGCGCTCACCAGGACGCCCATCCCCGAGCTGGAGAAGCGCTACGAGGGCCAGGGCTACGGCACGTTCAAGAAGGACGTCGCCGAGGCCGTGATCGAGACCTTCACGCCGATCCGCGAGCGCACCCAGCGCCTCCTCGCCGACGAGGCCGAGCTCGACAAGCTCCTCGCCATCGGCGCCGAGCGCGCCCGCGCCGTCGCCCAGGAGACGATGGAGCAGGTCCGCGAGCGCGTCGGCTTCCTGCCCATCCCGCGCTAGGCCGCGTCCTGAACGAGCAGAGCCCCTGATCGCCTGCAGGACATGCCGCCCCGGGTGATCCAGGGGCTCAGATCGTCTGCGGCGGGTTTCCCCGAGTTTGCCGGATCTGGCGGCTCATCGGGCAGGCCAACGACACTCTCGACGAACGGCTCGACCTGAGCTTCACGGTGACCGTCCGCCGCCGGGCGCCGCGGTGGGCGTCACCCAGCGCATCCTGGCCGGGCCGTGGTCCTTACACGTCAATGTCCTTCGCAGTGGTGATGGGGAGAACCGCACGGAGGTCGGCCACGGCCGGATGGTTGCGCTGGTGGACAGGCACCGCGCGGAGGACGCGGCGCGCCGTCTCGGTGATCATGAGGTTGCAGTAGGGCTTGGGAATGGCTGCGAGGACTTCCGTGGCCTGCCGAACGCCTTCGCCGATGCCGCCGTTCACCACCGTGCACTGCGCGGCGTGCAGGCGCGCGTTAATGGGCACCTGGTAGCCGGCCGGGTCGCCGTTGAGGATGGACTCCTGCGCCTTGGCCGCCGCGGTCTCGTCGCCGATCGCAGAGAAGACCTGGCTGTGGGTGAAGTAGATGCGGTAGTCGGACGCCTCCCAGAACCCCGGCATGACGGGCAGGTCCGCCTCGGCGATGTCGGTGAACCGCTGCACGGCCTTCCGGGCTTCGGCGCGGCGGTTCGTCAGCGCGAGCGCGTGCGCCTGTGCCCGCGTGACGAATACCAGGCCGACCGAGGGGCGCGGGTTCGAACCCGCAATACGCAGCGCATCCTGGGTCAGCCGCAACACCGCCTCCGGGCTGCGCAGACCATAGAGGCTGTGACCCGCCTCGTGGCCGCGGATCAGGAGGCGCAGATCGCGGTCGCCGGAGCTGTCGGCGGCGGCACGTGCGGTCTCGTACCAGCGCAACGCCCCGCCGCGTTCGCCCAGGCGGGTAAGGACGCTGGCGTGGAAGGCGGCGAGCACGGCCGCGATGCGGTACAGCTCGGTCCGCTCGCCGTCGTCGGCGTGAAGCAGTTCGCGGTGAATGCGGAGAAGATCGACCAATAGATCGTCGTGTACCTCGGCGGCCGGCCGGGTGCGAATTGCGTGCAGATGGTCGTCGCGGACCAATTCCCAGTCTTCGACACTGCGCGGCGCGGTGTTCAGCGCGATGTCGACCAGGCGGCGCACCGATTCGTCCGGTGCGATGAACGCGCCGACCCCCATGCCGGTGGCGGCGAGCTGGAGAAGCCTTCGGCGTTCCGTTTCGTCCTCCTCGGCCTGTGGTGAACTCACGGCTAGAGTACACCGGGATGCATGATCGAATTTAGTGATCAGGCGGTAAAACTCCTTTATCCTCCCTTCCGCACGATAGGCCCGGTCCAGCTGTGGGACGAGATCGGGCGTTAGAGGACGCCGGTTACGTTCCAGTTTGCTGAGATACGAGTGGCTCAAGGGAATGCGCATACCGGCCTGGCGAAGGCTCATCCGGGCGACGCTCTCGCGCCACCAGCGGAGCGCGTAGGCCATCATCTCGGCTGCGAAATCATCCGGGCTTGCCGGTGCAGGAGGCCTGTTCATCTGTCTCCTCGCGGCGTTCCCCCGGCGAATGCGGCGCGGGTGCCACAATGCGCTGGGTGAGGCTTGTGATACGTAAGCGCTGCTTCAAGTATCGCCCTATCGCTCGTCAATGTGATGGAAAAGCCGAAAACCTGCCAGGCTTTTGCGCGATTGATGGTTCTTTTCCGCCTCGATGAAGCAGCGTTGTCCGAATCTGAAACGAAATGTCGTCATTCGGAAAGGTCTGAAACGGAGTATAAGCTACTTTTGTCGCCTGTCTCGCATACGCACTCGCTCCGTAGGATGGGTCGATCTTTTCGAACATGGCAAAAGTGCCAAAACGGCATGTAGTCATAAAAGAGGTGGTCTGGGCAAATCGCGCCGCAGGGCGCCAGCTCAAGGCGATGAGGACTCGTCATCCGGATACGTAGGGTGCCATCCGGTGAGCGTTGCGTCCTTCTCAGGGGCGATGAGGACCTACGCCTCGCCTGGCAGGACATCGCGAGGGCGGCGTTGCGACCCCTCTTAGGGGCGATGAGGACGTGGCCGGGGCGGCCTGATGGCCGGGCTCAGGCAGGTTGCGACCCCTCTTAGGGGCGATGAGGACCCGACGGTAAAGCCGCAGGTGGAAAGCCTGTGGATTAAGGCCAGCAAGGGCCGTTTTGCAGTGAACCTCCGGTAGTGCAGCAGACCCGGGAGGTTCGCTGCAAGTTTACGATCTGTCAAGGTCATGCGTGGCCACCTCGGTGTCGCGCCGTGCCGTACGGCGTGCCGACCTGGCGATGCCGCCGCCGGATGCGCCGGGTCGCCGGTCAGAGTGAGGCGACCACGGCGGCGGCGACGAGCAGGAGGGCGGCGCCGAGGGCGGAGAGGGGGACGGGGGACCAGGTCACGGTGAGGGTGGCCGCGGTGTCGCCNGTGCGGGTGCGGGCGCGGGCCGACTCCTCGACGATCTGCTCGGCGACCCAGTGGGCGTGGGTACGGCCGGCGAGGGCCGCGGCGTGGTCGTGCGGGGTGCGGGGTGCCCGGTCGTCCGTGCCGTCCGGCTCGCCGGCGCGGCGGGTGGCGGCCCGGTCGCGGGCCATGCGCATGAGTTCCCGGTTCGAGACCTGCGGGGTCCACGAGCGGATGGTGCGGCCGCCGGACTCGATGAGGATCGCGTGGGTGACCCGGACGTCGCCGAGCGCCGACCAGGGGATGAACGCGTCGCGCAGCGGGTTGCGGACGAGCACGCCGTCCTCGCGCAGGAAGATGCCGGGGCGCAGGCAGGTCACGTAGATCACCGCGGTGAGCACGCCGAGCACGGCACCGGCGATGAGCGAGGAGGGCATGCTGCCCCGNNCGATCAGGTCGACGGCGTTGAGCGCGGCGAAGATCAGCCAGATCCAGCCGAGGACGAACGCGCCCTTCGACCGGAACACGCGGGGCTTCACGGCAGGCCCGCCCGCCACTTCAGCCGGGCGAAGCCCGGCTTGATCACGCCGTTGATCAGGGCCAGGCGCTCGTCGAACGGGATGAACGCCGACTTCATCGCGTTCACCGTGAACCACTGCAGGTCGTCCCAGCCGTAGCCGAAGGCGTCGACGAGCTTGGCGAACTCCTCGGACAGNGAGGTGTTGCTCATCAGCCGGTTGTCGGTGTTCACCGTGACCCGGAAGTAGAGCCGCCGCAGCAGGCCGATCGGGTGCTCGGCGATCGACGGGGCGGCGCCGGTCTGCAGGTTCGAGGTGGGGCACATCTCCAGCGGGATGCGCTTGTCCCGCACGTACGCGGCGAGGCGGCCGAGCTTCGCCGTGCCGTCCGGGGACACCTGGATGTCGTCGATGATGCGCACGCCGTGGCCGAGCCGGTCGGCGCCGCACCACTGGATCGCCTGCCAGATCGACGGCAGGCCGAACGCCTCCCCGGCGTGGATGGTGAAGTGGGCGTTCTCCCGCTGCAGGTACTCGAACGCGTCCAGGTGCCGGGTGGGCGGGTAGCCCGCCTCGGCGCCGGCGATGTCGAAGCCGACCACGCCCACGTCCCGGTACCGGACCGCGAGCTCGGCGATCTCCATCGAGCGGGCCTGGTGCCGCATCGCGGTGAGCAGCGTGCCCACGCGGATGCCGTACCGCTGCGAGCCGTCCTTGAAGCCGTCGAGGACCGCCTGCACCACCTCGTCGAGGCCGAGCCCGGCCGAGGTGTGCTGCTCGGGGGCGAACCGCACCTCGGCGTACACGACGCCGTCGGCCGCGAGGTCCTCGGCGCACTCGAGCGCCACCCGGTACAGCGCCTCGCGGGTCTGCATCACCCCGACCGTGTGGGCGAAGGTCTCCAGGTACCGCTCGAGCGACCCGGAGTCGGCCGCCTCGTGGAACCACTCCCGCAGGTTGTCCGGGTCGGTGCTGGGCAGCCGGTCGTACCCCGAGTCGCGGGCGAGATCGACGATCGTCTCCGGCCGCAGGCCGCCGTCGAGATGGTCGTGCAGCAGTACCTTCGGCGCCTTGCGGATCTCCTCTAGGGGCGGCTTCTGGTCCATTCGCTCATCCTATGCCGCGCCGCCGGTACGGCCCGGCCGNGNNCGTCATTCGTCCTCCCGGTGGNCGGTGTCCGGCGAGAACGCGGGCAGGCAGATCGCCACGTACTCGGCGCCCTCCGGGCCGACGCCGTACCGGATGCGCTCGCCCGGCTCGGTCACCACGGCCTGGCCCGCGCCGACCTCGATGACCTCGCCGTCGTGCTCCACGTGCAGCGTGCCGCGCAGCACCAGGGTGAACTCGGCGAACTCCGGCGTCTGCGGCGGCTCGGTCCACCCGGGCGGGGCGACCATGTGGGCCACCGACAGCCGCTCGTCCCCGGTGTTCACCCGGCCCACGTACTCGTCGATGATCTTGCCGCCCGGCACCGGGATACGGGTGGCCGACTCGATCTTCCGCACCATGGTTCCCCCGTCCTCTCGCGGTCCTGCGGGCTCAGGCGGTCACCCGCTCGATCACCAGCGGNAGCAGGCCCGGGTCGGGCGCCGTGCCGATCTCGTACGCGCCCTCGAGGGCCGCCAGGGCCCGGTCGAACCGCGCGGGCTCGTCGGTGTGCAGGGTCAGCAGCGGCTGCCCCTTGCGCACGTGGTCGCCGGGCTTGGCGTGCAGCGTGACGCCCGCGGCGTGCGCCACCGGGTCCTCCTTGCGGGCCCGGCCCGCGCCCAGCCGCCAGGCGGCGACGCCCACCGCGTAGGCGTCGAGCCGGGCGAGCACGCCGTCGGCCGGNGCGGTGACGTCCATGGTCTCGGCGGCGCGCGGCAGCGGNGCGTCCGGGTCGCCGCCCTGCGCCCGGATCATGCGCCGCCAGACGTCCATCGCCGAGCCGTCCTTGAGCGCGTCGGCCGGGTCCCGGCCGTCCACCCCGGCGGCGGCGAGCATCTCGCGCGCGAGCCGTACCGTGAGCTCGACCACGTCCTCCGGGCCGCCNCCGGCGAGCACCTCGACCGCCTCGGCGACCTCGAGCGCGTTGCCGACCGCGCGGCCGAGCGGCCGGTCCATCGCGGTGAGCAGGGCGACCGTGCGCACCCCGGCGTCCTCGCCGAGCTCGACCATGGTGGTGGCGAGCTCCCGTGCCGAGGCCACGTCCTTCATGAACGCGCCGGAGCCGACCTTCACGTCGAGCACGAGCGCCCCGGTGCCCTCGGCGATCTTCTTCGACATGATCGACGAGGCGATGAGCGGGATCGACTCCACGGTGCCGGTCACGTCGCGCAGCGCGTACAGCTTGCGGTCCGCCGGGGCGAGCCCCTCCCCGGCGGCGCACACCACCGCGCCCGCCTCGCGCAGTACGGCGAGCATCTCGTCGGCGGACAGCGACGCCCGCCAGCCGGGGATCGACTCGAGCTTGTCGAGCGTGCCGCCGGTGTGGCCGAGGCCCCGGCCGGAGAGCTGCGGCACGTACGCCCCGCACGCGGCGACCAGCGGCGCGAGCGGCAGCGTGATCTTGTCGCCGACGCCGCCGGTGGAGTGCTTGTCGGTGGTCGGGCCNCCCAGGGCCGACCAGTCCATCCGGGTGCCGGAGGCGACCATCGCCGTGGTCCACCGGGCGATCTCCCGCCGGTTCATGCCGTTGAGCAGGATCGCCATGGCGAGCGCGGACATCTGCTCGTCGGCCACCTCGCCCCGGGTGTACGCGTCGACGACCCAGTCGATCTGCGCGTCGGACAGCTCGCGGCCGTCCCGCTTGGTGATGATCACGTCGATCGCGTCGAAGCTCATGAAACCCCCATCAGGTCACCGGGGAACCGGCCCGGGCCGAGGCGCGCCGGGCCGGTTCGGAAAGGGCTCAGCGCACCCGTCCGAGGTCCTCCGGGCCGAACGCGAGCGGCAGCACCTCCGCCATGCGCTTCGGCCCCTCGGCGGTCTGCAGCAGCATCTCCGGCCCGCCGTGCTCGTACAGGAGCTGACGGCACCGCCCGCACGGCATGAGCGGCTCGCCGTTGCCGTCCACGCAGGCGAGCGCGACCAGCCGCCCGCCGCCGGTGGCGTGCAGCGCGGACACCAGGCCGCACTCGGCGCACAGGCCGAGACCGTAGGAGGCGTTCTCGACGTTGCAGCCGACCACCACGCGCCCGTCGTCGACGAGCGCCGCCGCGCCGACCGGGAACTTCGAGTACGGCGCGTACGCGCGGCGCATCGCCTCGACCGCGCGCTCGCGCAGCAGCGCCCAGTCGATCTCCCGCTCGGTGGTCGCGCCGCGGTCCGGTGCCTCGGTCATGACGCCTGTCCTCTCCGGTACGGCACGCCGTCCGCGGCCGGCATGCGCAGCCGCTGCGAGGCGAGCGACAGCACGAGCAGCGTCGCCAGGTGCGGCGTGAACGAGGTGAACTGGTCGGGCACCGTGTCGGTGACCGCGAACACGACGAACACCGCGAGCGCGCAGGCCGCGGAGATCACCGCCGCCCGCACGTGGCGGTGCCGTACCGCCTGGTAGATCGCGAACGCCACGAGCAGCAGCACGATCACCAGCAGCAGCGCGTGCACCGACACCCCGCCCTGGCGGAGCTGGAGCGCGTCGGTGAAGCCGAACAGCGCCGCGCCGCCTGCGAGCCCGCCCGGCCGCCAGTTGCCGAAGATCATTGCGGCGAGGCCGATGAAGCCGCGGCCGCCGGTCTGGCCCTCCCGGTAGATGCCCGCCGCGACCAGGGAGAGAAACGCCCCGCCGAGCCCGGCGAGCGCCCCGGACACGATCACCGCGACGTACTTGTAGAAGTAGACGTTCACGCCGAGCGACTCGGCCGCCACCGGCCGCTCGCCGCAGGAGCGCAGCCGCAGCCCGAACGCNGTCCGCCACAGCAGCCAGTAGCTGAGCGGGACGAGCAGGATCGCCACGATGGTGAGCAGCGAGACGTTCTGGGTGAGCCCGCGCAGCAGCCCGGCNACGTCGGACAGCAGGAACCAGCCCTTCGCCTCCAGGGTCTGCAGCGGCTCGCCGATGCCCGGGATGCTCACCCGCTCCGGCGCGGGCACCCGGGGCGACTGGGTCTCGCCGCCGCCCGGCATGCCCTCGAACACGAGCTTCGACAGGTACTGGGTGACGCCCTGGCCGAGCATGGTGATCGCCACGCCGGAGATGATGTGGTCGACGCCGAAGGTGACGGTGGCGATCGCGTGCAGCAGGCCGCCGAGCGCGCCGCCGATCAGCCCGGCGATCACCCCGGCCCAGGGGCTGGAGAACTGCAGCGCGCCCCACGCCCCGAACCAGGTGCCGAAGATCATCATGCCCTCGAGGCCGATGTTCACCACCCCGGCCCGCTCCGACCACAACCCGCCGAGCGCGGCGAGCCCGATCGGTACGGCGAGCCCGAGCGCGGCCCCGAACGTGCCGCCGGAGGTGATGTCGTTCGCCCCGGTGAGCACCCGCGCGACCGACAGCAGCACGAGCAGCCCGAACAGGCCGAGCAGCAGCACCTGCCACGACACGCGGAACCGGGACGGCGCCGCGGTGCCCGCGGCCCGCGCGGGCGGGGCCGCCTCGGTGACGCTCACGCCTTCACCTCCCCCAGCTCACGGCCGACGCGGCGCTGCAGCGCCACCTGGCTGTACCGGTGCGCCAGCTCGTAGGCGACGATGACGGAGAGCACGATCGTGCCCTGCATGATGGTGACGATCTCCTTGGGGATCGCCTCCAGGTCGAGGATCTGGGCGGAGTTGTCGAGGAAGGCCCACAGCAGCGAGGCGAACACGATGCCGACCGGGTGGTTNCGGCCGAGCAACGCGATCGCGATCCCGGTGAAGCCGAGCCCGGCCGGGAAGTCGAGGCTGTAGGTGTAGGAGTGGCCGAGCAGCTGCGGCATGCCCACCAGCCCGGCCGTACCGCCCGAGATGATCATCGTGAGGACGACCATCCGCTTGACGTTCACGCCGCTCGCCACCGCGGCCGGCTCGGACTGCCCGGTGGCGCGCAGCTCGAACCCGAACCGGGTGTGGTTGAGCATCACGTGGAAGCCGACGCCGACGAGCGCGGCGACGATGATGAACCCGAACACCTGCTGGGTGGTGCCGGGGATCAGCTCGAACCCGGGGAAGCGCCCGGACTCCGGGATCGGCCGGGTGCCGATGTTGTTGCTGCCCGAGATCGGCACCGCCCACTGGGTGAGCAGCCACGCGCCGAGGCCGGTCGCGATCGCGTTCAGCATGATCGTCGAGATGACCTCGCTCACCCCGCGGGTGACCTTGAGGATCCCGGCGATCGCCGCCCAGAGCGCGCCGACGAGCACCGCGACCACCACGATGAGCGCGATGTGCAGCGGCGCGGGCAGCACCACCGCGCCGCCGACCGCGGCCGCCACCAGCGCGGCGAGCCGGTACTGGCCGTCCACGCCGATGTTGAACAGGTTCATCCGGAACCCGATCGCCACCGCGACCGCGGACAGGTAGAAGGTGGTGGCCTGGTTGATGGTGAGCACGAGCGTGCGCGGCCGCATGCCGTACTCGGCCATGAGCAGCAGGGTGTCGACCGGCGGGTTGCCGGTGACGANCAGCACGACCGAGGTGACCAGGGCCGCGAACAGCACGGCGAGCAGCGGCGCGACGATCGCGAGCACGCCGTTGAGCGGGACCCGCCCGAGCAGGCGGTCGACGAATCCGGTCACGCCACCTCCTGAGCACCCGTCATCGCCGACCCGAGCTCGTCCGGGGTGACCCGGGCGGGGTCGAACTCGGCGACGAGCCGCCCGCGCAGGATCACCTTGAGCGTGTCGGAGAGGCCGATGAGCTCGTCGAGGTCGGCGGAGATGAGCAGTACGGCGAGCCCGTTCGCGCGGGCCTCGCGCAGGTGGTCCCAGATCGCCGCCTGGGCGCCGACGTCGACGCCGCGGGTCGGGTGGGCGGCGATGAGCACCACCGGGTCGCCGCTCATCTCCCGGCCGACGATGAGCTTCTGCTGGTTGCCGCCGGAGAGCGCGGACGCGGCCACGTCGATGCCCGGGGTGCGCACGTCGTACCGCTCGACGATGCGCTGGGTGTCCCGGCGCGCCCCGGCCCGGTCGATCCAGAAGCCCTTGACGTTCGGGCGGCGGGTCTGGTGGCCGAGGATGCGGTTCTCCCACAGCGGCGCGTCGAGCAGCAGGCCGTGCCGGTGCCGGTCCTCGGGGATGTAGGCGATGCCGCGCTCGCGGCGGCGCAGCGTGGGCCAGTGCGTGATGTCCTCGCCGAGCAGCCGGATCGTGCCGGAGTCGATCGGGCGCATGCCCATGATCGCCTCGACCAGCTCGGCCTGCCCGTTGCCCTCCACGCCCGCGATGCCGACCACCTCGCCCTTGCGGATGCGCAGGTCGATGCCGGAGAGCAGCGGCCGGCCGTCCTTGCTCAGCGACAGGCCGGACACCTCCAGGGCGACCTCGTCGGTGACCGTGGACNCGCCGGTCTGCGGGCTGGGCAGCTCGCTGCCGACCATGAGCTCGGCGAGCCTGCGGGCGGTGACCTCCTTGGGGGAGACGTTCGCCACGGTCTCGCCGCGCCGGATCACGGTGATCGCGTCGGCGACGGAGAGCACCTCGTCGAGCTTGTGCGAGATGAAGATGATGGTCAGGCCCTGTTCGACGAGCGAGCGCAGGTTGCGGAAGAGCTCCTCCACCTCCTGCGGCACGAGCACCGCGGTCGGCTCGTCGAGGATGAGGATGCGCGCGCCCCGGTAGAGCACCTTGAGGATCTCCACGCGCTGCCGCTCGCCGACCCCGATGTCCTCGACGAGCGCGTCCGGGTCGACGCCGAGACCGTACGTCTCGGAGATCTCCTTGATCCGGCGGCGGGCCGCGGCGAAGTCGATGCCGAACATCCGCCGCGGCTCGCTGCCGAGGATCACGTTCTCCAGCACGGTCAGGTTGTCGGCGAGCATGAAGTGCTGGTGCACCATGCCGATCCCGGCCGCGATCGCGTCGGCCGGGGAGTGGAAGATCACCTTCTCGCCGTTGACCCTGATCTCGCCCTCGTCGGGGCGCAGCATGCCGTACAGGATCTTCATCAGCGTCGACTTGCCGGCCCCGTTCTCGCCCACGATGGCGTGAACGTGGCCGGCGGCGACGCTGAGCTCGATGTTCTTGTTGGCGACCACTCCGGGGAATCGTTTGGTGATTCCCCGGAGTTCGACGGCGGGCTTCACGTCAGGAGAGCTTGTCGGGAACGGTGATCTCGCCGCTGATGATCTTCTGCTTGAGCTCGTCGAGCTTGGCGGTGATGTCGTCGATCTTGCCGCCGGTGGTGGAGTAGTCGACGCCGCCCGCCTTCAGGTCGTAGACCTTCGGGCCGGCCTGCACCGAGCCGTCGCTCACGCTCTTGATGAAGTCGAAGACGGCGACGTCCACCTTCTTCAGCATCGACGTGATGATCACGTCCCGCACGCCCGGGTCGGCGGTCTTCGCCTGGTCGGAGTCGACGCCGATCGCCCACGCGTTCGCGGCCTTCGCGGCCTCGAACACGCCACCGCCGGAGCCGCCCGCGGCCTGGTAGATGACGTCCGCGCCGGCGTCGTACATGCCCTCGGCGGTGGTCTTGCCCTTCGCCGGGTCGTTGAAGCCGTTGAAGTCCGGCGGGTCGGTGAGGTAGTCGGACTGGATCTTGATGTCCGGCTTCACCGACTTGGCGCCCGCCTCGTAGCCGGCCTGGAACTTCTCGATCAGCGGGGTGCGCACGCCGCCGATGAAGCCGATGTTGTTCTTCTCGCTCTTCAGCGCCGCGGCCGCGCCGACCAGGAAGGAGCCCTCGTGCTCGGCGAAGAGCAGGTTGGTGATGTTCGCGCCCTCGACGGCGTCGTCGACGATGGCGAACTTGACGTCCGGGAACTCCTTGGCGACCTTGCCGAGCGCGCCGGAGTACGCGAAGCCGACCGCGATGATCGGGTTGTAGCCGCTGCCGGCGAGCAGCCGCAGCCGCTCCTCCTTCTGCGCGTCGGTCTCGCCCGGGCCCGCCGACAGCTCGCGCGCGTCAGCGAGGTTCAGCTCCGCCTTCGCCTTGTCGAGGCCCGCCGCGGCGGCGTCGTTGAACGACTGGTCACCACGGCCGCCCACGTCGTAGGCGAGGCCCACCTTCAGGTTCGAACCCCCGGACGCGGCGCCGCTCGGAGCGGCCTCACCGCTGCTCTCCTCGCCTCCGCCACACGCGGCGGCCCCCATGGTGACGAGGGCACCCGCGAGTACGGCGGCGCCCAGTCTGCGAACTCGATCGCGGAGCAAGGTGGACTCCCTCAGTGCCGAACCAACATCGCCCAGCGCAAACTACGCAGGGCGACCCTTCACGGAAGATAGTTCTCCGCACTTCGGGTACCAAAGTGGCGGCACCGCTCCGCAACAGCTCCGTTATGCAGCACACGCCACCCTGTGACCAGCGGGAGACCCGGTACGGCACCGGCCGGCGCGCCCGGGGAACCGCCCGGCGAGGTCGCCTGAGCCGGGCGGGACGTGACGGATCTCACGTGGCGGCGCCGGGCGCACGGCGGCGGAGGCGGCGGTACGGCCGCGCCACGGCGGCGGCCGGGCGGGTCAGGCGACGACCGCCTCCGCGGCGGCCTCCTCGCCGACCGGGCGGCCGCCCTCCCACAGCGCGGTGAGCGCGGTCGCGGCGAGGGTGCGCACGCCGACGGCGATGCAGCGCTCGTCGACGTCGAAGGTGCCCTGGTGGATGTCGAGCTCGCGCGGGTCGCCGGGGGTGCGGGTGCCGAGCCGGGCCATCGCGCCGGGGATCGACTCCAGGTACCAGCCGAAGTCCTCGCCGCCGAGCGACTGCGGGGTCGGCATCGCGGCCTCCGGGCCGAGCACCTGCTCCACGGCGTCGCGCATCATCTGCACGCTCGTCGCCTCGTTGATCGTGGGCGGCACGCCGCGCACGTAGCCGAGGTCGGCCTCCACGCCGTAGGCGCTCGCCACCGACTCGAGCAGCGCCTTGAACAGGTCGGGCGCGTCGTGCCAGGCCTGCTCGTCGAGGCAGCGCACGGTGCCCTCGGCGAGGCCGTCGTCGGGGATGGCGTTCGCCACCGACCCGGCCTGCACCCGGCCCCAGACGAGGGAGAGCGAGGAGCGCGGGTCCACCCGGCGGGAGAGCGCCGCGGGCAGCTCGGTCACGATCTTGGCGAGCGCGTAGACGAGGTCGGCGGTGAGGTGGGGCCGGGCGGTGTGGCCGCCGGGGCCGCTGAGCCGTACCGTGACCTTGTCGCAGGCGGCGGTGATCGCGCCGACCCGCATGCCGATGTGGCCGACGTCGAGGCGCGGGTCGCAGTGCAGGGCGAAGATGCGGTCCACGCCGCTGATGCCGCCCGCCTCCATCACCCGCAGCGCGCCGCCGGGCACCTCCTCGGCGGGCTGGAACACGAGCCGGACCCGGCCGGGCAGCAGCCCGGCCTCGGCCTGCTGGGCGAGGAAGAGGCCGGCGCCGAGCACCACGGTGGTGTGCACGTCGTGGCCGCAGGCGTGGCAGACGCCCTGCACGGTGGAGCGGTAGGGGACGTCCTTCTCGTCCATGAGGGGGAGCGCGTCGAGGTCGGCGCGGAGCGCGACCGTGGGGCCGTCACCGCTGCCGATGTCGCAGATGAGGCCGGTGCCGCGGGGAAGCCGCGCCGGTTCCAGCCCGGCGCGGATCAGCCGGTCCATGACGCGCTGGGTGGTGCGGTGTTCGGCGAACCCCAGCTCGGGATGCGCGTGAATGTCGCGGCGGAAGGCGATGAGCTCGTCCTCCCGCGCGCTCAGGAACGCGTCTAGTTCCCCCCGCAGTTCACGTCCCCGCATGATCCACCGTTCCATCCACCAAGTGTTGTCGTGACGTCACAAACCGGTTCTCGGCGAGCTCGATCATCGTGGCGTCCACCACGTCCTCGAGCGTGCCGCCCTCCGCTATCACTGCCCGCTGTCGCTCGGCCGACCCGCCGTGCTCCAGAACCTCGCTCATCACGGCGAGCTCCTCGGCGCAGCCCAGCCGGTCCGCGATCGGCTCCAGCTCCCGGTGCAGCTCGTAGAGCACGTCGCGCAGCGGCGCGGTGCCGCCGCGGTCGTCGGTGACGATCACGGCGTCCATGCCGTACCGGGTGGCGCGCCACTTGTTGTCCCGCACCACCCACGCCGGCGGGCGCGGCAGCTTGTACCCGCGGTCGAGCTGCTGGTCGAACTGGTGGACCAGGCACTGCGACAGCGCGGTCACCATCCCGACCTCGCGGAGGGTCGGGATGCCGTCGAACATGCGAATCTCGATCGTGCCGAGATCGGGGTGTGGCCGGACATCCCACCACACCTCCTTGATGCNTTTGATGGTCCCGGCACGCATGAGCGTTTCCATGTACTCCTCGAACTCCGCCCAGTCGGCCAGCAGGTGGGGTGGGCCGGCCGTGGGCAGGGCTCCAAAAACGATGGCCCGACTGGAGGCGAGTCCGGTGTCCTGACCGCCCCAGAACGGGCTGGAGGCCGTCAACGCGAGAAAATGCGGCAGGTAGGCCGCGAGTGCGTTGACGATGGGGATGACTTTATCCCTCTCCCGCACCCCCACGTGGACATGTACGCCAAATGTTTGTATGCGCCATGCCAGCCACTGCATCTCCTCCACCAGCTCGGCGTAGCGCTGGATGGGGGCGTAGACGGCCTCACGCCAATCGCTGATGGCGTGCGTCCCCGTGCACGCGAGCCCGGTGCCCCGCGGTTCGACGACCTGGCGGATACGTTCGATGGTACCGCTAAGATCCTGCAGCACCTCCGCTACCGTGTGACAGACCCCGGTAACGATCTCGATTTGCGATTGCATCAGTTCGTGCATCGCCTTGGGCCGCGGGGCCTCGCTCAGGTCGCGGATCTCGGCGAGCACCTCCCCGGCGTCCTGCCGTAGCCGGCGGGTGTGCCGGTCCACGAGCTGGAGTTCCCATTCGACGCCGAGGCTGGCGCCACGCGAGGGCGTGAACTCGATCCCCACCATCGACCTCCCGGTCCGGTGATCTTTTTAACGATGGCGCAACCATCCGCGCCGCCATGACTTCCGGCCATCACCAAACCGGTCGAAACAGCGGCACAAGTGCATGGTGAACCGCAAACAGGCAGGTTTCTAGATCACGTCCGGGTTATGGACAGTCGGCACACCCTGTACCAGAGTGTGGGGATTTATGCCTCTTTGTGCGTTATGCGCCATTCAAGGTGCGCATCGAGTGGAATCTATTTTGTCACTTAAGTCAGAATCATCACTCCTGTCCCATGTGTCCCTCCGCACACCTCGTTCCGGCGCCGGGTGCGCTCAGGCCCGGGTGCTCCCCGACGGGGTCCGCTCGCCGGTGCCGGTCCGCCGCGCGTCGTCCCCGGTGGCCCGCCAGGCGCGCNGGCCGATCACGCCGAGGATCGCGCCGAGGATCACGTTCACCACGATGAGGATGCCGTGGATCACGTAGAACGAGGTCTCGTGGCCGTCCTGGAGGTTGAAGCCCAGGTTGATCCACTCGATGATCATGAAGGCGGCGAGGCCGAGGAGGAACGCCGCTCCGCGTCGCGTCATTTGGGGCCTATCTCCCTGTCGTATCCTTGACGATCTCCGAGGGTGCCTATGGGCGCCGCGGGGCATCACACTCCCCATCGAGGACGCGAACGCTACGCTGAGGGCTCTATGCGAAGGTTGTGGGGGTGCTGGGGCGTACGTCCGGTCTCGGTGGTCGTCGCGTGTGTGCTGCTGCCGGCGGCTCCGGCATACGCCCTCCAGGCGCCCACCGGCGCGCCGGACTCCGGCCGCATGGTCCGGGCCGGGGTCACGGTCCAGCCTACGGCCCAGGGGGACCGCCTCCCCAACGGGCCCGCCGCCCGCCGGTCCGGTACGGCGGAGCCGCGGCCCGTGGTCGGCGGGGAACGGCTGGC
>JGI25328J35697_1000554_pt1 | contig 30174 bp, 19 predicted proteins | sample HigsolmetaAR203D_FD_35697 | JGI IMG/M metagenome (IMG submission 35697)
AGGCCCAGGCCCAGGCCCTGCCCCGGCGCGCCGTCGCCGCGCCGGAACTCCTCGAAGATCAGCGCCTGCTGTTCCGGTTCGATGCCCGGCCCGGTGTCGTGCACCTCGATGCGCACACCGTCGCCGCCGCGGCGTACCCCCAGCAGCACGCTGCCCCGCTGCGTGTAGCGCACCGCGTTGGCGAGGAAGTTCTGCAGCACGCGGCGCACCAGCTGCGGGTCGGCGTGGGTCCAGGCCGAGGTGGCGACGTGGCGGAACGCAAGGCCGCGGTCGCCCGCCAGCGCCGAGAACTCGGATGCCAGAGGCTCCAGCACCTCCGCCAGCGGGAAGTCGCGCGGCTGCGGCACCAGCCCGCCGGCCTCCAGCCGTGACATGTCGAACAGCCCGGTCAGCAGGTCGGTGGTGGAATCGAGCGCGCCGCGGATCTGCATCAGCGTCTCGCGCTCGGCACCCTCCAGGCGCTGCGCCAGCGAGTCGGTGAACAGCTGCGCGGCGTGCAGCGGCTGCAACAGGTCGTGGCCGACCGCGGCGAGGAAGCGGCTCTTGGCATCGTTCGCGCGCTCGGCCTCGCGCCGCGCCTGGTCGAGGCTGGCGGTGCGCTCGGCCACGCGCTGCTCCAGGGTCTCGTTGATCCGCTTGAGCTCGGCCTCGGCGTCGCGGAAGGCGGTGACGTCGGTGAAGGTCGCCACGAAGCCGCCGCCCGGCATCGGGTTGCCGCGGATCTCGACCACGCTGCCGTCCGGGAAGCGGCGCTCGGTGACGTAGGGGGTGCCGGCACGCATGTGGCGCACGCGCCTTGCGACCCGGGCCTCGACGTCGGTGCCCGGCGGCAGCTGGCGGCCGAGGTTGTAGCGCACCAGTTCCTCCACCGGCACGCCCACGCGCAGCAGCCCCGNCGGATAGTCGAACAACGCGGCGTAGCGCGAGTTCCACGCCACCAGGCGCAGCTCGCTGTCCACGACGCTGATGCCCTGGCTCATGTTCTCGAGCGCGGCTTCCAGCAGGCGCTGGTTGAAGCGCAGGTCCTGCGAGGCCTCGCCCACGATCGCGGCCACGGTCTCCAGGTCCGCGCCGGCCTCGCGCCGGGCCGCGTCCAGCAGCAGCCGCGCCGAGGCCGAGCCCAGCACCGCCGCCAGTTCGTGCTCGAGCCGGGCCTCGATCGCGGCGGGCACCGGTCCGGCCGCGGGGGCATCGCGCAGCAGCTCGTCCACGCGGTGCGCCGGCAGGAAGCGGCAGCCAGCGTTACGCAGGGTCTGCCTGTCCGCGCCGCGCGCCTCGCTGCGCAGCGGCGCGTTGCGCATGCCCGAGACCAGCAGCGTGGCGGCGACGCCGGTGAACAGGCTGGCGCCGACCGCGCGGCCGAGCCGGCTCCAGCCGGTCAGGCCGAACAGCGAATCCGGCGCCAGCCACGCCAGCCCGAACGGCCCCTGGACGATCCAGTCCGGCACCGGGTCGAGGACCTGCGCGGTCATCGGCACCAGCATTGCCCAGGCCCAGGTCGCGAACCCCGCCAGCACCCCCGCGATGGCCGCGCCCGGCGGCGTCTGCGGCCGCCAGACCGCGAACGCCAGCGCCGGGGCCAGCGTCGCCAGCGCCGAGAACGACACCGCGCCGACGTCGGCCAGCGCCTCGCTGTCGCCCATCAGCCGGCCGTAGGCCCAGCCCAGCAGCATCACCGCGAGGATCCCCGCCCGGCGCAGCAGCAGCAGCGCGCCGCGGTGGTCGTCGCCCTCGCCGCGCGACCACGCGCCGCGCAGCAGCCACGGAGCGAACCAGTGGTTGCCGATCATCAGGCTCAGCGTCAGCGTGGCCACGATCACCATGCCGGTCGCCGCGCTCAGGCCGCCGAGGAACACCAGCAGCGCCATCGCCCGGCTGCCCTGCGCCATCGGCAGCGCCAGCGCGTACATGTCCGAGGGCACGGCATCGCCGAGCAGCGCGGTGCCCGCCTTCGCCAGCGNCAGCATCGGCAGCGCGATCAGCAGCAGGTAGAGCGGGAACTGCCAGCGCGCGGTGTTCACGTCGCGCCGCTCGCGGCACTCGACCACGGCGACGTGGAACTGGTGCGGCATCACGAACATCGCCAGCGCGCCCAGCAGCACCAGCGGCACGAACCCGGTCGCNGGTTCGGCCGGCACCCGCGCCGCCGGGACCCCGGGGACGTCCAGCGCCAGCCACACGAACACGCCCAGCGCCAGCATCGCCACCAGCTTGAACAGCGACTCGAACGCGATCGCGAGCACCAGCCCGCGGTTGTGCTCGGCGGCGCTGGCGCGGCGGGTGCCGAACAGCATCGCGAACAGGGCCATCGCCAGCGCGACGTAGAGCGCGCCGTCGCGCCACACCGGCGGCGTGTCCCCGCCGCCGGCGGTCAGCGTGGAGAAGCTCATCGTGATCGCCTGCAATTGCAGGGCGATGTACGGGACCAGCCCGAGCATCGCCACCAGCGTCACCGTGGCGGCCAGCCAGGGGTCCTTGCCCAGCCGGGTGGCGATCAGGTCCGCGATCGAGGTCGCGTTGCTCTCGCGCGCCAGCCGCACCAGCCGGACCATGAAGGCCACGCCGAAGGCGTAGAACAGGATCGCGCCGATGAAGGTCGGTGGCAGCGGCCAGCCGTAGCGCGCGGCCTGGGTGACCGTGCCGTAGAACGTCCACGAGGTGCAGTGGACCGCCAGCGACAGCGCGTAGACGTGCCGCCACTGCCGGGCGAACGCACCGGCATGGCGCTCCGCGTAGACCGCGGTGGCGAACAGCAGCGCCAGCCACAGCAGCGCCGCGGCGACGACCAGCCCGATGCCCAGCACCGTTACCCGTCCCCCCGCCCGGTCATGCCTTCGCCCCGCGGATCATGCCGCGAGCATAGCGCAGCGGCGGCGGGCCGGAGGCCCGCCGCCGCCACAACCGTGCGTACGACCCGTCGCCGCGGGGCTCAGAAGTTGTACCGGACCGACAGGTACCAGTTGCGCGGCATGCCGTAGTAGGCGGTCTGGATGTTGCCGATGCTCGAGAACTCCTGGCCCTCGATCTTGTACACCTCGTCGGTCAGGTTGCGCACGCCGGCGCGGACCTGCCACGCGTACTGCGGCGAATCCCACACCCCGAACAGGCCGACCAGGGTGTACGCGTCCTGCATCAGGCCCGGGCGGTTGTCCACCGACAGCCAGGTGTCGTCGCGATAGGACACGTCGCCGCCCAGCGTCAACGAGCCCCTGCCGCCCAGCTGGAAGGTATGCTGCAGGGCCAGGCGCGCGGTGAACTCCGGCGAGAACGGCACGTGGTCGTGCAGGCCCGCCAGGGTCGGNTCGACGTCCACGCGCGGGTCGTCGAAGCGCTCGTAGCGGGCGTTCATCCAGCCGAGCTGGGCGCTCAGCAGCGTCGAGTCGCCCAGCAGCGCGCTGCCCTCGAACTCGACACCGTCGATCACCAGCTCGGCGGCATTGAGCACCGGGAAGGCGAAGGTCGGCACCGGATCGCCCGGGTTCTGCACCTCGGACACGCGTGCCTGGAAGTCGCGGTAATTGCTGCGGAACGCGGCGACGTTGCCACGCAGGCGGCCATTGGCCGACTGCGACTTCAGGCCGAGTTCGTAGGTCCAGACGTACTCGGGATTGAAGGTCGAGATCTCGGCCGCGGAGTTGGCGCGGCCGTTGAAGCCGCCGGCCTTGTAGCCGCGGTTGGCCGAGACATAGCCCATGACCCGGTCGCTGAAGTGCTTCTCGAGGCTCAGCGACGGCGTCCAGGCGCTCCAGCTGTCGGAGATGGTGAACTCGACCTGCGGGTCGGCGCTGAGCGCCGGCAGGTTCGAATAGGTCGAGGTCGTGCGCCAGTAGTCCTTGTTGTCCCGGCTCCAGCGCAGGCCGGCCGACAGGTTCCAGGTCGGCGCGAACGCCCAGCTGACGTGCGCGAACGCGGCGTACGTGGTGTTGCTCAGGTCGTCGTCGATCGTGCGCAGGAAGGTCAGCGGGAAGCCGCCCAGGAGCAGGAAGTCGTCGGCATAGGCCTCCTGGTACGAAGGCACGTCCTCGCGCAGGTAGTACAGGCCGAACACCGCCTGCACGTTGCTGCCGTTGTCGTACTGGAACTGGAACTCCTGGCTGAACTGCTCCTGGTCGAGCGCCACCAGCACGTCGCCGAGCTCGAACTCGGAGGCGTCGATGTCGATGAAGGACGAGGTCTCCAGCGCACGCCAGGCGGTGATCGACTTGAAGGTCCAGGCGTTGCTGATGTCCCAGTCGACATGTGCCGAGACGCCCCTGTGGGTCATCTCCTGGCCCTGGTCCGGCGCGAACGAGGTGCGGCTGCGGAAGTCGTACTTGCCGGTGGGCGCCGGCAGCAGCAGCACCGGGCCGAGCATCAGGTCGGTCGCGTACAGCGGCGCGGTCGGCTGGCCCAGGGTCAGGGCGTTGTCCTGGCGGGTCCAGTCCGCGGACAGGGTCACCGACAGCGATTCGGACGGGCGGAACGCCAGCTTGCCGCGGAACGCCCGGGTGTCCTCGCCGTTGTACTCCATGCCGGTGTCCGGATCCTTGACGTAGCCGTCCATCTTCTGCGACGCCGCGGCGACGCTGAAGGCGACGTTCTCGCCCGCCTGGTGGCCGATGTAGGCGCGGAGGTCGCGGCGGCCGAACTCGCCGACCATGAGCTCGACGGCGCCACCGGGGTTGTCGAACGGGTTCTTCGTGTTGAGCTTGATCGCGCCGCCGGTCGAGTTGCGGCCGTAGAGCGTGCCCTGCGGACCACGCAGCACTTCGACCTGGNCGACGTCGAACAGGCTGAACAGGGCGCCGTTGATGCGCGAGTAGTACACGTCGTCGACGTACATGCCGACGCCCGGGTCGAAGGTCTGCAGCGCGTCCGGCTGGCCGATGCCGCGGATGAAGACGTTGACCGAGTTCGAGCTGCCACGGCCCTGGACGATGTTCATGTTCGGCACCGCGCCCTGCAGGCCGTCGATGCTGGTCGCCTGGAGGTCGCGCAGCTGCTCCTCGCTGAAGGCGCTGACCGCCACCGGCACGTCCTGGATGGATTCGGTGCGGCGGCGCGCGGTCACCTGGATGGCATCGAGCTCGGTCGCCTTCACCCCGGGCGCAGCCTGCTGCGCGATGGCTGCGGGCGCGGCCGTGGCCAGGGCGATCGCCAGGCTCAGGGTGCTGTACTTGATGCGGACACGGGTCATCTGGAGGCCCCTCCCTCGGGCACGTACAGGTACATGCGGCACGGTTGCCGCCCGNCGGCAAGACTAGGGAGGCCGGGGCGTGGGCGGCATCGTACCTTCGGACAATGGGACGGCCCGGCCACCCCGCCCACACTGCCCCGGAATCCTGCGGCGGTGCCGCTCGGGGGAGGCTTTGCGGATGGATTTCGTGATCGTGCTGGCGGCGCTGTGCTTCCTGATGCTCGTCGCCTACCGTGGCTACAGCGTGATCCTGTTCGCGCCGGTGGCCGCGCTGGGCGCGGTGCTGCTGACCGACCCGTCGCTGGTCGCGCCGATGTTCACCGGCCTGTTCATGGACAAAATGGTCGGGTTCCTGAAGCTGTACTTCCCGGTGTTCCTGCTGGGCGCGGTCTTCGGCAAGCTGATCGAGATCTCGGGCTTCTCAAAGTCGATCGTCGCCGCCACCATCCGCGTGGTCGGCGCGCAGCGGGCGATGCTGGCGATCGTGCTGGTGTGCGCGCTGCTGACCTACGGCGGCGTTTCGCTGTTCGTGGTGGTGTTCGCGGTCTATCCGTTCGCGGCCGAGCTGTTCCGCCAGGGCGACATCCCCAAGCGCCTGATCCCGGGCACCATCGCGCTCGGCGCGTTCACCTTCACGATGGACGCGCTGCCGGGCACGCCGCAGATCCAGAACATCATCCCGACCTCGTTCTTCGGCACCAACGCCTGGGCCGCACCGGTGCTGGGCACGCTGGGAGGCATCTTCATCCTCGCCGCCGGGCTGGCCTACCTCGAATGGCGCCGCCGCACGGCGCTGCGCGCCGGCGAGGGCTACGGCGACCCGGCCACCCTGGTCAACGAGCCGGCACCGTTCGCAGGCGACCGGCTGGCCAACCCGCTGGTCGCGATCCTGCCGCTGGTGCTGGTCGGGGCAAGCAACCTGCTGTTCACGCGCTGGATCCCGCGGCTGTACGGCACCACCCACGAGTTCGTCCCCTCCGTGGTCGGCAACGCCGCGCCGGTGGTCCAGGAGGTGTCCAAGGTGGCCGCGATCTGGGCGGTCCAGGGCGCCCTGCTGGTGGGCATCGCCAGCATCGTGCTGTTCGCCTGGAAGCCGGTGGTCGCCAGCTTCGCCGAAGGCACGAAGAGCGCCATCGGCGGAGCCCTGCTGGCCTCGATGAACACCGCATCCGAATACGGGTTCGGCGCGGTGATCGCCGCCCTGCCCGGCTTCCTCGTGGTCGCCAACGCGCTCGGCGCGATCCCCAACCCTCTGGTCAACGAGGCGGTCACGGTGACCGCGCTGGCCGGCATCACCGGTTCGGCCTCGGGCGGCATGAGCATCGCCCTGGCGGCGATGGCCGACAGCTTCATCGCCAGCGCCCAGGCCGTCGGCATCCCGATGGAAGTGCTGCACCGGGTGGCGGCGATGGCCTCCGGCGGCATGGACACCCTGCCCCACAACGGCGCGGTGATCACCCTGCTGGCGGTCACCGGCCTGACCCACCGCCAGGCCTACAAGGACGTCTTCGCCATCACCCTGGTCAAGACCGCGGCGGTGTTCGTGGTCATCGGGCTGTTCTACGCCACCGGCTGGATCTGATCCCCGGGGACCGGGACGCCNCCAACGGACCGTGCAGGCGGTCACATCCGCCTTCCCCGTGATTTTCCTACCCTAGAGCCGGGGGATCCGGGAAGTCGAGGACCGCAACGCATGATCCAGACGCTCCCGGCAAGCCACAAGCGCCTCCTGGAGGCCGCGCACGCCAGGCGCTACGGGCTCCGTGGCCCGCCCCGGTACAGGCCCGCGCAGACGCCGTCCCCCGACGGGCCGGTGATGTCCGGCATGAGCCGGGCCCGGCTGCTCACCCTGCCCAAACCGCCGTTCGCGGTGCGCGTGCTCAACAACCTCACCTGGGGCGTGACCCGGGCAGACCTGCAGGCGTTCGAAGCGCTCGGACCGGACGACGGCACGCGCCTGGCCGCCTTCGTCGAACAGCAGCTGGCCTGGGAGTCCATCGACGACAGTGCGGTGGAGCAGCGGCTTGCGGCCGCCGGCTACACCACCCTCGGCAAGTCGCTGACCCAGCTGTGGTCGCAGCACGTGCGCCAGGACGACTACAACACCCGCATGCGCCCGGGCTGGGAAGTGCAGCGCGCCACGCTGGTGCGCGCGGTGTACTCGAAGCGGCAGCTGTTCGAGGTCATGACGACGTTCTGGCACGACCACTTCAACGTCATGGTCACGGACTACGACTGCTGCCCGGTCTACGTCCACTATGACCGCGACGTGATCCGGAAGAACGCCCTCGGCAATTTCCGGCAGATGCTCGAGGACGTCGCCAGGAGCACGGCGATGCTCTACTACCTCGACAACCGTTCCAACACCCGCGCCGGCCCGAACGAGAACTTCGCCCGCGAGCTGCTCGAGCTGCACACGTTCGGCGCCGAGAACTACCTAGGCTTCATGGACCCGTTCCAGGTGCCGCCGTGCCCGGAGGATCCGTCCTATCCCATCGGCTACACCGACATCGACGTCTACGAGACCGCCGCGGCGTTCACCGGCTGGACCGTGAAGAACGGCCACTGGGAATACCCGAACGAGGACGACGGCACCTTCGTCTACCGCCCGGATTGGCACGACAGCGGCCCAAAGTTCGTGCTGGGGACCTTCATCTATCCCGAACGGCCGGCGCTGCAGGACGGCCGCGACATCCTCGACCGCCTCGCCAGCCACCCTCGCGTGGCGAAGTTCATCTGCCGCAAGCTGATCCGCCGCTTCTTCAGCGACGATCCGCCGCAGTCGCTGGTGGACAGCGCCGCGCAGGTCTTCCGGCAGAACTGGCAGGCGCCGGACCAGATCCGCCGCGTGCTGCGCCACATCCTGCTCTCGGACGTCGCGCAGCACAGCTGGGGCATGAAGATGAGGCGCCCGTTCGAGGCCGTGGCCGCGGCCCTGCGCGCACTCGACTGCAACTGGACATACCGCCTCGACGAGGACCGCAGCGACGAGTTCAACTGGCGCCTGGGCTTCACCGGCCACCAGCCCTACGACTGGCCCGCGCCCAACGGCTACCCCGACGACGGCCAGTCCTGGGGCGGCCCGAACAGCTTCGCGATGACCTGGAAGCTGCTGAACTGGCTGTCCAACGCGGACGGCCCCGGCGGCAACGGCAAGCTGCTGCCGATCCTCGAGACCACGCGCGCCAATATCCCCGCGAACCAGTGGACCGCGAACCGCCTGGTGGACTTCTGGTGCCGGCGCATCCTCGGCTACCTGCCCACCGCGGAACGGCTCGCCACGCTGCGCGCGTTCATGGCCCAGAACGGCGACCCGGCCACCTACGTGATCGAGGACACCGACAGCTGGAACATCAACGACCTCAAGCGCCATTACAACCACCAGCGCCTGCGCAGCATGGTGTCGCTGGTGATGATGACGCCCGAGTTCCTGAGCCGTTGAGGGGCAGCCATGAACCGCATCGCTCTCGACCGCCGCGAATTCCTCAAGGGCTGCTGCGCGACCGCCGCGCTCGGCGCCGTCGGGCCCACGCTCCTGTTCGGCGATGCCGCGCATGCCGCGGTGAACGGCTACGACACCATCGTCCACGTGTTTCTGCGTGGCGGCCTCGACGGGCTCAACCTCGTCGTCCCGGTCTCGGGCAACGACCGCGTCCATTACGAGCAGGCACGCCCCGACCTCGCCATCCCGGCCAGCGGGAGCTACGCCGCACTGCCGTTGACGCTCGCCAATGGCTCGGCCACCGGGTTCGGGCTGCACCCGGCGGCCGTCGGCCTGCGCGACATCTGGACCGAAGGCAGGCTGGCCATCGTCCACTGCTGCGGCATGCAGACGGTGGTCACGCGCAGCCACTTCGACGCGCAGCTGTACCTCGACCTCGGCACGCCCGGCAGCAAGGGCCACGGCTCCGGCTGGATCGCCCGCGCCTGGAAGGCGCAATCGGGCGCCGTGCCGTCGGCCGTGATGCCCGCGCTCGCGGTGAACAGCCGCACCCCCGCCAACCTGCTCGGGGCGACGGAGGCGCTGACCATGGGCAGCCCGACCGACTTCGCGCTCAACAGCGGCCCCTGGCAGTGGCAGACGCGCCGCGACGGCTATCCGGCCGGCTTCAAGGGGGTCACCGAGACCCTCGCCGCGCTCTGGCAGGGGCAGACGCGCACGGAACGCTACGGCCGCGCCGCGGATGCGGCGCTGCGGGTCGTCGCGCAGCAGCCCTACACCGGCACGCTGCCCGCGGGCTGGCCGACCTCGACCTTCGCGCGCCAGTTGTGGACGGTGGCGCAGTCGATCCGCTTCAACCTCGGCCTGCGCTACGCCACCGTCGACCTCGGCGGCTGGGACACCCACGAGAACCAGGGCACGGCCGGCAGCGGCTACCACTACTACCAGAACAAGATCGCGGAGCTGTCCGACGCCCTCGCCGCGTTCTACGCGGAGCTGGCGGCCGGCGGCGAGATCGCCCGCGTGACGGTGGTCGTGCAGTCGGAATTCGGCCGGCGGGTGCGGCAGAACGGCAGCCGGGGCACCGACCACGGCTATGGCAATCCGCTGCTGGTGCTCGGGGGACCGGTGAACGGCCGGCGGTTCTACGGCACCTGGGCGGGGCTGGACCCGGTGGTCCTGTCGCCGCACTTCGGCGACGTCCCGGTGACCACCGACTTCCGCCGCGTGTTCTGGGAGATCCTCGACAAGCGCATGGGTCTGGCCACCATCGGCGACGTGTTCCCGGGTTATTCCGGGTACTCGCCGCTCGGCATCGTCGGCACCGGCGCCGTCGCGGCCGGACAGGCCGCACGCGCGCTGCCGCCCGACATCACGACGGCCAGCCCGCAACCGGTGCCGGAGGCGATCCCGCCTGCCGTGCAGCCCGTGCCGGCGACGGATGCCACGACGGTACGCGCCCGGCCTGCGGCGGTCGAGCTGGGCAGCCGGGTTGGCCGGGCGCTGCTGCGCCTGCGGCTGAAGCTGTACCGGTTCCTGCTCCGGTACCGGCCCTGACCGCGCAAAAGGAAAGCGGGCCCCAGGCCCGCTTTCCGGTCGTCCGCTGCGATGCCCGCGCGTCAGGCGGCAGGCACGCCCTCGCCATCCTCGACGGCCTTGATCGACAGGCGGATGCGGCCCTGCTTGTCCACCTCCAGCACCTTGACCTTGACCACGTCGCCTTCCTTCAGCTTGTCGCCGACCTTCTCGACGCGCTGGCTGGAGATCTGCGAGACGTGGACCAGGCCGTCCTTGCCGGGGAGGATGGTGACGAAGGCGCCGAAGTCCATGATCTTGACGACCTTGCCCTCGTAGATGCGGCCCGGCTCGACGTCGGAGGTGATCTGCTCGATGCGCGCCTTGGCCGCCTGGGCCGCGGCGGCATTGACCGAGGCGATGACCACGGTGCCGTCGTCCTGGATGTCGATCTGGGTGCCGGTCTCCTTGGTGATGGCCTGGATGGTCGAGCCGCCCTTGCCGATCACCTCGCGGATCTTGTCCGGGTGGATCTTGATCGTCAGCAGGCGCGGCGCGTACTCGGACAGCTCGGCGCGCGGCCGGGTGATGGCCTTGGCCATCTCGCCGAGGATGTGCAGGCGGCCGCGGCGGGCCTGCTCCAGCGCCACCTTCATGATCTCCTCGGTGATGCCGTCGATCTTGATGTCCATCTGCAGCGCGGTGACGCCCTCGGCGCTGCCGGCGACCTTGAAGTCCATGTCGCCGAGGTGGTCCTCGTCGCCGAGGATGTCGGACAGCACGACGTAGTTGTCGCCTTCCTTCACCAGGCCCATCGCGATGCCCGCGACCGGCGCCTTCACCGGCACGCCGGCGTCCATCAGCGCCAGCGAGGAGCCGCACACCGAGGCCATGGACGAGGAGCCGTTGGACTCGGTGATCTCCGAGACCACGCGGACGGTATAGGGGAACTCCTCGATCGTCGGCATCACCGCCAGCACGCCGCGCTTGGCCAGACGGCCGTGGCCGATCTCGCGGCGCTTGGGCGCGCCGAAGCGCCCGCACTCGCCGACCGAGAACGGCGGGAAGTTGTAGTGGAACAGGAAGTTTTCCTTGTACTCGCCGGCGATGGCGTCGATGATCTGGCCGTCGCGGGCGGTGCCAAGGGTGACGGCGACGATCGCCTGCGTCTCGCCGCGGGTGAACAGCGCCGAGCCATGGGTGCGCGGCAGCACGCCGACCTTGACGCTGATCGGGCGGATCTCGTCGAGCTTGCGGCCGTCGATGCGGACCTTCGTCTCGAGCACGGCGTCGCGCATGGTGCGGTACTCGAGCTCGCCGAGCTCCTTGGCCACGTCGGCCGGGTTCCAGCCCTCGGCCTCGACCCGCGGGGCCAGCTGCTTCATCACGTCCTCGCGGATCGCGGCGATGGCGTCGCGGCGCTCCAGCTTGTCACGGATCCTGAAGGCCTCGGCCAGGCGCCCCCCCACGGCTTCCTTCACCGCGGCGATCAGGGCCTCGTTCTTGGGCGGCGGGGTCCACTCGCACGGCCTGGCGCCGGCCTCGGCCACCAGCTCGTTGATGGCCTGGATCACCTTCTGCATCTCGCGGTGGCCGTAGGTGACCGCGCCCAGCATCACCTCCTCGCTGAGCAGCCTGGCCTCGGACTCCACCATCAGCACCGCGTTGGCGGTGCCGGCCACGACCAGCTCGAGCTGGGATTCGGCCAGTTCGGAAGCGGTCGGGTTCAGGATGTACTGCCCGTCCTTGTAACCGACCTTGGCGGCGCCGATCGGGCCCTTGAACGGGGTGCCGGCCAGGGACAGCGCGGCGGAGGCGCCGATCATGGCCGGGATGTCGCCGTCCACCTCGGGGTTGAGCGACAACACCTGGGCGATGATCTGGACCTCGTTCTTGTAGTCCTCGGGGAACAGCGGGCGGATCGGCCGGTCGATCAGGCGCGACACCAGCGTTTCCTTCTCGGTCGGGCGGCCCTCGCGCTTGAAGAACCCGCCCGGGATGCGGCCGCCGGCGTAGAACTTCTCGACGTAGTCGACCGTCAGCGGGAAGAAGTCCTGGCCCTCGCGCGCGCTCTTGGCGGCAACGGCGGTGACCAGCAGTACGGTGTCGTCCATGTTGACGATCACTGCGCCGCTTGCCTGACGCGCGATCTCGCCCGTCTCGAGGGTGACGGTGTGCTTGCCGTACTGGAAGGTTTTGGTGATTTTCGCCACGAGGGAATATTCCTTGGATGCTTGCGTGAACCTGGCAGGGACCCCTGCCCCCGCCCGGCGGCCACGTCGCCGTGGCCAAAAAAGAGCCGCGGCGCATCGCTGCGCCGCGGCGGGTGTTTCGGTTATCGGCGCAGGCCGAGCTTCTCGATCAGCGCCTTGTAGCGCGCTGCGTCTTTGCGGTGCAGGTAGTCGAGCAGGCGGCGGCGGCGGTTGACCATCTTCAGCAGGCCGCGGCGGCCGTGGTGGTCCTTCTTGTGGACCTTGAAGTGCTCGGTCAGGTGCGCGATGCGCGCCGACAGCAGGGCGACCTGGACCTCGGGCGAACCGGTGTCGTTCTCGCCGCGCTTGAATTCGTCGATGATCTTGCGGTTGTCGATGCTGGACATGTCTTGCCTCTTCAGACGCGTGGCAGGCAGAAAGCGCCGTGTCGTCGACACGCACGGGCCACCGCCTTGCCCGCCGGGTTGGTGGGAAAATGCTTCGGGAAAGCTTTGGAATTGTAACCGTGCACCAGGCCCGGAACAAGGCGCCGGGTCAGCGCCGGGCCACGGCGCAGGCCCAGGAGAACAGCCGCTGCGGCCTCAGCCGCCCGTCCTGCAGCTCCCCCAGTCCCAGCGCCCGGCCGTCCGGGCCGTAGATCGCCACCGTCCCGGAACCATGGAACGGGCCGGTCACGGCCTGCCCGTGGGCCAGCCTGCGTGCCTGCGCGGCGTCCACCTCGACCGGCGCCCAGCTGGCCATCCCGCGCTCGACCGGGAGCAGGCAGGCGTCGAGGCAGTGCTCGCCGCGCTCGGCCAGCCGCTCCAGCTCCCCGATCGTCCACAGCCGCGGCTCCCTGAACGGATCCACCCACAGCCGTCGCAGCTCGGCCACGTGCGCCCCGCAACCGAGGGCCTCGCCCAGGTCCCGGACCAGGCTGCGCACGTAGGTGCCCGAGCCGCACTCCACGTGGAGGCGCAGCTGCGGCGGGTACCCCAGCAGGTCGTCGAGCAGGTCCGCGGAGGACTGCAGGCTGAACTCGTGGACCTCGACCTCGCGCTCCTCGACCTCGACCACCTCGCCCCGGCGGGCCTTGGCGTACAGCGGCTCACCGCCGCGCTTGAGCGCCGAGTAGACCGGCGGACGCTGGCGGATGCGGCCGGTCAGGGAACGCAGCGCCGCGTCGATCTCGGGGATCCGCAGCGGGGGCACCGGCCGCTCGCGCAGGGGCCGCCCCTCGGCGTCGTCGGTGTCGGTGACGATGCCCAGCCGGGCCACGGTGTCGTAGGCCTTGCGCGCGCCGAGCAGGCCGCCCGCGATCTTGGTGGCCTCGCCGAAGCACACCGGCAGCAGGCCGGTCGCGAGCGGGTCGAGGCTGCCGGTATGGCCGGCCTTTTCCGCGCGGAACAGTTCGCGCACGCGCTGCAGCGCCTGGTTCGAACTCATCCCGCGCGGCTTGTCGAGCAGCAGGATGCCGTCGATCTTCCTGTGTTTCGGGCGGGGGCGGCCGGTCATCGTGGGCATTCTATGGCGCCCGGCGGGTGGCCGCGGGGCGTCGTCGCGCGCAAGGGAACGGGCCCGCCCCTACGGGGCCGGGTCGTCCTTCGGGCCTGATCCGGCCAGGTCGCGCAGCAGGCTGTCGATGCGCTCGCCGCGGTCGACCGAGTCGTCGTAGTGGAAGTGCAGTTCTGGCACGTGGCGGACCCGGATCTGCCGGCCGAGCTGGAATCGCAGTTCCGGCGCCAGCGCGCGCAGCCCCCGGAGCGCCTCGCCGGCGCGTTCGGGCTGCAACGCGGTGAAGTACACCTTCGCGTGGGCCAGGTCGCGCGTCACCTCGACGTCCGAGACGCTGACCGACGGCAACCCGTGCTCCTGCACGGCCCGGTGCACCAGCAGGCCCAGCTCCCTGCGGAGCTGGGCCGACAGCCGGTCGGTGCGGTGGAAGGACTTGCGTGCCATGGTTCCGCCCCGTCCTCCTTACAGCGTGCGCTGCACCTCGATCCGCTCGTAGCACTCGATCTGGTCGCCGGGCTTGACGTCGTTGTAGGCCTTCACGCCAATGCCGCACTCCATGCCGTTGCGGACCTCCTCGACGTTCTCCTTGAACCGGCGCAGCGACTCGAGCTCGCCCTCGAAGATCACGGTGTTGTCGCGCAGCACGCGGATCGGCTTGTTCTTCTTGACCACGCCCTCGACCACCATGCAGCCGGCGATCGCGCCGAACTTCGAGCTACGGAACACCTCGCGCACCTCGGCGACGCCGATGATCTCCTCGCGGACCTCGGTGCCCAGCAGGCCCGAGGCCACCTGCTTCACCTGGTCGATCACGTCGTAGATGATCGAGAAATAGCGCAGGTCGAGGTTGTGGGTCTCGATCACCTTGCGCGCGGCCGCGTCGGCACGGACGTTGAAGCCGATGATCGTGGCNTTGGCCGTGGCCGCCGCGTTGGCATCGGACTCGGTGATGCCGCCNACGCCGGCGATGATGATGTTGATCCGGATCTGGTCGTTCGACAGCGAGGTCAGCGCCTGCTTGAGCGCCTCCACCGAACCCTGGACGTCGGCCTTGATGACCAGGTTGAGCTGCTGCTGCGTCTCGCCCTGGCCCATCTGGGCCATGATGTCCTCCATGCGGTTGCCGGCCTGCGCGACCAGGCGCAGCTCGCGGCGTTTGGCCTCGCGCTGCTGCGCCACGTCCTTGGCCAGGCGCTCGTCGGCGACCACCACGAAGTCGTCGCCGGCGTCCGGCACGCCCGACAGGCCGAGCAACTGCACCGGGATCGAGGGGCCAGCGGACTGCACCTGCGAGCCGGTCTCGTCGAACAGCGCGCGCACGCGGCCGTACTGGGTGCCGCACACCAGGTAGTCGCCCTTCTGCAGCTCGCCCTGCTGCACCAGCACCGTGGCCACCGGGCCGCGNCCCTTGTCCAGCGAGGACTCGATGACCACGCCCTTGGCGCGGCCCTTGGCCACCGCCTTCAGCTCCAGCACCTCGGCCTGCAGCGAGATCGCCTCCAGCAGGTCGTCCACGCCCTGGCCGGTCTTGGCCGACAGCTCGACCATCTGGGTGTCGCCGCCGAACTCCTCGGCCACCACCTGGTGCTCGAGCAGCTCGTTCTTGATCCGCATCGGGTCGGCGTCGGACTTGTCGATCTTGTTGATNGCCACGATGATCGGGACGTTGGCCGCGCGCGCATGCTGGATCGCCTCGATCGTCTGCGGCATGACGCCGTCGTCCGCGGCCACCACCAGCACGACGATGTCGGTCACCTTGGCGCCGCGAGCGCGCATGGCGGCGAACGCGGCGTGGCCCGGCGTGTCGAGGAAGCTGATCACGCCCTTCGGCGTCTCGACGTGGTAGGCGCCGATGTGCTGGGTGATGCCGCCGGCCTCGCCCGCCGCCACCCTCGTGCGACGGATGTAGTCCAGCAGCGAGGTCTTGCCGTGGTCGACGTGGCCCATGATGGTGACCACCGGCGGGCGCGTCACCGGCTCGCCCTGCACCTCCTCGATGTGGGCCAGCAGCTCGGACTCGGCGTCGTTGCTCTCGGCGCGCACCGCNTTGTGGCCGAGTTCCTCGGTGACCAGGACCGCGGTGTCGTGGTCGATGGTCTGGTTGATGGTGGCCATCACGCCCATCTTGAACAGGGCCTTGACCACGTCGCTGCCCTTCATCGCCAGCTTCTGGGCCAGGTCGGCCACGGTGATCGAGTCGCCGATGGCGACCTCGCGCACCACAGGCGCGGTGGGCCGCTCGAAGCCATGCTGGTTGCTGCGGGCCTGCTCGGGGCGGCGGGGCTTGGGCTTGGGCCGCATGGAGCTGCGGCGCGCCCTTTCGGACGCGCTCAGGTGCAGCTGGCCGGCGAAGCGGGCGACGTTCTCGTCGTCTTCCACATCCACGACCATGGCATGCGAGCCGCGGTGGGGCTTCGGCTTGTGCCCGCCGCGGTCCTCGCGCGCGGGCGCGGGCTTGCCGTGCCCGCCGGACTTGCGGCCNGCCGGCGCGGCCCCGTCGTTCTCCCCGGCCGNGGCGGCGGCCGCGGCGGCGGCGGCCTCCTCCTCGCGGCGCCTGCGCTCGGCCTCCTCCTGCTCGCGGCGGCGGCGCTCCTCCTCCTCGGCCCGGCGGCGGTCCTCCTCCTCCAGGCGCTGCTGCTCCATGAGGTTGCGCAGGCGCGACTCCTCGAGCTTGCGCAGGATCTCGGCGCGCTCCGGGTCAAGCTCATCGGACGGCGGCTCCTCGACGGGCTCCACCGGCTTGACCAGGGNGACCTTCTTGCGCACCACCACGTCCACGGTGGACTTGTTCTTGCCGCCGCCGACGGTGATCTCCTGCTTGCGCGTGCGGCTGAGCGTGATCTTCCGGGGCGCGACGGCCTCCTCGCCACCCTTGCCGGCCTTGCCGTGGGCGCGCTTGAGGAAGCCAAGCAGCTTGAGCTTTTCGGCGCTGGTCACGACCTGGTCCGGGTCGGTGAAGTTCATGCCCGCCTCGGCGAGCTGCTCGAGCAGTTTCTCGACCGGCGTGTTGACCAGTGCGGCAAGCTTGCGGATGGTGGTTTGTTGCGACATTCGGATCCTATGCTCTGGTTGGCGCCCCCTCGCGCAGAGCAAGGGATGCGCTGATTCTAAGCCCTCGGCGGCGCAGGGCGGCGTTCATCGCGTCGTCATTCGCCACGCTCCAGGCGGGCGATCTCCTCGGCCCGGGCGGCGAGGATCAGCTGCGCCGCGCGTTCCTCGTCCAGCCCCTCGATGCCCAGCTCGGCGACCTCGTCGGCGCCCAGGTCGGACAGGTCCTCCGCGGTGCGGATGCCCTTCCCGGCCAGCGCGTAGGCGGTCGCCTCGTCCATGCCCTCCAGGGCCAGCAGGTCCTCGGCCGGGGCATTCACGTCCAGCTCCTCCTCGGCGGCCAGGGCCTCGGTGAGCANCGCGTCACGGGCGCGCGAACGCAGCTCCTCGACGATGTCCTCGTCGAAGCCCTCGATCGCCAGCAGTTCGCCGACCGGCACGTAGGCGATCTCCTCGATCGTGGTGAAGCCCTCGCCGACCAGGATGCCGGCGATCTCCTCGTCCACCTCCAGCTTGTCCATGAACAGCTGGCGGGCGGCGGCCTGCTCGGCCTCGGACTTGGCCTGCACCTGCTCGGCGGTCATCACGTTGAGCTGCCAGCCGGTCAGGCGGCTGGCCAGGCGCACGTTCTGGCCGCCCTTGCCGATCGCCTGGGCCAGCTTGTCCTCGGCCACCGCCAGGTCCATCGAGTGCTTGTCCTCGTCCACCACGATCGACTGCACCTCGGCCGGGGCCATGGCGTTGATCACGAACTGGGCCGGGTTGTCGGACCACAGCACGATGTCCACACGTTCGCCGTTGAGCTCGTTGCTCACGGCCTGCACNCGCGAGCCGCGCATGCCGATGCAGGCGCCGATCGGGTCGGTGCGGTTGTCGTAGGCGACCACGGCGATCTTGGCACGGTCGCCCGGGTCACGGGCGCAGGCCTTGATCTCGACCAGTCCCTGGCCCACCTCGGGCACCTCGAGCTTGAACAGCTCGATCATGAACTCCGGCGCGGTACGGCTGATGAACAGCTGCGGGCCGCGCGGCTCGCTGCGCACGTCGTACAGGTAGCCGCGGATGCGGTCGCCCGCGCGGACCACCTCGCGCGGGATCGCCTTGTCCTTCGGGATGAAGCCCTCGGCGTTGCCGCCCAGGTCGACGTAGATGTTGCCGCGCTCGACACGCTTGACCACGCCGGTGACCAGCTCGCCCACGCGGTGCTTCCAGGCCTCCACCACCTGCTGGCGCTCGGCCTCGCGCACGCGCTGGACAATGACCTGCTTGGCCGCCTGGGCCGCGATGCGGCCGAACTCGGGGTTCTCGATCTGCTCCTCGATGTAGTCGCCGACCTCGACGCCCTCGACCTCCTCGAGCGCGTCCATCAGCCGGATCTGGCGGTCGGGGGACTCCATCACCGCATCGTCGGCGATGACCTCCCAGCGGCGGAAGGTCTCGTAGCTGCCGTCCTTCGGGTTGATCGAGACGCGCACCAGGACGTCCTGGTCGGGATAGCGCTTCTTGGCGGCGGTTGCCAGCGCGGCCTCGAGCGCCTCCAGGATCACGGACTCCGGCACGCCCTTCTCGTTGGCGACCGCATCGACAACCAGCANCAGTTCTTTGCTCATCGTTGCATCACTTCACAGTTGGCGGCCGCGGCCGCCGTTGGTGGAATCACTGGCCGGCCCATGCCGGCCCCTGTCAGTGTTTCGCCCCCCTGCCGCCGGGCCGGCCCTTCCGGGCCTCCTTCGCCGGCGCCAGCCCGAGCGCGGCCCAGTCCGGAACCAGCCGCGCCCGCTCGATGTTGTCGAAGGCGACCGTGACCTCCCGGCCGTCGACCTCGAACACGATCCCGCCCTCGCCGGCCGAGACGATCGTGCCCTGCAGCCGGCGCCGCCCGTCCTGCGGCAGCTTCAGGCCGACCCTGGCCTGCTGCCCCGCGAAGCGCGCGAACTGCGCCGGCGTGAACAGCGGGCGGTCGATGCCCGGCGAGGACACCTCGAGGGTGTAGTTGCCCGGGATCGGATCCTCGACGTCCAGCTGCGCCGAGACCTCCCGGCTGACCAGCTCGCAGTCGTCGATGGTCNCCTGCCGCTCGCCGGCCTCGGCCTCCGGCACGTCGATGTACAGGCGCAGGATCGCGCCACCCGGCCGGTTCAGGTATTCCAGGCCAAGCAGCTCCAGCCCGAGCGCCGAGACGGTCGGGGCCAGCAGTCCGGCGATGTGCGTCGCCCTGTCGGTCACTTGTGTTTGCCTTCGCCAGGAAAATCGAACCACGAAAAAGAACAAGGGGCCCGTCGGGCCCCTTGTCCGGTGACACTGGATTTCGGCACCGGTGCCGCCGCAAGGCGGCCCCGGCAAAGCCCGACTTCCCCGGCCGGCCAGCCCTTCCGGGCAACCGGCCTGGAAAAATCTGGTAGCGGGGGCAGGATTTGAACCTGCGACCTTCGGGTTATGAGCCCGACGAGCTGCCAGACTGCTCCACCCCGCAGCAGTAGAAGCGGAATTATGGGGAAAGCCTGCCCGTTTGGCAAGCCCCGGGAAAAGGGCCGCCCGGCCCTCCCCGCCCCCCGGACCCGGCCCCTGCCAGGCCCGGTCTGGCGCACGCCTCAGGCGAACGCCTGCTGGCACCACTGCATGATCCGGCTCCAGTACAGGCCCAGGCCGAGCAGCAGCAGCGCGTTGACCACGAACAGCGCACGCAGCGGCATGCCGGCACGCACGCCGGCCTCCCCTTCGGACGGCGCGTCGAAGTACATCACCTTGACCACGCGCAGGTAGTAGAAGGCGCCGATCACCGCGAACACGATGCCGACGATCGCCAGCCACAGCAGGTCGTACCCGAGCGCCGCGCGCAGCACCGCCAGCTTCGCCCAGAAGCCGAGGAACGGCGGCACGCCGGCCAGCGAGGCCATGATGAACAGCACCATCAGCGCCATCCACGGGCTGCGCGCGTTCAGGCCCCTGAAGTCCTCGATGCGGTCGGCCTCGAAGCCCTTGCGCGAAAGCATGACGATCGCGCCGAACGCGGCAGCGGACATCAGCGCGTAGCTGATCGCGTAGAACATCGCCGCCGCGTAGCCGTCCCTGCCGCCGCCCGCCAGGCCCAGGAACAGNAAGCCGACGTGCGACACCGTCGAATAGGCCAGCATGCGCTTGAGGTTGGTCTGCGCGATCGCGAACAGGTTGCCGACCACCAGCGACAGCGCCGCCAGCACCGCCAGCACCAGCCGCAGCTGCTCGTGGGTCGGGCCGAGGGCCACGTCGAACAGGCGCCAGGCCATGCCGAACGCCGCCAGCTTCGGCGCCGAGCCGATGAACAGCGTGACCGGGGTGGGCGCGCCGTGGTAGGTGTCCGGCAGCCACATGTGGAACGGCGCGGCGCCGAACTTGAACGCGACGCCGGCGACCACGAACACCATGCCGGTCAGCAGCAGGGTGCGGTCCCTGCCGGCCACGCCGTAGGCGACGTCGTTGATCGTGGCGAGGTCGACCGTGCCGGTCGCGCCGTAGACCAGCGACATGCCGTACAGGAGCATGCCCGAGGCCAGCGCGCCGAGCACGAAGTACTTCATCGCCGCCTCCGATGCCACCGGGCTGTCGCGGTCGGTGGCGACCAGGGCGTACGAGCACAGCGCCAGCAGCTCGAGGCCGACATACATCACGGTCAGGCTGCCGGCCGAGACCATCAGCATCATGCCGGCCACGGCGAACAGCGCCAGCACCACCAGCTCGCCCTTGTACAGGCCACGCTCGCGCATGTAGGGCCACAGATAGGCCAGCGAGGCCGCGCTGACCAGCAGCAGCGCCACCTTCAGCACGTCCGAGGCGGTGTCGCGCACGAACATGCCGGTCATGACCGTGCCCTGGCCCCCGATGCCGCACGCGACCATCGCGGCGGCGCCAAGCAGGACCAGGACGCCCAGCACGTGGGTCAGGAATCGCCGCCTGTCATCGAGGAACAGGTCGAGCATCAGCAGCGCGAACGCACCACCCACCACCAGCAGCTCGGGTGCCAGCGGCGCGACGTCGGCAAGGGTGCGGACGGGAGGCGTCATCGGTCCGGAAATCATCGCGTCTGCATCCTCAAAGCTTGCTGTTGGCGAGCAGCGCCGCCAGTTGCGAGATCGACGGCTCCATCAGGTCGGTCAGCGGCTTGGGCCACACGCCGATCAGCAGCACGCCGATGGCGAACACGCCCAGCACCACCCACTCGCGGGCGTTGATGTCCTTCAGCTGCGCGACGTGGTCGTTCGTGACCTCGCCGAACACCACCCGCTTCACCAGCCACAGCGTGTACGCGGCGCCGACGATCAGTGTCGTCGCGGCCACGAAGGCGACCAGCGGATGATGCTGGAAGCTGGCCAGGACCACCATGAACTCGCCGACGAAGCCGGAAGTACCCGGCAGGCCGGAGTTGGCCATCGCGAACAGGACCATGAAGAACGCGAACCACGGCATCACGTTGGCCACGCCGCCGTAGTCCTTGATCATCCTGGTGTGCATGCGGTCGTAGAGCACGCCCACGCAGGAGAACATCGCGCCGGACACGAAGCCGTGCGAGACCATCTGCACCATCGCGCCCTGCAGGCCCAGGCGCGCGGCATCGAGGTTGCCGGCATCGCGCACCAGCGAGAAGGCGATGAACGTGCCCAGGGTCACGAAGCCCATGTGCGAGACCGAGGAGTACGCGATGAGCTTCTTCATGTCGTCCTGNACCAGCGCCACCAGGCCGACGTAGACCACCGCGATCAGCGACAGGGCGATCACCAGCCAGGCCCACTCGTAGCCGGCATCCGGCACGATCGGCAAGGTGAAGCGCAGGAAGCCATAGCCGCCGATCTTCAGCATGATCGCCGCCAGGATCACCGAGCCGCCGGTCGGCGCCTCGACGTGCGCGTCGGGCAGCCAGGTATGCACCGGAAACATCGGGATCTTCACCGCGAACGCGGCGAGGAAGGCGAAGAACAGCCAGGTCTGCTCGGTCGCCGACAGCGGCAGCGCGTAGAGGTCCGGGAGCTGCCAGCTGCCGCCCTGCAGGTACAGGTACACCAGGCCGACCAGCATGAACACCGAGCCGAGGAAGGTGTACAGGAAGAACTTGATCGACGCGTAGACGCGACGTGGGCCACCCCAGATGCCGATGAGGATGAACATCGGGATCAGCATGCCCTCGAAGAACACGTAGAACAGCACCGCGTCCACGGCCGCGAACACGCCGACCATCAGGCCCTCGAGCACCAGCACCGAGGCGTAGTACTGGTTGACCCGGTTCTCGACCGAGCCCCACGCGCCCACCAGCACCAGCACCGTGGTCAGCGTGGTCAGCAGGATCAGCGCCACGGAGATGCCGTCGGCGCCGAGGTGGTACTGGATGTCGTAGGCCGGGATCCACTCGCGGCGCTCGACAAACTGCATCGCGGCCGTGGCGTGNTCGAACCCCGTGAACAGCGGGATGCTCAGCAGGAAGACCACGAGCGCGACGGCCAGCGACAGCCAGCGCGCGGCCTCCGGGCGCTTCCCGCCCAGGGCCAGGACCAGGGCGCCGCCGATGATCGGCAGCCAGATCANCAGGGAAAGAAGTGGCAGGTTCTGCACGGGTCGCGTTCCGTCAGGTCCAATGGCGGATCAGCACGGCCAGCAGCACGATCAGGCCGACGATCATCGCGAAGGCGTAGGAATAGAGGTGTCCGGTCTGCAGCCCGCGGATGGCCCCGGAGACCAGGTCCACCAGGCGCGCGCTGCCGTTGACGATGGCACCGTCGATCAGCTTGCTGTCGACCTGGCGGGAGCCCCTGCCCAGCAGCAGGCCGCCGCCGGCGAAGCCCTTGATCCACAGGTCGTCCATTCCGTACTTGTTCTCGAGGATCCGGACCGGCACGCGCAGCACGCGGGCCACCTTCGCCGGCAGGTCCGGCTTCCACAGGTACATGACCGTGGCGAGCACGAAGCCGGCAACCACCAGCCAGAAGGCCGGCGCCAGGAAGCCGTGCAGCGCATAGGCGTTCGGCCCGTGCCACGCGGCCTCCTTCACCTGCGCCACGCTGTCGTGCGCCGCCTGGACCTCGATCGCGCCGAGGAAGTACGGCACCACCTCGTGGTGGCCGGTCCAGTCGGTCCCGAACAGCATCGGCCCGGCGGTGAAGTAGCCGACCAGGATCGACGGGATCGCCAGCAGCACCAGCGGCACCGTCACCACCCAGGGCGACTCGTGCGGCTCGTGCGCGCCATGACCACCATGGCCGTCGTCGTGGCCGTGGTCATGCGCGGCATGACGGAAGCGCTCCTCGCCGAAGAAGGTCAGGTACAGCAGGCGGAAGCTGTAGAACGAGGTCACGAAGGCGCCCAGCAGCNCCGCCCAGTACGCGTAGCCGCCGATCCAGCCCATCCGCTCCGCGGCGTGGTGCGCGGCCTCGATGATCGTGTCCTTGGAATAGAAGCCGCTGAGGAACGGCGTACCGATCAGCGCCAGCGTGCCGATGACGCTGGTCCAGAACGTGACAGGCATGTACTTGCGCAGGCCGCCCATCTTCCGCATGTCCTGCTCGTGGTGCATGCCGATGATCACCGAGCCGGCTGCGAGGAACAGCAGCGCCTTGAAGAAGGCGTGGGTCATCAGGTGGAACACCGCCGCCGAGTACGCGGACACGCCCAGCGCCACCGTCATGTAGCCGAGCTGCGACAGGGTCGAGTACGNGACCACGCGCTTGATATCGTTCTGCACCATGCCGATCAGGCCGGTGAAGAACGCGGTGGTCGCGCCGATGAACAGGACGAAGGCCAGCGCGGTCTCGCTCATCTCGAACAGCGGCGACATCCGTGCGACCATGAAGATGCCGGCGGTCACCATCGTCGCCGCGTGGATCAGCGCCGAGATCGGGGTCGGGCCTTCCATCGAGTCCGGCAGCCACACGTGCAGCGGGACCTGCGCCGACTTGCCCATCGCGCCGATGAACAGGCAGATGCAGATCATCGTCGGCACCGACCAGGCGTGGCCGGGCAGGACCTCGATCGTACGCCCGCCGATCGCCTGGTCGGCGTTGGCGAACACGGTGGCGTAGTCGAGCGTGCCGAAGTACCACAGCACCGCGGCGATGCCGAGCAGGAAGCCGAAGTCGCCGACGCGGTTGACCAGGAACGCCTTGAGGTTGGCGAAGATCGCCGTCGGCCGCTTGAACCAGAAGCCGATCAGCAGGTACGACACCAGGCCCACCGCCTCCCAGCCGAAGAACAGCTGCAGGAAGTTGTTGCCCATGACCAGCATGAGCATCGAGAAGGTGAACAGCGAGATGTAGCTGAAGAAGCGCTGGTAACCCGGGTCGTCGGCCATGTAGCCGATGGTGTAGATATGCACCAGCAGCGAAACGAAGGTCACGACCACCATCATCATGGCGGTCAGCCTGTCGACCAGGAAGCCGACGTGGGCCGAGTAGCCCCCGACCTCGAAGAAGGTATAGACGTTGCCGTTGAACGGCGCGGCNCCCTGCCACACCAGCTGCCACAGCACGTACAGGGAGAGCGCGCAGCTGACCGCGACGCCGAGGATCGTGACCGTGTGCGCGCCCGCGCGCCCGACCTGGCGGCCGAACAGCCCGGCGACGATGGAGCCCAGCAGCGGCGCCAGCACGATGGCCAGCAGCACCGACTTGGAGATGGCGATTTCCATGCCCGGCATGCGCTCAACCCTTCAACGTGTCGATCTCGGCGACGTTGATCGTGCGCCGGTTGCGGAACAAGGTGACCAGGATGGCCANGCCGATCGCGGCCTCCGCCGCGGCCACGGTCAGGATGAAGAACACGAAGATCTGCCCGGCGGCATCGCCGAACTCGCGCGCGAAGGCGACGAAATTGATGTTCACCGAGAGCAGCAGCAGCTCGATGCACATCAGCAGGATGATCACGTTCTTCCGGTTCAGGAAGATGCCGGCGACGCTGATGCAGAACANCACCGCGCCAAGCAAGAGGTAATGGCCGAGGGACAGGCCCTGCGCGAACAGCTCCATCAGTTGGCCCCTCCTTCCGCGGCGCCGGCTTCCCCGGCGGGCGCCTCCACCGCCGGCTTCTCCGCCGGCATGCTGACCATCCGGATCCGGTCCTGAGCCCGGGTCCGGGCCTGTTCCGCGGGATTCTGGTGCTTGGTGCCCTCGCGGCGGCGCAAGGTCAGCGTCACCGCGGCGATCACCGCCACCGTCAGGATCAGCGCGGCGACCTCGAACGGCAGCAGGAAGTCGGTGAACAGGCGGCGGGCCAGCCAGACCGTGTTCGACACGCCCTCGGCCTCGGCCGGGTCGGCCGCGAACGGCGTGGTCCGCGCCTTCACCCCGATCAGCGCCAGGATCTCGAGCAGCATCGCCACCGCGACCACCAGCCCGACCGGCAGGTAGCGCACGTAGCCCTCGCGCAGCGGCACCAGGTCCACGTCGANCATCATCACCACGAACAGGAACAGCACCATCACCGCGCCGACGTAGACCAGAACCAGGGCCACGCCGAGGAACTCGGCGCCGGCCAGGATCCAGGTGCAGGCCACGCTGAAGAAGGTCAGCACCAGGAACAGCGCGGAGTGGACCGGGTTGCGCGCGGTGATCACCGCGAGCGCGGAGCCGACGGTCACCGCGGCGAAGACTAGGAATGCGAGCAGTGCGAAGTCCATGGCTTACCTGTAGGCGGCGTCGGCGGCGCGGCGCTCGGCGATCTCGGCCTCGAACCGGTCGCCCANCGCCAGCAGTTGCGGCTTGGTCAGGATGTTCTCGCCGCGCTTCTCGAAGTGGTACTCGTGGATGTGGGTCTCGACGATCGAGTCCACCGGGCACGATTCCTCGCAGAAGCCGCAGTAGATGCACTTGAACAGGTCGATCTCGTAGCGCGTGGTGCGGCGGGTGCCATCGGCACGCGGCTCGGAATCGATGGTGATCGCGAGCGCCGGGCACACCGCCTCGCACAGCTTGCAGGCGATGCAGCGCTCCTCCCCGTTCGGATAGCGCCGCAGGGCATGCAGGCCGCGGAACCGCGGCGACTGCGGCGTCTTCTCCATCGGGTACATCAGCGTGTACTTCGGACGGAACAGGTATTTCAGGGTCAGCCACAGTCCTGCCAGCAGCTCCAGCAGGAACAGGCTCCTGAACCAGGAAGCGATCTTGCCCATCACGCGCCCGCCTCGAACACGCCGAAATAAGCCATCAGAGCCACCACCACGATCCAGGCGATGCTCAGCGGAATGAACACCTTCCAGCCCAGCCGCATGATCTGGTCATANCGGTAGCGCGGGAACGACGCGCGGAACCAGATGAAGCAGCTGGCGAAGAAGAACACCTTCGCGAACAGCCACCACCAGCCATCGCCGAGCAGCGTGCCCAGTACCGGCACGTCCGGGATCCACGCCGCCGGGACCGGGGACAGCCAGCCTCCGAGGAAGAAGATCGAGGTCAGGAAGCTGACCAGGATCATGTTCGCGTATTCCGCCAGGAAGAACAGCGCGAACGCCGAACCGGAGTACTCGACCATGTGGCCGGCCACGATCTCCGACTCGCCCTCGACCACGTCGAACGGCGCGCGGTTGGTCTCGGCCACGCCGGAGACGAAGTAGATCACGAACAGTGGCAGCATCGGCAGGATGAACCACTCCAGCGCACCGGCGTCGCCGGACTGCGCCATCACGATCTCGGTGAGGTTCAGGCTGCCGGCGCCGACCATCACGCCGACCAGCGCGAAGCCCATCGCGATCTCGTAGCTGACCATCTGCGCGGCCGAGCGCATCGCGCCGAGGAAGGCGTACTTCGAGTTCGACGCCCAGCCGGCGATGATGATGCCGTAGATGCCCATCGAGGTCATCGCCAGCAGGTACAGCAGGCCGGCGTTGGCGTTCGACAGCACCATCTTCGCGTCGAACGGCACCACCGCCCAGGCCGCGAACGAGGGAGCCAGCACGATCAGCGGCGCGAGCACGTACAGGACCTTGTGCGCGTTGGTCGGCTGGATGACCTCCTTGAACAGGAGCTTGAACACGTCGGCGAAGGCCTGCAGCACGCCCCAGCCCACGTACATCGGCCCGTGGCGCACGTGCATCCAGCCGATCAGCTTGCGCTCCCAGACCACGTAGAAGGCCACCGCCAGGATCACCGGCACGGCGATCACCAGGATCTTCAGCACGATCCAGATCACGACGCCCAGCCAGCCCAGTGACATCAGCCCGTCGTGCATGGGCTGGAGGATGTTGCCCAGGAAGGTCGCGGTATCGCTCATGCCGCCCTCACTTCGACACGGCCGCCGCCGAGCGCGGCGGTCGCCCCGTAACCGGATTCCAGCCACGCCACGCCGCGCGCGACGGCGGCACTGACCACGACCGGCAGCGTCGCCGTGCCGGCGGCGTTGGTCACCTTCGCCATCGCGCCCGTGGAAAGGCCGGCAGCGCTGGCGTCATCGGGATGCAGGGTGACGCGCGGGCCGGCGGTCAACGGATGCGCCTGCAGCGCGGACGCGCGGCGCACCAGCGCGTCCACGCGATAGATCGCCTGCGACACGGCCAGCTCGAGGCTGCCCTCGCCCGCCTGCAGGCGGCTGCCGGACTTCACCTCCACCTGGCGCGGCGCGATGCCCGCGCGCAGCCCGGCGAGNTCGGTGAAGTCGAAGCCCACAAGCCCCAGCTCGGCGCCAAGCGCACGCAGGACCTTCCAGCCCTGACGGGCGTCGCCGGGCAGCCTGCCCGCGGCCACGGCCTGCTGGTCGATGCCGTCGAGGTTGGTCAAGGTGGCGTCGTTCTCGAACAGGGTCGCGATCGGCAGGATCACATCGGCCACGCGCCGCGTGGACTCGCAGGCGAAGTGGCTGAACGCGACGACCTTCGCGCCGCCCAGTGCCTTCAGCGCGGTCATCTGGTCGGCGAAGTCCAGGCCCGGCTCGATGCCGTACAGCACGTAGGCGCTGCGCGGCTCGGCCAGCATCGCGATCGCGTCGCGCGCGGACGGCAGCACGCCATGACGGGTCAGGCCCAGCGCGTTGGCGCCCTGCGGGATACGGTTGACCGCGCCGTTGCACGCGGCCGCGAACGCCGCCGCGGCGGCGCGGATCCCGGCCGCGTGCNGGCCGTTCTCGGCCACCGCGCCGACGATCACCACCACCCGGTTGGCACCGGCGACGGCGGACGCCAGCCCTGACGAACCCAGGGCGCCGGCCAGCTGCGATGGCGGGACGATCGTCNTGCTGGCGACGTCGAACGCGAACTCGAAGTCCACCGGGTTGACCACGTGCACCTTCGCGCCGCGGCGCCAGGCCTTGCGCACGCGCTGGTGCAGCAGCGGCACCTCATGACGGAGGTTGGAGCCGACGATGACGATGGCGTCAGCCTGCTCGATCTCGGCGACCGGCACCGCGAACTGCGCCGCGGCGGCGCCATCGGACAGGTCGCGCTGCGCGATGCGGTGGTCGAGGTTGCCGGTGCCCAGGCCCTCGGCCANGCGCACCAGCAGCGCGCCCTCCTCGTTCGAGGTCGCCGGGTGTACCAGGATNCCGAGGCTGTCGCCGGCGTTCCCGCGCAGGATCCGCGCGGCCTGCGCCAGCGCCTCCTCCCAGCTCGCCTCGCGCCAGTCGCCATCGTCCCCGTTGGACGCGACGCGGACCATCGGCCTGAGCGCGCGGTCGGCCGCGTACAGGCCCTGGTGCGAGTAGCGGTCGCGGTCGGACAGCCAGCACTCGTTGACCGCCTCGTTGCTGCGCGGGACCGCACGCAGAACCTCGCCGCGGCGGGAATGGGANTGCAGGAACAGGTTGCTGCCCAGCGCGTCGTGCCAGCCCAGCGATTCGCGCGCGACCAGTTCCCACGGGCGTGCGCGGAAGCGGAACACCTTGTTGGTCAGTGCGCCCACCGGGCAGACGTCGATCACGTTGCCGGACAGCTCGGTGGTCAGCGGCTTGCCGTCGTAGGTGCCGATCTGCAGGTTCTCGCCCCGGTACATGCCGCCCAGCTCGTAGGTGCCGGCGACCTCCGCTGTGAAGCGGATGCAGCGCGTGCACTGGATGCAGCGCGTCATCTCGGTAGCGACCAGCGGTCCGAGGTCCTCGTCGGGCACCACGCGCTTGCGCTCGTTGAAACGGCTGACCGAGCGGCCATAGCCAAGCGACAGGTCCTGCAGCTCGCACTCGCCACCCTGGTCGCAGATCGGGCAGTCGAGCGGATGGTTGATCAGCAGGAACTCCATCACGTTCCGCTGCGCCTTCAGCGCCTTCTCGTTGCGCGTGAAGACCTTCATCCCGTCCGCCACCGGCGTGGCGCACGCCGGCGAGGGCTTGGGCGCGGAGCGGCCGCCGACCTCGGTGTCCACCAGGCACATGCGGCAGTTGGCCGCGATCGGCAGCTTCTCGTGGTAGCAGAAACGCGGGATCGGGATGCCCGCCCGGTCGGCCACCTGGATGATCATCGCGCCCTTGGGCGCGGCCAGCTCGACGCCGTCGATGTAGACGGTGACGTGGTCCGGCGGGAGGTTCGGATTGACCGGCTGCGCGCTCATGCCGTCGCCTCCGAGGTCCGGGCCAGCGTGCCAGCAAGCTCGTCGTCGACGTAGAAGCGCTTGTTCACGATGGCGTATTCGAATTCATGCCAGAAGTGGCGCAGGAAACCCTGCACCGGCCAGGCCGCCGCCTCGCCGAAGGCGCAGATGGTGTGGCCCTCGATCTGCCCCGCCGCGGTGCGCAGCATGTGCAGGTCCTCGATCGTGGCCTCCATGTTCACGATCCGGGTCAGCAGGCGGTACATCCAGCCGGTGCCCTCGCGGCAGGGGGTGCACTGGCCGCAGCTTTCCTTGTAGTAGAAGCGCGCGATCCGGTGGCAGGCGCGGACCATGCAGGTGGTGTGGTCCATGACGATGACCGCGCCCGAACCGAGGCCGGAACCGGCCTTCTGGATCGAGTCGTAGTCCATGGTCAGGCCCATCATCACCTCGCCCGGCAGCACCGGCATCGAGGAACCGCCCGGGATCACCGCCTTGATGCGGTTGCCGTTGCGCACGCCACCGGCCATCTCCAGCAGCTCGGCGAAAGGCGTGCCGAGGCGGATCTCGTAGTTGCCCGGCCGGTTCACGTGGCCGGAAACCGAGAAGATCTTGCAGCCGCCGTTGTTCGGCTTGCCGAGGTTCATGAACCACTCGGGGCCGTTGCGGATGATCGCCGGCACCGAGGCGTAGGTCTCGGTGTTGTTGATCGTGGTCGGCCTGCCGTACAGGCCGAAGTTGGCCGGGAACGGCGGCTTGAAGCGCGGCTGGCCCTTCTTGCCCTCCAGCGACTCCATCAGCGCGGTTTCCTCGCCGCAGATG
>JGI25328J35697_1000571_pt1 | contig 29785 bp, 28 predicted proteins | sample HigsolmetaAR203D_FD_35697 | JGI IMG/M metagenome (IMG submission 35697)
TTCTCGGCCAGGCGCACGTGGCTGAAGACGGCGCCGCCCTTCTGGGCGAGGCCGGCCATGTCGATCATGCCGCAGGCCTTGCCCTCCAGATGCGCCGCCATGCCGAGGATGGCGCCGATCGTGACCACCCCCGTGCCGCCAACGCCGGTGACGAGGATGTTCCACGTGCGGCCGTCGAAGGCCGGCAGTTCCGGATCGGGCAGCTCGCCCCAGCCGTTCATGCCCTCGTCCAGCGGAAGCGGGGCGGGCTTCCTCAGCTCCGCGCCGTGCACGGTGACGAAGGAGGGGCAGAAGCCGTTGATGCAGGAAAAGTCCTTGTTGCAGTTGGACTGGTCGATGAAGCGCTTGCGGCCGAACTCGGTCTCCAGCGGCTGCACCGACACGCAGTTCGACCTGACGCCACAGTCGCCGCAGCCCTCGCAGACAAGCTCGTTGATGATGACGCGCTTGTCCGGGTCGGGAAATTCGCCCTTCTTGCGCCGGCGGCGCTTCTCGGCGGCGCAGGTCTGGTCATAGATGAGCACGGTGACGCCGGGGATCTCGGCAAGCTCGCGCTGCACCGCCTCCAGCTCGTCGCGATGGTGGAAGGTGATGCCCGCCGGCCACTCCATGGTCGCGGGATACTTGTGCGGCTCGTCGGACACGAGGGCAATGCGCTCGACGCCCTCGGCACGCACCTGCCGCGCGATCATGTCCACCGTGAGGTTGCCCTCGTGGTGCTGGCCGCCCGTCATGGCGACGGCGTCGTTGAACAGGATCTTGTAGGTGATATTCGTCTTCGTCGCGATGGCCCAGCGCAGGGCGAGGATGCCCGAGTGGTTGTAGGTGCCGTCGCCGAGGTTCTGGAAGACGTGCCGGCGCTTTGAGAACGGCGCCTCGCCGATCCAGTTGGCGCCCTCGCCGCCCATCTGGGTGAAGCCGTCGGTGCGACGGTCCATCCACTGGACCATGTAGTGGCAGCCGATGCCGGCATAGGCACGCATGCCCTCGGGCACTACGGTCGAGGTGTTATGCGGGCAGCCGGAGCAGAAGTGCGGCAGGCGGTTGGCGATCTCCGGCGCCTCCCTGAGGGCACGCTGAAACTCCCTGATGCGCTCCACCCGCGCGGCGAGCTCCTCGCTCGGGTGATAGCGCAGCACGCGCTCGCCGACGGCGATGGCGATGTCGTTGGGATCGAGCGCGCCCTTGACCGGGAAGAGCCAGTTGCCCTCCTCGTCCTTCTTGCCGACGCAGATCGGCTGGTTCGCCGTGCCGTAGAGCTCCTCACGCAGCTGCACCTCGATGAGCGAGCGCTTCTCCTCGACCACGATCACCATGTCGAGGCCGTTCACGAAGTCGAGCAGGTCGGCCCGGCCCAGCGGCCAGGGGCAGGCGATCTTGTAGAGGCGGATGCCGAGGTCGTTGGCGCGCACCTCGTCGATGCCGAGGTCGTCGAGCGCCTGGCGCACGTCGAGATAGCTCTTGCCGACGGTGACGATGCCGATCTTCGGCTTGCGCCCGCCGGAGGTGATGATGCGGTTGAGCCGGTTGGCGCGCACGAAGGCGAGCGCCGCCTCGCGCTTGAATTCGTGCAGCCGCTCCTCCTGCTGGAGGATGTTGTCGAACGGCCGGATGTTAAGGCCGCCGGGCGGCATCGGGAAGTCCTCCGGCACGACGATGTCGAGCCGCTCCAGCGAGCCGTCGACGATGGCCGTCGACTCCACCGTGTCCTTCATGCCCTTGAGGGCCACCCAGGTGCCGGCGAAACGGCTGAGCGCATAGCCGTAGAGGCCGTAGTCGATCAGCTCCTGCACGCCAGCCGGGTTGAGGATGGGCACCATCATGTCAACGAAGTTGAACTCCGTCTGGTGGGCCACGGTGGAGGACTCGGCGGTGTGATCGTCACCCATGATGGCGAGGACGCCACCGTGCTTCGACGTGCCGGCCATATTGGCGTGGCGGAAGACGTCGCCCGAGCGGTCGACGCCCGGTCCCTTGCCGTACCAGAGCGCGAAGACGCCGTCGTACCTGCCCTCGCCACGCATCTCCGCCTGCTGCGTGCCCCAGACGGCCGTGGCGGCGAGATCCTCGTTGAGGCCGGGCTGGAAGACGATCCCGGCCGCGTCGAGATGGCGCCTGGCGCGTTCAAACTGCTGGTCGAGGCCGCCGAGCGGCGAGCCGCGGTAGCCCGAAACAAAACCGGCGGTATGGAGGCCCATCCGCCGGTCGCGTTCCCTCTGCATCAGCATCAGGCGTACGATCGCCTGTGTGCCTGTGATGAAGACGCTACTCTTCGTCAGGTCGTACTTGTCGTCGAGCGACACGTCCCTGAGCCGAATGGCCGGTTGACCCATGCCGATCCTCCTCCTGGCACCCTGTTCGGGGCGCGGCCGCCGGATTGCTTCCGGTCTTGGCACTCTGGATATGTCAGCAATGCTGACATAATCGTGGTTGGGCGTCAACGCTTGGCAGCGTTCCGGCCTGCCCCCGGCTCAATGACGCCTCGGTTTCGCCCCACTCGCCGGACCATGTGATAGGGATGCTGCCTTGGCCTTCGCGCGACGGCTGGTTAACGATTGGTTAACCCTGTGGGCCGAGGCTCGCGACATCGCCTGGCTCCCGCCCGGATGGAATGACGCCGACATGATTGCGCTGATGAAACGCCCCGCCGCCGTGGTCGCTGCCCTGTCGACCCTGCTCGTCGCAGCGCCCGCCGCGGCCCATCCCCATGTCTGGGTGACGGCGCGCAGCGAGGTGCTCTACGACGGCAACGGGGAGATGACCGGCGTGCGGCACGTCTGGACCTTCGACGAGGCCTACTCGGCCTTCGCCGTGCAGGGGCTCGACAAGGACGGCGACGGCAAGTTCTCGCCCGAGGAGCTGCGCGAGCTCGCCGAAGTCAACGTCGACTCCCTCAACGAATACGACTATTTCACGGTCGCCAAGGCCAATGGCGTGAAGGTCACATTCGCCCGGCCGACGGACTATGGCCTGACCTATGACAACGGCGCCCTGACGCTCACCTTCACCTTGCCCGCGGCCAGGCCCGCGCGCGCCGACAAGCTGCTGTCGCTCGAGGTCTACGACCCCACCTATTTCGTCTCCTTCGCCATGGCAGAGGGCGAGGACGCCGTGCGCCTCACCGACAGTCCGAGCGGCTGCAAGACCAGCATCACCCGGCCCAAGACGCCCGATCCGGCCAAGATGCAGGACCTGTCGGAAAGCTTCTTCGAGAACCTCAGCGCGAACTCGACCTTCGGGGCCGACTTCGCCAACCGTGTGCTCGTGGCCTGCCCGTGACGAGCCTCGGCGTGACGGACGTGGCGCCCGGCGCGCGCCTCCTGGCCCGGCGGATCCTCGTGGCGGCCGTCGCTGTGGCGGTCGTGGCCGGCGGGCTCGCCCTCGTCGCCCACCTCCTCGCCGCGAATGCGCCGCCGACGCCCGCGCCCGCGCGCAACCCCTTCGGCACCGGCCTGCGCGAGGCCGCCCCGGAGCCTTCCGGCCTCGGCGCCTATATCCTTGCCATCCAGAGCCAGTACTACCGCCAGCTCACCGCCGCCGTGCAGGCCCTGAAACGGGATGGCGCGGCGCTCTGGAGCCTTATCGCCATCGGCTTCGCCTATGGCGTCTTCCATGCGGCCGGCCCCGGCCACGGCAAGGGCGTTATCTCGGGCTACATCGTGGCCAGCGGCCGCTCGCTCAAGCGCGGGCTCGGCCTCAGCTTCACCGCCGCCCTCGTTCAGGCACTCGTCGCCATCGCGCTCGTCGGCGTGCTCGCCGTCGCCCTCAACGCAACCGCGCGCTCCATCAGCGAGACGGCGCGCCTTGTGGAACTCGCGAGCTTCGGCGCCGTCGCGGCGATGGGGACCGTTGTGCTGTGGCGCAAGGCGGGCCGGTTCGTGACCATCGGCCTGCCGCCGGCGGGTGCTGCAGCCTGCGGCGAGGACTGCGGCCACGTGCACATTCCCCCGCCGGACGTGCTGGACCGCATGCGCGACTGGCGCGAGATGGCGGGCATTGCACTTGCCGCGGGTATCCGTCCCTGCTCAGGGGCGCTCATCGTGCTCGTCTTTGCCCTGTCGCAGGGCCTGTTTCTCGCCGGCGTCGCCGCGACGCTCGCCATGGCCTTCGGCACGGCGCTGACAACCGGCGGGCTCGCGGCGCTCGCCGTCTTCGCCAAGGCACTCGCCCTGCGGCTCGCCGGCGGACGCGGCCTTGCCGGCACCCGCATCGTCGCCGGGCTCGAGGTGCTCGCCGCGGCGTTCGTGCTCGTGCTCGGCCTCTCGCTCCTCGCCGGCCTGTGGGCCGGCGCCGGGCAGAGCTGAGCCCAGAGGCCCGCGCCGGATGCTGCGGCGCGCCCTGCGCTTGCGCGCGCCTGCTGCTTGTTGATGATTGACCGGCGGCCACTTCCTCCCTAGTCCCTCGCCTCACCACATCCCGCGTCCCACCGCGAGTGTCCCCGTGCCAAACGCCCAGCCCGCACGCCGCCTGCCCGCGCGCCTCGCCGCCGCCCTCGAAGCTCCCGTCGTCGCCATCGGCAATCTGGTCGCTTGGTGCGCCATCCTGATGGTGATCGTCGAATTCGCCGTGGTGCTGATGCGCTACGTCTTCGGCATCGGTTCCGTCGCCCTGCAGGAAAGCGTCATCTACCTGCACGCCGCCACCTTCATGCTGGCCTGCGGGGCGGTGCTCGCGCGGGACGGGCACGTGCGCGTCGATGTCGTCTACGGGCGGATCGGTGCCCGCTGGCAGGCCCTCGTCGACCTTCTCGGGGCCCTGTTCTTCGTCGTGCCGCTCGCCGTGCTGACCTTCCACGTCTCCCTGCCCTATGTGGCGCGGTCCTGGGCCATCCTCGAAGGGTCGCGCGAGACGAGCGGCCTGCCCTTCGTCTACCTGCTCAAGACGCTGATCCCCGCCTTCGCCGTGCTGCTGGCAGTGCAGGGCATCTCCATGGCGCTCAGGGCACTCGCCGCGCTCGCGACCAGCAACGGGGAGCGCTGAACGTGCTGCAGGACATCCTCGGCCTCGCCATGTTCGGCAGCGCCTTCGCGCTGCTCCTCACCGGCTTTCCCGTGGCCTTCGCTCTCGCTGGCTGTGCTCTCGTCTTCTTCGCCATCGGCATGGCGACGGGTGCCATGAACTATGCCTTCCTGCAGGCGTTCCCCCAGCGCATCTACGGCATCATGACCAACGACGTGCTGGTCGCCATCCCGCTCTTCGTGCTGATGGGCGTGGTGCTGGAGCGCTCGCGCGTCGCGGAGGAGCTGATCGACACCTGCGCCCGCCTGTTCGGCGCAGTGCGCGGCGGGCTCGGCCTTTCGATCTTCATCGTCGGGGCGCTGCTTGCCGCGACGACGGGCGTCGTCGGCGCCACGGTCGTCACCATGGGGCTGATGGCGCTGCCGCCGATGCTGCGCCACGGCTATTCGCGCTCGCTCGCCTCGGGCTCCGTCGCGGCTGCCGGCACCCTGGGCCAGATCATCCCGCCATCCATCGTGCTCGTCGTGCTCGGCGACCAGCTCGGCACCGCCTATCAGAGCGCGCAGCTCGCGCTCGGCAACTTCGCGCCGGAGACCGTGTCGGTGGGAGACCTGTTCGCCGGCGCGGTCGTGCCCGGACTGCTGCTCGTCTTCCTCTACGTGCTCTACCAGGTGCTCGTCGCCTGGCTGCGGCCGGAGCTGTCGCCCGCCTTGCCGCCGGAGGAACGCAGCCTCGGCCCCTCGCCGCTCGCCACGCTCCTGCGTGCGGTGGTGCCGACGGTGGTGCTCATCGTGGCCGTGCTCGGCTCGATCCTCGGCGGCGTCGCGACGCCGACCGAAGCGGCGGCCGTCGGGGCCGTCGGCGCCATCCTCGTCGCGGCCGACCGGCGCGGGGGCCGGAGCGCCCTTGTGGCGCGGCTGACGGCCGCGGCGTTCGTCGCCCTCCTCGTCCTCACCGGACTCGTCGACCTGCGCCTCGGCCGCGAGGCGGTGACGGCCGGCCAGTCTGCCGGCATCCTCGTCGCCACGGCGCTGTGCGCGCTCGTGGCAGCGGGCCTCCTCCACGCGCTCCGNCAGCTCGCCCGCGAGGGGCTGCTCAGGACCATCGCCCGAAACACGACGGACGTGACGGCGATGATCTTCGCCATCCTCATCGGCGCGACGCTGTTCAGCCTCGTCTTCCGCGGCCTCGGGGGCGAGGACCTCGTCAGGNAGGCCCTCTCGTCCATGCCGGGCGGACCGGGAGGAGCCGTGCTCCTCGTCATGGCCGTGATGTTCCTCCTCGGCTTCTTCCTCGATTTCCTCGAGATCGTCTTCGTCGTCGTGCCGATCGTCGCCCCGGCGCTCCTGCAGATGGAGGGCATCGACCCGATCTGGCTCGGCGTGATGATGGCGGTGAACCTGCAGACGTCGTTTCTCACGCCACCGTTCGGCCCCACGCTCTTCTACCTGCGCGGGGTCGCCCCACCCGAGGTCACGACGGGCGACATCTACAGGGGCATCGTGCCCTTCGTCGCCATCCAGCTCGCGGTGCTCGTCCTCCTCTGGCTGTTCCCTGCGCTGGCGACGGCCCTGCCGCGGGCGCTCTACGGCTGAGCGCCGAGCGCCGCGCGACCGACAATGCGGAAACGCTCGCCCGGCCCCTCCTGCCGGCAGAGGGCGAGAGCATCGACGAGGATATCCCCCGGCGGAACATGCTCCGCATAGGCGAGCGCGAGCGCCGCTTCCGTGCGCGCCACGTCCTGGCGCGGCACGCGGCCGGTCAGCGTCATATGGAAGCGGAATTCCTCCAGCACGTAGGGATAGCCGTAGGTCTCGAGGTACTGCCGCTGCCGTTCCGTCAACGTCTCCGGCCGGCGCCTGGCGATCTCAGCCTCGGTCGCAGGCGCCCGGAAAGGCTCGAAGGCGGGGACGAGCGCGCGCTCCAGGTCGAGGAGCGCCGGCGTCGGCCGCGCCTCGACGAGCGCAAGGAAGGCCCCTTCGGCCGGCTCGCGGCCGATGGCCGTCAGGATGAGGCGCGGCATCGTGAAGGCGGGGCGCGCCTCGGCGAAAGCGACGAGCGCGTCGATGAGCTCGCTCTCGGTGCGCCCCTCCGCCAGCCGGAACGGCGCCTTCAGCGTGGCGTGGAAGGCATAGCGCCGCGGCTCCTCGGTGAGGGCACGGAAGGCCTCCGCATCGAGACCGCGCGGCACGAGCTGCGGCACCTCCTCCCCCGTTGCCCCGTCGTAGCCCAGGATGCCCGAGCCGAAACGCCACAGNGGATCGTCGGAGTGGGGGGCGAAATAGATGGCATAACGCGTACTGTCAGAAGACATCTCACCACTCGTGCCGGCAGATTGCGGAGGGGCCGGCCGACTCGGCCGGCGCGCAGGGACNCGTGCCGGCCAAGCCATAGAGCGGTCGGCGGCCTTGCGCCAGCCGCCCGAGTGCGGGCCGGGGGCTCTTGCCTTGCGCCGCCGCCATGCTGTAGTGCCAAGATCCTACGTCACCATGACGCCGCCGCGCGGCACGAGGACAGACACGTGGTTGAAGCACAGAAGGCCCGCCCCTCCGGCTCCCTCCTCACGCTGGTCAGCGTCGCCGTGCTCATCGGCACCGAGGTGTTCGCGGTCGCCATCGCGGCCGGCTGGGCCATCGCCGGCATCTTCGAGCTCGGCCAGACCGCNGGCTATGTGCTGATGGGCCTTTTCTCCCTCATTGGCCTGTGGGCGATGGTCGGCTTCATGCGCCAGGCCATCCGCGTCGAGACCTCCCCCCGCGGCCGCCGCTAGGCCCACTCACGGCCGGTCGCACGCCCGCAGCGTCACCGGGTCCGCCTCCTGCGGCACGAGCTGCGCGAGCGGCCTGCACGCCTGCTCGACACATACATACCAGTCCGCCACCGCCGGCGAGCGCCGCATGGTCACCGTATCCTGCGGCGGCAGCGACGGCGTCCATCGCCAGAAACCGTCGATGAGCCGCGCCTCCGGCGCAGGGTCCATGCCCGCGCCGGAGCCCTTGACGCGCGCCTGTGCCATGACGAGGCCCTGCCCGGTCAGCCGCCAGTCCTCCTCCCACACGGTCTTTTCCACCGAGTGGGTCCAGCCGAGGGTCAGGGCCGCCGTGCCGAGGTGCACGACGAGCCCCGCCGCGGCAAGGCACAGGCCGCTCACGCGGCAGAGGCCGGCCGCGTGCCGCGCCTGGTGCGCCACCAGTGCAGGCCGAGCACCAGGACAGCGAGCACGAAGCCGATCTCGTCCGTCATCGCCGCGGCGGCGAAGAGCAGCATGGCCGCTATGGTTGCCGCGACGCGCTCCCACACCTTGAGCGGCGCCCACAGGTAGCCGATGGANGCGATGCCCCACAGGCCGATGGCGAGGCTCGTCTTGAAGACCATGTAGGCGACGTTCAACCAGTAGGCCTCGCCCGAAAGCCCCTCGACGGGCTGCAGCATCAGNGCCGGATCGTAGACTGCCATGTAGGGAATGACGAAGCCGGGCAGCGCGATGCGGATGGCCTGGAAGCCGATGCGGAAGCCGTTCTCCTTCGCGATAGGCGCAGCCGCGAAGGCCGCCAGCGCCACCGGCGGCGTCAGGTCAGCCATGATGCCGAAGTAGAACACGAACATGTGGCTGACGATGAGCGGCACGCCAAGATCGAGCAGCGCCGGCGCCGCCAGCGACGAGGTGATGATGTAGTTCGGGATCGTCGGGATGCCCATGCCGAGCAGCAGGCTGACGACCATGGTCAGCACCAGCGACAGGATCAGCGAGCCCTTGCCGATGGACACGACCCAGTTGCCGAAGATGGTGCCGACGCCCGTCAGCGTCATCGTGCCGATGACGATGCCGACGACGGCNCAGGCGAGGCCGACGGGCAGCGCCTGGCGCGCCCCCTCGGCGAGGGCGTCGCGGCACGCCTCCAGCGTCTCCACGCCGCNGCGCACGAAGAGGCTGGCGACGACGAGAGCCGCGACGAGTCCAAGGATGACGAGCACGCCCCAGAGCAGGAAGCTCGCGGCGAGCAGGCCGAGACCAACCCAGAACACGACGCGCAGCGCCTCGTGCGTCAGCCCCGCCGCCACCGCCGCCCCGAGGATGAGCACCACTGTGAGGGCGAGGCCCACCGAGCCCGAGAAGAGCGGCGTNTAGCCGGAAAAGAGGAGATATACGAGCACGGCGAGCGGCAGGATGAGATGCCACTTCGACGTGAAGGCCTTGAGCGCGCTCGGCAGCTCCGAGCGCGGCATGCCCGTGAGGCCGCAGCGTCCGGCCTCCAGATGCACGGCCCAGAACGCGGAGGCGAAATAGAGGANGGCCGGCACAATGGCCGCCTGCACCACCTCGGCATAGGGCACGCCGATGGTCTCGGCCATGATGAAGGCCACCGCGCCCATGACGGGCGGCATGATCTGCCCGCCCATCGAGGCCGTCGCCTCCACGCCGCCGGCGAAGGCGGCGCGATAGCCGAAGCGCTTCATGAGCGGGATGGTGAACTGGCCCGTCGAGACGACGTTGGCGACGCCCGAGCCGGAAATCGTCCCCATCAGCGCCGAGGAGAAGACGGCCACCTTGGCCGGCCCGCCGCGGGCGCCGCCGAACACGCCCATGGCGATGTCGGTGAAGAGCTGGATCATCCCCGCCCGCTCCAGGAAGGAACCGAACAGGATGAACAGGAAGATGTAGGTGGCCGACACCGACGTCGGCACGGCATAGAGGCCCTCGGTGCCGAAGGACATGTGCTCGATCACCTGCTCCAGGGTGTAGCCGCGGTGGTCGAGCGGCGCCGGCAGGTAGTTGCCGACGAGGCAGTAGGCGAGGAAGAGCCCGGACACGATGGGCAAGGCCGGCCCCATCACGCGCCAGACGAGAATGAAGAGGATGGCGATGGCGGCGATGCCGACCACGAAATCCGACGGGATGAGTTCGCCCGCGCGCGTCACGAGGTCGTAGTAGAAGAACCAGTGGTAGAGCCCGACGAGGAAGCCGCCGATGCCCAGCGTCCAGGCGAACGCGCGTCCCAGCGGCGTCTGCGCGCGGTNGACGGCGAGNAGCCCGCCGGCGACGAGGCAGAGAAAGCCGACGTGCGTCGTGCGCACGATCTGGCTCGGCACGCCGCCGGCGAATCGCGACAGCAGCACCATCGTCAGCGCCAGCGGCACGAAGGCATAGAGCGCCTCCGCAACCGGCCGGCCGCGCGCGGCATCGACCGCGATCTTGACGGCCCACAGCGCGAAGACGGCGCCAGTGATGACGATAAGGTCGACGCCCGGCACGATGTCGCGGTCGAGCGGAATGCCGAAGGCGGTGACGATCTGAAAGAAGGAGAAGGCGACGGCGATCCAGAAGAGGATCCGGCCCGTCGCACCGGGGCCGAACCCCTCCGGCATGCCATGTTCGACATTCACCGTCGCTGCGGCCTCTCGGCCGGCCGATTCTGCCATTGTAACTCCCCCGAAGNGCGCCCCCCGCTCGCGGCCATCGCCGCGCCTGCGGAAGTGCCGGTCGTTGTTTTTGTCTCCCGGCCCGCGCGCCGGCCGGTTCCATGTCTCGTCACAGCACGACAGGGGTGGAATGCGCAAGAGCCGTCGGCCACAAGCGCTCCCCGCCACCGGCACGGTGCCGGGCCGAAACGAAAAAGCGGGCTCGATGCCCGCTTTTCCCCCCGTGTCGCAAACCTCGCCGGCCTACTTCACCAGGCCCTTTTCCTTGAAGAAGCGCTCGGCGCCCGGATGGAGCGGCACCGGCATGCCCGCGAGGGCATCCTCAAGCTTGATCGCCTTGGCCGCGCTGTGGGCCGCCGCGAGCTGGTCGAGGTTCTCGTAGATCGTCTTCGTCATCGCGTAGGCGAGATCGTCGGAGACGTCCGCACGGGTGACGAGGAAGTTGACGACTGCGGCGGTCTGAACGTCGGCATCCTGGCCATTGTAGGTCCCCGCAGGGATGGTGCCGGCGATATAGGGCGCGCCGACCTTTTCCACGACCTCGGCCGGAATCTCGACGACCGTAATGTCGACCGAGGCGGCGAGGTCGCGGATGGAGGCGACACCGAGGCCGGCCGACTGCAGGGTGGCGTCGAGCTGACGGTTCTTCATCAGCTCCACCGATTCGGCGAAGGGCAGGTACTCCACCTTGCCGAGATCGTTGTAGCTGAGGCCGGCCGCCTCCAGGATGGCGCGGGCGTTGAGCTCGGTGCCCGACTTCGGCGCGCCGACCGACAGGCGCTTGCCCTTGAGATCCGCCAGGGTCTTGATCCCCGATTCCTTCGACGCGACGATCTGGATGTAGTTGGGATAGATGGCGGTGATGCCACGCAGCTTGTCGAGCTTGCCCTTGAAGCCGGCTTCCGTGTCACCGTCCCAGGCCAGCTTGACGCTGTCACCGAGCGCGAAGGCGATCTCNCCCTTGCCCTGCTGGAGCAGGTTGAGATTCTCGACCGACGCCTTCGTCGCCTGCACGGACGGCCGCGTGTCCGGAATCTTCTCCGCGTAGATCTTCGACAGGGCGACACCCAGCGGGTAGTAGACGCCCGAGGTTCCGCCNGTCAGCACGTTGATGAACTCGGCCGACCGGGCCGGCAGGCTCGAAGCCATCAGCACGGCCGTCAGGGCCGCGGCCCCCGCAGTCATCGTCTTCATGAAGCGACGCATAGTCCCTCCTCCCGGAATGCGTTGAGCAGACGCGACATTGCGAGGCCGCGTCATTGCTGCCGACAAGAGTTATCCATGGCGGCGGCGGNAAGCTCAAGCCTCCAGCGTGGAAGGCACAGGCTTTTCGCCATTCCCACGCCATCTTCCCGGCGATAACCCCTGGGCCGCAGCCACGCGCGGGGATGACAACATGGCCGCGCAGCCCCACATGGCNTATGAACCCACCGACGACGAGCCACCAACGAGCGCCCGACGCATGATCGACAGACGTACGCTTCTTGCATCCGCTGCGGCGACCGCCGGTCTGGCGGCAACGGGATTCGCCCCTGCTGTCCTCGCCGCCCAGGGACTCAAGTTCGGCAAGGAGGCGCCGTTCTCCTTCGAGGGGCTCGTGGCGCGGGCCGAGGCGATGGCGAAGAGCCCCTACAAGGCGCCGCCCTCGCCGCCGGCCGCCATCCTCGACCGCATCGACTACGACGCCCACGGCAAGATCCGCTTCAAGCCGGAGTATGCGCTCTTCGCCGACGGGCCCGGCCAGTTCCCGGTCACCTTCTTCCACCTCGGCCGCTATTTCCAGACNCCGGTACGCATGCACGTCGTCGCCGACGGCAAGGCCCGCGAGATCATCTACGACGAGCGGTACTTCGACATGCCGCCGGACAGCCCGGCGCACGAGCTGCCGGCGGGCTCGGGCTTCGCNGGCTTCCGCTTCCAGGAGAGCCGCTTCAACCCCGACCCCAAGCGCAACTGGCGCAGCAACGACTGGGTGGCCTTCCTCGGCGCGTCCTATTTCCGCGCCATCGGCGCCCTCTACCAGTACGGCCTGTCGGCGCGCGGCATCGCGATCGACGTGGCCGTCGCCGGCAAGGCCGAGGAATTCCCGGCGTTCACCCACGTCTACTTCGACACGCCGGCAGACGGCAGCGACACGGTCACGGTCTTCTGCCTGCTCGATGGGCCGAGCATCTGCGGCGCCTACCGTTTCGTCATGCAGCGCGGCGAGGGCGTGCTGATGGACATCGACAGCACGGTCTTCCTGCGGAAGGACGTCGCCCGCTTCGGGCTCGCACCGCTGACGTCGATGTACTGGTTCTCGGAGACAGTTAAGCCGACCGCCGTGGACTGGCGGCCCGAAATCCACGATTCGGACGGCCTCGCCATGTGGACCGGCACCGGCGAGCGCATCTGGCGGCCCCTCAACAACCCGCGGCACACCATCGCCTCCGCCTTCCAGGACGAGAACCCGCGTGGCTTCGGCCTCCTCCAGCGCGACCGTGTCTTCGACCACTACCTGGACGGCGTCTTCTACGACAGGCGGCCGAGCCTGTGGGTGGAGCCGAAGGGCGACTGGGGCAAGGGCGCCGTCGAGCTCATCGAAATCCCGACCGACGACGAGATCCACGACAACATCGTCGCCATGTGGGTGCCCCGCGAGCCCGCCAGGGCGGGGATGCGGAAGGACCTCTCCTACCGACTGCACTGGCTGGCAGACGAGCCCTTCCCGACCTCCCTCGGCCGCTGCGTCGCCACGCGCCTCGGCAACGGCGGCCAGCCGGGACAGCCGCGCCCCGCAGGCGTGCGCAAGTTCATGCTCGAGTTCCTCGGCCCGCCACTCGCCACCATCCCCTTCGGCGAGCAGCCGGAGCCGGTGCTGTGGGCCTCGCGCGGCAGCTTCTCCTACATCCTGACGGAAGCCCTGCCCAACGACGTGCCCGGCCACTGGCGCGTGCAGTTTGACCTCACCGTCGACGGCACGGAGCCTGTCGAGATGCGCTGCTTCCTCAAGCTCGGGGAGCAGGTGCTGACCGAAACCTGGCTCTACCAGTACCATCCGTTCTGAACGGCAGCCGGCGCACGCCTTGGCCCTTTCCCCAGCGGCGCGTCGGCGCGGTGCATGGCGCTTGCAATGTTATAGTAGAACATTTAATTGACTGGTCATGACCCATTCGCACGCGCACAGCCACCATCACCATGCCGAAGCGGCTGAGCCGACCCTGTCGCTGCTGCGCATGTCGGCGCTGACGCGCCTCACCGCCTCGGGTGCGGTGCTTGTGCTGCTGTGGATCGCCGTCCTGGCCGTGCTGGATTGACCCGATGACCGACGCCATCCGCACGCCCGACGCCATCCGCTTCGAGAACCTGACGCTTGGCTACGACCGGCATCCGGCCGTCCACCACCTCGACGGCGCGCTGGCGGCAGGCAGCCTCACCGCGGTCGTCGGCCCCAACGGGGCCGGCAAGTCGACGCTGCTCAAGGGCATCGCAGGGGCGCTCCCGCCCCTGTCCGGCCATATCCGCCTGTCGCTCGGCACGCCGCGCGGGGTGAAGCCGCGCATCGCCTACCTGCCGCAGGCGGCCGACATCGACCGCAGCTTCCCCATCACTGTCTACGACCTCGTCTGCGTCGGCCTGTGGAGCCGGGCGGGACTGTTCGGCTGCATCGGCCGCCGGGACCGGGCGCGGATCGGGGAGGCGCTCGCCGCCGTCGGGCTCACCGGCTTCGAGAAGCGCCCCATCGGCACGCTCTCCGGCGGGCAGATGCAGCGAGCCCTCTTTGCCCGGCTGCTGCTGCAGGACGCGGACATCATCCTGCTTGACGAGCCGTTCACCGCTATCGACGCGCGCACCACGGCCGATCTGCTCGGCCTCGTGCGCCGCTGGCATGACGAGGGGCGCACGGTCGTCGCCGTGCTGCATGACATGGAGATGGTGCGCCAGGCCTTCCCGCGCACACTGCTCCTCGCCCGCGAGCCGGTGGCCTGGGGCAGGACGGAGGAGGTGCTGACGGCCGAGAACCTCATGAAGGCCCGTCACCTCGTCGAGGCCTTCGACGCAAATGCGCCGGTCTGTGCGCGCGACGCGGCCTGAGCGTCGGCGATGCTCTACNACCTNCTCATCGCNCCGTTCGTCGAGTTCGATTTCATGCGCCGGGCCCTCGTCGGCGCCGCAGCCCTCGCGCTGTCGGGCGGCCCCGTCGGCGTCTTCCTGATGCTGCGGCGCATGAGCCTGACAGGCGACGCCATGGCCCACGCCATCCTGCCCGGTGCCGCCGTCGGCTTCCTCCTCTATGGCCTGTCGCTGCCGGCGATGACCATCGGAGGGCTTGCCGCGGGCTTCGCCGTGGCGCTCGCAGCCGGACTCGTCGCCCGCACAACGGCGCTGAAGGAAGATGCGGCGCTGGCGGCCTTCTACCTCATCTCGCTCGCCCTCGGCGTCACGCTGGTCTCGCTGCGCGGCTCCAACGTCGACCTGCTGCACGTCCTGTTCGGCACAGTGCTGGCGCTCGACGACGCGACGCTGCTGCTGGTCGCCGGCATCGCCACCGTTACGCTCATCGCGCTCGCGGTGCTCTACCGGCCGCTGGTGCTCGAATGCGTCGATCCCGGCTTCCTGCGCTCGGTGAGCCGCGCAGGTGCCGTCGCGCATCTGGCCTTCCTCGCCCTCGTCGTCATCAACCTCGTCGGCGGCTTCCACGCGCTCGGCACCCTGCTCGCTGTCGGCATGATGATGCTGCCCGCAGCAACCGCCCGCTTCTGGAGCGGCGACATCACGGTGATGATCGGCCTCTCGACGCTGGTCGGGATGCTGTCCGGCGCCGCCGGGCTCGTCCTTTCCTACCACACCGGCCTGCCGGCCGGCCCGTCCATCATCCTCGTCGCCGGCGGCGCCTATGTCATCTCGCTGTTCGTCGGCCCGGTTGACGGGCTCCTCTGGCGCCTCGTGCCCGCACGACATCTCGAAGCCTGACCTCTCCGTCGCCCCGCGACCGGCCCTGGAGTACAGCCATGCGCACAAGACGCAACGTTATATCAGTACTTTTTTCCACCCTCCTCGCCCTGCCCCTCGCCCCTGCCGCAAGCGCCCAGCAGGAGGCGCCGGCGAAGGTGAAGGTGGTTGCCACGTTTTCCATCCTGGGCGATTTCGTGCGCCAGGTCGGCGGCGACCGCATCGACCTCACCGTGCTCGTCGGACGCAACGGCGACACGCATGTCTATTCGCCCTCTCCCGCCGACGCGCGCAGCCTCGCCGAAGCCAAGGTCATCTTCGTCAACGGCCTCAGGTTCGAGGGCTGGATCGACCGGCTGGTCGAGGCTTCCGGCACGAGCGCGACGGTCGTCGAGGCCGCTGCCAAGGTGAAGCCGCTCGAGATGGACGACGACCACGGCCATCACGACGATGACCACAACCACCACGCCCACGGCGGGCTCGACCCGCACGCCTGGCAGGACGTGGCCAACGCCAAGCTCTATGTCGCGGCGATCCGCGACGGACTGACGGCCGTCGACCCGGCCGGCAGGGAGGTGTATGCGACCAATGCCGAGGCCTACCTTGCGAAGCTCGATGCGCTCGAAGCCGAGGTAAAGGCGGCCGTGGCAGCCATCCCGCCCGCCCGACGCAAGGTCATCACCTCGCACGACGCCTTCGGCTATTTTGCCAGGGCCTATGGCCTCACCTTCGTCGCCCCCCAGGGCGTTTCGACCGATGCGGAGGCGTCGGCGCGCGACGTCGGTCGCATCATCCGCCAGATCAAGCGGGACAAGATCCCTGCCGTCTTCCTCGAAAACGTCACCGATCCACGCCTCGTCGAGCGCATCGCCAGGGAGACCGGCGCGACGATCGGCGGGCGCCTCTATTCGGACGCCCTGTCGGACGAAAACGGCCCGGCGGGGACTTACATCGCCATGATGGAGCACAATATAAAGGCACTGAGCGCCGCCCTCGCCCGTTGACGGTCGACGGCGGTCCGGCGGTGGTGCTAGGAGGGGGCGGAAAGCCCCGCATCCGCGGCGCCGCCTTTCGCAAGGTCTGATCACGCCCGCGTGGCAGGATTCCTCCGAATCCGGCCGCGGCGGGTGTCCGTTGGAGCCCATCCATGGCCGACAAGATTCCCGTCACCGTCCTCACCGGCTATCTCGGCGCCGGCAAGACGACGCTGCTCAACCGCATTCTCACGGAACCGCACGGCCAGCGCTTCGCCGTCATCGTCAACGAATTCGGCGAGGTCGGCATCGACAACGACCTCGTCGTCGGCGCNGACGAGGAAGTGTTCGAGATGAACAACGGCTGCATCTGCTGCACCGTGCGCGGGGATCTCATCCGCATCCTCGACGGTCTGATGAAGCGCAAGGGCAAGTTCGACGCCATCATCGTCGAGACCACCGGCCTCGCCGACCCGGCGCCTGTGGCCCAGACCTTCTTCATGGACCAGGACGTCGCCGAGAAGACGAAGCTCGACGCGGTCGTCACCGTGGCTGATGCGAAGTGGCTGACCGACCGGCTCAAGGACGCGCCGGAAGCGAAGAACCAGATCGCCTTCGCCGACGTCATCATCCTCAACAAGATCGACCTCGTCTCGCCCGAGGAGCTCGCCGAGGTGGAAGCGCGCATCCGCGCCATCAACCCCTACGCGGCGCTCCACAAGACCGAGCGCGCCGCCGTCGACATCTCGCAGGTGCTCGGCCGCAACGCCTTCGACCTCGAGCGTATCCTGGAGCTGGAGCCAGCCTTCCTCGAGGACGACGGCCACCACCATCACCACCACGATCACGACCACGCCTGTGGGCCGGACTGCGACCACGACCATCACCACCACGGCGGCCTGAAGCACTATCACGACGAGGACATGCAGTCCGTGGCATTGACCATCGACGGCGATGTCGACCCGGACAAGTTCCTGCCCTGGGTCAACGACCTCGTGCAGCGCGAGGGGCCGAACATCCTGCGCTCCAAGGGCATCCTCGCCTTCCGCAACGAGCCGCGACGCTTCGTCTTCCAGGGCGTGCACATGATCCTCGACGGCGACCTGCAGCGCGAGTGGAAGCCCGGCGAGGAGCGCCGCTCGAAGATCGTCTTCATCGGACGTAATCTCGACCGGGAAGCGATCCGCCAGGGCTTCCTCGCCTGCGCGGCGTGACGCGGTAGGCCTTTCGGACACGTTCCGGAAGGCCCACCGGGCGCTTGTTCCGCNCCTCTCCNCTTGCGGGGAGGGCGTTTTCGCGCTTTCAGAGCTGTGTTTGGACCATAGGACGCCATGGCCGCTCCGACGATTTCCTCCCTCACCGACCACGTCGCCGATATCGATGCCGGCGCGCACGTCACCGCCCTCGGCTGGCTCGGCGGCACCGCGGCCTTCGCGCTGGGCGATGGCGAGACGCTTCTTGTCACCGGCGAGGAGCAGAAGCGCGTCGCGGCCCATCCGGACGGGACCGCGCTCGTCGCCGCCAGCGACGGCAAGCGCCTGGTGACCGGCGGCGACGATGGCCGCATCGTCGCCGTCACTGCCGACGGCGGGATCGAGGAAGTCGCGGACGAGAAGGGCCGCTGGATCGACGCCATCGTCGCTGGAAGCGACGGAACCCTCGCCTGGAGCGCGGGCAAGCGTGTGACGGCGCGCGACGCCAAGGGCCGGCTGCGCCAGTTCGANGCGCCCTCGACCGCCCAGGGCCTGGCGCTTGCGCCGAAGGGCTACCGNCTCGCCATCGCCCACTACAACGGCGTGAGCCTGTGGTTTCCCAACACCGACGCGGAGCCGGAACGGCTGGAGTGGAAGGGCTCCCACCTCGGCGTCACCTGGTCCCCGGACGGGCGTTTCGTCGTCACTGCCATGCAGGAGAACGCCCTGCACGGCTGGCGCCTCGCCGACCGGCGCGACATGCGCATGACGGGCTACCCGGCCAAGACACGCTCCTTCTCCTGGTCACACGACGGCAACTGGCTCGCCACTTCCGGCGCCGACGCGGTCATCGTGTGGCCCTTCGACAAGGAGGGCCCCATGGGCCGCGCACCGCGGGAGTGCGGCGTCCGCCACGCCAAGGTCTCGCGCGTTGCCTTCCACCCCGGCGCGCTCGTGGTCGCCGCCGGCTACGATGACGGCTGCATCCTTCTCATCCGCCTCACAGACGCCTCGGAGCTTCTGGTGCGCCGGGCAAGCCTCGAGGCGCGCAACGAGGCCTCGGTGACGGCCCTCGCATGGGACGCCAAGGGCAAGCGCCTCGCCTTCGGCACAGAGGGCGGCGCCGCCGGCATCCTCACCCTGCCCTGAGCAGCCATGGCCCTGCGCTTCGGCCTCTTCGGCAGGAAGGCCGGCGACGACGGAACGAAGGCCGCGCTCGCCACGCTGAAGGAGCGGGTCCGCTCCCTGCTCCTCCTGCCGGATGAGGCGACCGTCGCCGTGAACGAGATCGTCTGCGCCGATCCGGGCTGCCCCGGCCTCGAGACCGTCATCCTCGTCATGGAGCCCGGCCGGCGGACGCGGGCCCTCAAGGTGGCCAAGGCGGCCGCCGAGGTGACGGATGCGGACATCAGCGCGGCGGCTGCTGCGTCGCAGGCCTGAGCTGCGCGCCGCCGCACCCTTCATGTCCCTTGCCTTTCCTCCACGCGCCGGGCAAAGCTGCGGCGCCGGCCGTCGGCCAGGCGTACGGTCGGGGAGCGTTCNGGCGATGGTTCGTGTCGGTTTGCGATCGTGCTGGCTCAAGGCACTGGCGGGCATCGTCCTCTGCGTTGCCCTCGCCGCCTGCGCGGGCCCGCCCAAGGGCGTGCTGCTGCCGGTCAGCGAGCAGGCACCGGGCACCTCGACGGTCGAGATGATCGTCGCCACGACCCGCAGCCCGGGCGACAGCCCGGTCGAGATGTTCACCGGCGAGCGCGGCCGCGAACCGGCCTTCGCGCAGATCACCGTATCCATTCCGCCCGACAACGTCCGCACGATTGGCGAAGTGCAGTGGCCGCGCCGCGTGCCGGGCAACCCGGCAACCGACTTCGTGACGCTGAAAGCCGAGCGGCTCGACCGCCAGCAGGCACTCGACTGGTTGCACAAGGCGGTGGCGCGCACGCCGAAGCGGCGCGTGCTTGTGTTCATCCACGGCTTCAACAACCGCTTCGAGGACGCNGTCTTCCGCTTCGCCCAGATTGTCCATGATTCGGGCTCGCCCGTCGTGCCGGTACTCTTNACCTGGCCATCACGCGCCAGCATCCTCGCCTACGGCTACGACCGCGAGAGCAGCACTTATTCGCGCGATGCCCTCGAAGGGCTGCTCGCCGCCCTCGCGCGTGATCCCGCCGTCGGCGAGATCTCCGTGCTCGCCCATTCCATGGGCAACTGGGTGACACTGGAGGCCCTGCGCCAGATGGCCATCCGCAAGGGGCACATCGCGCCGAAAATCCGCAACGTCATCCTCGCCGCACCGGACGTGGACGTCGACGTCTTCCGCACGCAGCTTGCCGCCATCCGGCCGCCGCGCCCCAATGTCACGCTGTTCGTCTCGCAGGACGACCGGGCCCTCGCGGTCTCGCGCCGCATCTGGGGCAGCTCGGCCCGCCTCGGCGCCATCAACCCGGACGCCGAGCCCTACCACACGGACCTGCCGCGCAGCGGCATCACCGTCATCGACCTCACCAAGCTGCAGACGGGCGACCGGCTCAACCACGCGAAGTTCGCCAGCAGCCCGGAGGTCGTGCAGATCATCGGCCAGCGCCTCGTCGCCGGCCAGACCATGACAGACCAGCGCGTGGGCATCGGTGACCGCATCATCCAGCTCACGGCCGGGGCGGCGAGCACGGTCGGCACAGCCGCCGGCCTCGTCATCAGTGCACCCGTCTCGGTCCTCGACGAAACCTCGCGCAACAACCTCGACGACCATATGGAGCGTCTCGGCGGCGCCCTCGCCGACACAGCCGAGGCGACGGGCACCCTGCTGGTACCGGAGGCCGCGGGCACGCGCCGGGCACCTGCATCCGAGCCGCCGCCCCCCTGAGCGTCGGCACGTCCGCGCAGCCCCCTTGCTCCCTCGCGGGCGCGATGGTAGCCGGAGGGCGGAAAAAGGACGCTGAGACATGACGATCCGCCTGCATATCGGCGATCTGCCGGCCGACGCCGAATTCGGCGACGCCGTGGCCGTCGACACCGAAACCCTTGGCCTCGTGCCCCAGCGCGACCGGCTGTGCCTCGTGCAGCTCTCGCGCGGCGACGGCACGGCGGACCTCGTCCAGATCCGCCCCGACGGGCCGCCGCCGGATAACCTGAAGCGTCTCCTCGCGGACGAGAAGGTGCTGAAGATCTTCCACTACGCCCGCTTCGACCTCGCGGTCATCGAGTACTACCTGGGCGTCATGCCGGCACCGGTGTTCTGCACCAAGATCGCCTCGCGCCTCACTCGCACCTACACCGACCGGCACGGCCTGAAAGACGTGCTGAAGGAGCTGCTCGGCGTCGAGATCTCCAAGCAGCAGCAGTCGTCCGACTGGGGCGCCGCGACGCTGACCGATGCGCAGCTCGCCTACGCGGCCTCGGACGTGCTGCACCTGCACGCGCTGAAGGAAAAGCTTGAGGCACTGCTCGCCCGCGAGGGCCGCATGGAACTTGCGCGCCAGTGCTTTGCCTTCCTGCCGACACGGGCGCGGCTCGATCTCGCCGGCTGGCCGGACGTGGACATCTTCGCCCATTCGTGAGGGAAACGGCGCATGCTTTGACCCGGTGCGCCGTCGTCACTACATGAGGCTTGCCTCGGCGTGCATTGACGTGCATGCCGAGGTATCTTGCTTTTGATATTGCCGTTGATCGCGCGCATTGTCGGGACGCAATGAATTGCCCAGCCGCGCCACGTAGGTGAGAACGCCAGATGTCCGTGGGGGTGTCGTCAAACCAGGCTGGACGCCGCGTTTCACGCGGCGCTGACGCCTATGCCGCCGCCCTGCGCCACTCGCGGCGGGTGCGCTTTCTCAGGCGCGCGATCCCGATCGGTTCCCTCCTCGCCATCGCCACCCTCGTCGGCGTCAGCATGCTTGCATCGCTCGGCACCATCGGGGGCCTGACGCTGGGCCCCGTCAGCCTGTCCGGCACCAAGATCACCATGAGCGCGCCCAAGCTGCGTGGCTTCCGCGAAGGCACCCAGCCCTATGAGCTGACCGCCGCAGCCGCCACGCAGGACACGCGCAAGCCCAACCTCATCGAACTGTCTGACATCGACGGCCACGTCACCCTCAAGGATCAGGGGCAGGCGCACCTCAGCGCCGACAGCGGCCTCTACGACTCCCAGAAGGAACAGCTCCAGCTCAACGGCAACGTGCGCGTCACCACCGAACGCGGCTACGACGCGCGCCTCAAGTCGGCCTTCGTGGACTTCAAGGCCGGCACGGTCACCTCGAAGCAGCCGGTGGAGGTCGCCTTCACCGGCGCAACCATCACCGCCGACGCGCTTGACGTGACCGACAACGGCCAGCACATCACCTTCACCGGGCGGGTACAGGCTGTTATCGAGACCAAGGCCGACCGCCAACCCGACGCAACCGCCCCGCCGGCAACCGGCAGTACCGAGCCCGGCCCCACGCGAGAAGACCGTCCATGACCATCAGGCTCCAGCCCTACGCCCTCCTCGCCTTTGCGCTGGTGGCGGCACCGGCCCTCGCCCAGCAGCAGGAGAACGCCTCGCCCTTTTCCGGCCTCGGCAACAGCAAGGATCCAATCAAGATCGACGCCGACCGTCTGGAGATCTTCGACAAGGAGCAGCGCGCCATCTTCTCGGGCAACGTCGTGGCCGTGCAGGGCGACACGACCATGCGCTGCTCGCGCCTGATCGTCCATTACGACCAGAGCGCCACCAGAGGCGGCGCCAACCAGTCCGGCTCCGGCCAGCAGCAGGCAGCAGCGGGCGGGACGCCGGCAGAAAACAACATCACAAAGCTCGAATGCGCCGGACCGGTGACNATTGTCTCCAAGGACCAGACCGCGACCGGCGACCTCGCCACCTTCGACCGGCAGGCGAACCGCGTCTTCCTCACCGGCAAGGTGGCGCTCAGCCAGGGCCAGAACGTGCAACAGTGCGACCGCATCGTCTATGACCTCAACACCAGCATCGCACGGTGTGAGGCGAAGCCGGGCGGGCGCGTGCAAGGCGTGTTCGTACCGGGCGGCAACGAGCCGCAGAAGCCCACGCGCCCCCGCTGAGGCCGCACAGCTCGTCGACCGAGGACGGAACCACGTGAGATTTTCCCTGAAGCGCAACGTCGGCGTCACGCACCGACCTGAAGGGCTGGAAACCGCCGATCCCTTCGCCACTGACACGCCCGACGGCGCCCCGGCGCCCGACGAGTTCGCGCCCCCCTATGCCGCCGGCCCGCGGGAGGGGGACAGCGCCATCTTCGGAGGGCCCGGCATTCTCGCCGTGCGCGGCCTGCAGAAGAGCTACCGCGGCCGCACCGTGGTGCAGGACGCCGCCCTTGCCGTGCGCAATGGCGAAGCCGTGGGCCTGCTCGGCCCCAACGGCGCCGGCAAGACCACCATCTTCTACATGATCACCGGCCTCGTCGCGTCCGACAGCGGCACCATCACGCTCGACGGACACGACATCACGCACCTGCCCATGTACCGGCGCGCGCGCCTCGGCATCGGCTACCTGCCGCAGGAAGCATCGATCTTCCGCGGCCTGTCGGTGGAGGACAATATCCGCGCGGTGCTGGAAGTGGTTATCCGCGACCGGCGCGAGCGCGAACGCCAGCTCGACGCGCTGCTGGAGGAGTTCAACATCAGCCGGCTGCGCAAGTCGCCGTCCATCGCCCTGTCGGGCGGCGAGCGGCGGCGGTGCGAGATCGCCCGCGCCCTCGCCAGCCAACCGTCCTTCATGCTGCTCGACGAGCCCTTCGCCGGCATCGACCCCATCGCGGTGGGCGACATCCAGAACCTCGTGCGGCACCTGACCAGCCGCGGCATCGGCGTGCTCATCACCGACCACAACGTGCGCGAGACGCTGGGCCTCATCGACCGGGCCTACATCATCCACTCCGGCCGCGTGCTGACGGAAGGCCGCCCGGAGGAGATCGTCGCCAACGCGGACGTGCGCCGTCTTTACCTTGGCGAGGATTTTCAGCTCTAAGGACCGTGCAGAGTGCACCGTCCCTTTGACGCAGGGTGCGACAATCGCTAAAACCGTATTCCAAGCAAGAAGCGTGCCGAAGGCGCGCGGGGGTTGGAACCGGCGGCAACATGGCTTTGATGCACCGACTGGAGCTGCGCCAGGGCCAGAGCCTGGTGATGACGCCGCAGCTGCTGCAGGCCATCAAGCTGCTCCAGTTCTCGCACAACGAGCTCGTCGCCTACGTGGAGGCGGAGCTTGAGCGCAACCCGCTGCTCGAGCGGGCGGACGACCCCGACGGCGAGCACCCCGCGGAGACCTCCGAGCCANTATCCGAGCCGGACGGCGCTGACGACGAGCGCCAGTGGTTCAACGACGAGCTCGCTGTCTCGCGCGACACGCTCGAGGCGGGACTCGGCACCAGCCTCGACAACGTCTTCCAGGACGAGAGCGCGGCCAAGACCCGCGAGCTCCGCCCGGCCGAGGACATGCTGCCCGTCTCGTCGTCCTTGTGGAGCGGCGGGCACGGCTCCTTCGACGACGACGAGGGCCCCGATCTCGAGGCCACGCTGGCGGCTGACGTGTCGCTGCACGACCATCTCGAAGCCCAGCTGCTCGTCGCGACCAGCGATCCCACTGAGCNGCTCATCGGCCGCCATCTCATCGACGCCGTCGACGAGAACGGCTATCTGGCCGAGGATACGGCGGCCATCGCCGCGCGGCTCGGCACCACGAACGAGCGCGTGGAAAAGGTGCTGGCGCTCGTCCAGACCTTCGAGCCTTCGGGCATTGCGGCGCGCAACCTCGCCGAATGCCTCGCCATCCAGCTCAAGGAGCAGGACCGGTTCGACCCCGCCATGCAGGCGCTCGTCGCGAACCTGCCCCTCGTCGCACGGCGTGACTTGGCCGCACTCAAGCGGCTGTGCGGCGTCGACGACGANGACCTGGCGGACATGCTGGCCGAGCTGCGCCGGCTCGATCCCAAGCCNGGCCGCGCCTTCGGCGGCGGCGTGGCGCAGACGCTGGTGCCCGACGTCTTCGTGCGCGAGGCNGCCGACGGCAGCTGGCTGATCGAGCTCAACGANGCGGCGCTGCCGAAGGTGCTGGTCAACCAGACCTATCACGCCCGCGTCTCGCGCAACGCCCGCAGCGAGGCCGAGAAGACCTTCATCGCCGACTGCCTGCAGACCGCNAACTGGCTGACCCGCAGCCTGGAGCAGCGCGCTCGCACNATCCTCAAGGTCACCGCCGANATTGTGCGCCAGCAGGACGGTTTCTTCGCCCACGGCATCGAGCATCTGCGGCCGTTGAATCTTAAGACCGTGGCGGACGCAATCGGCATGCACGAATCGACCGTCTCGCGCGTGACATCGAACAAATCCATCGGCACGCGCCGCGGCGTGTTCGAGATGAAATACTTCTTCTCCGCAGCCATCTCCGGCACACCGGGGGGCGAGGCGCACGCGGCCGAGGCCGTGAGGCACCGCATCAAGCAGATGATCGACGCCGAGTCGCCGGACAATGTGCTGTCCGACGACGCCATCGTGCAGAAGCTGCAGAGCGCGGGCATCGACATCGCCCGTCGCACCGTCGCCAAGTATCGGGAATCCCTGCGCATTCCCTCGTCGGTCGAGCGCCGCCGGCAGAAGCGCCTGCAAAGCCAGAGCGCTTGATGAGAGCGACGCCGCGGCTGCTCGCGTTGACTTGGGTCAACGCTCTTTCTACGACATACTGTGACAACCTGCTGAAGGGCCCCTCGAGGTGGCACCGTCAAGGTCGCCAGAAAGGGAGAGAATAATGACGCTGCGGGTTTCCGGCAAAAATATCGACATCGGCGAGGCATTGCGCAGCCAGGTCGAAGCCCGCGTGGCCAGTGTCGTCTCAAAATATTTCGACGGAGGACACGCCGGTCACGTGACGGTTGCCAAGGAGGGGACGGGTTTCAGGACCGAATGCGTGCTTCATCTGGCCTCGGGCATCACGCTGGAGGCCTCGGGCACGGCTCACGACGCCTACCAGAGCTTCGACCAGACAGCCGAGCGTATCGAAAAGCGCCTGCGGCGCTACAAGCGGCGTCTCAAGGACCGGCAGGCCGCCAACGGAGCCGCCAACGGTGCCCCGCAGGACATGTCCGCCTATGTCCTCGAGCCCCCGGGCGACGAGGAGGACGAGGGCGCTTCCGACTTCCACCCGGTGATCGTGGCCGAGACCACGAAACCGCTGCATGTCATGTCCGTCAGCGATGCGGTGATCGAGCTCGATCTGACGGGTGCACCGGTCGTCGTGTTTCGACACGCTGGCAGTGGACGCCTGAACGTCGTATACCGGCGCCACGATGGGACCATCGGCTGGGTCGATCCCCCGGCTGACGGCACCGCTGACAAGGCCTGACGTGCGTCTGCGGGCTGGACCTGATCCGGCCCAACGGCCACGCACCTGTGTGTTGAGATATGGCTCTGACCGATTTGCTTTCGCCTGAGGCCGTTCTGCCGGCGCTCAAAGTCAACGGCAAGAAACAGGCCCTTCAGGAGCTGTCCGCGCATGCGGCCCGGCTGACCGGCCTCGACGAGCGGGACATCTTCGAGACGCTGCTCCAGCGGGAGCGTCTCGGCTCCACCGGCATCGGCGACGGCATCGCCATTCCCCATGGCAAGCCCGCCAAGATCGACCGGCTGTTCGGCCTCTTCGCGCGGCTCGAACGGCCGATCGACTTCGAGGCCCTCGACGGCCAGCCGGTCGACCTCATCTTCCTCCTGCTTGCGCCCGAATCGGCGGGCGCTGACCATCTCAAGGCGCTCGCGCGCGTCGCGCGCATCCTGCGCGAGCCGGACGTGCTGGAGCGCATCCGCGCCACGCGCGACCCGGCTGCGCTCTTCGCCATCCTCACCCAGGCACAAGCTGCGACGCAGCAGCCAGGCGACTAGTGCTTCTCACGCCCGCCACAGTCGCCTGTCCCAGTCCACCGCATAGCGCCCGGGGTCGTGGCCGATAGCGGCGAGCCCGTAGAGCACGCCGTCCGGCGTCGTGACGAGCCGGACGGGAATGGCCTGGACGAAGGCATCGACAGGCGCCTTGGCCGTGAACGCGGCGACGAAGGCCTGAGCATCAATCAGCGGCGCGAGCCGCGGCAGGATTCCTCCGGCAAGATAGACGCCGCCGGCTGCGCCGAGCGTGAGCGCCATGTCGCCGGCAAAGCGCGCGACGAGCCGCAGGAAGTGCAGCACCGTCTCCCGGCACGCCGTGTCCTGGCCGGCGAGCGCCCGCTCGACGATCTGCGGCGCCCCGTCCGTCGTGTGGGCGCCGCCCAGCACCGCGAGTCGCGCCCGGTGCAGGCGGGCAAGGCCGGGGCCGGAGAGAACCGATTCGGCCGTATGGCGCCCTTCCACCCGCTCCAGCGCTGCCCAGATCGCGACCTCGGCCTCGTCCACCGGCCCGAAGTCCACGTGCCCGCCCTCGCTGGGCAGGGGAATGAAGCGGCCGGCCGCCTCCGTGAGACCGGCGACGCCGAGCCCGGTGCCCGGCCCGAGCACCACGCGCGTCGGCCCCCGTGGCGCGAGGCCCTCCGTCAGCTCGCGCAGCCCGTGCGCGGGCAGAGCCGGCAGGGCAAGCGCCTGGGCCTCGAAGTCGTTGAGCAGCAGTCCCTGCTGGAGCGAAAGGGCATCGGCGATCTCGGGCCCGTCGATGACCCAGGACGCATTGGTGAGCTTGATNCGCCGCCCCTCGCAGGGGCCGGCGGCGCACAGGATGGCNGAGCGGGGAAAGAGGTCTCCCGCACGCCCGAGGGCGGCCTCCGCGGCCGCGACGAAACTCGCATAGGCCCCGGTCTGGAGGTGAGCGAGGGGCCTGAGCGGGCCGCCCGGCTCCATCACCACGGCGAAACGTGCATTGGTGCCGCCGATGTCGGCGACGAGAAGCGGATAGGCGAACATCGGTTCCCTGATCGTTCCTGTCTTCCCGACGATCCTCCCGGTGCGGCGGGGGGACGCATGCGCATTTTCCACGCCTTGGAATGATGCTTAAGAGCCATTAGAAGCACGCTCGGGCCGCCGGGTCCACGGCCGCGCCCTCGCCAGATGAGGAACCTCGATGTCCGCCGAAGCTGCCTACACGCCGCTCTTTCCCCTCGCCGCCGACACCACGCCCTACCGCAAGATCACGAGCGAGGGCGTGCGCGTCGAGACGTTCGGCGGCCGCGAGATGATCGTCGTGGAGCCCGAGGCGCTGCGCCTGCTGGCGGAGACCGCCTTCGGCGACATCAACCACTTCCTGCGCCCCGGCCATCTCGCCCAGCTGCGCGCNATCCTCGACGATCCGGAGGCGACGCCCAACGACAAGTTCGTGGCCTACGATCTCCTCAAGAACGCCAACATCTCGGCGGGCGGCATCCTGCCCATGTGCCAGGACACTGGCACGGCCATCGTTATGGGCAAGAAGGGCCGCTTCATCTGGACCGATGGCGACGACGAGGCCGCCCTCGCCGCGGGCATCCGGGACGCNTACCTCAAGCGCAACCTGCGCTATTCGCAGCTCGCGCCGCTCTCCATGTTCGAGGAGAAGAACACGCGCAACAACCTGCCGGCGCAGATCGAGCTCTATGCCGAGGGCGAGGACGCCTACAAGTTCCTCTTCATCGCCAAGGGCGGCGGCTCGGCCAACAAGACCTTCCTCTACCAGGGCACGCCCTCGCTGCTGACGCGCGACAGGCTTCTCGCCTTCCTCAAGGAGAAGATCCTGACCCTCGGCACAGCCGCCTGCCCGCCCTATCACCTGGCCATCGTCATCGGCGGCACCAGCGCGGAGCTNAACCTCAAGACGGTGAAGCTCGCTTCCACCCGCTATCTCGATGACCTGCCGACGCAGGGCTCGGAGGCNGGCCACGCCTTCCGCGACCTCGAGATGGAGGCCGAGATCCACAAGATGACGCAGAAGCTGGGCGTCGGCGCCCAGTTCGGCGGCAAGTACTTCTGCCACGACGTGCGCGTCATCCGCCTGCCGCGCCACGGCGCCTCGCTGCCCATCGGCCTCGGCGTCTCCTGCTCGGCCGACCGTCAGGCCAAGGGCAAGATCACGCGCGACGGCGTCTTCCTCGAACAGCTCGAGATGAACCCGGCGCAGTACCTGCCCGACGTGGACGAGGCCGCGCTCGGCGGCGAGGTGGTGAAGATTGACCTCACCCGGCCGATGTCCGAGATCCTCGCGACACTGTCGCGCTATCCCATCCGCACGCGCCTGTCGCTGACCGGGCCGATGATCGTGGCGCGCGACCTCGCGCATGCCAAGCTGCGCGAGCGCCTGGAGCGCGGCGAGCCGCTTCCGGACTACTTCAAGAACCACCCGATCTACTACGCCGGCCCNGCCAAGACGCCGGAAGGCTATGCCTCCGGCTCCTTCGGGCCGACCACGGCCGGGCGCATGGACGCCTATGTCGACCAGTTCCAGGCGGCCGGCGGCTCCATGGTGATGCTCGCCAAGGGCAACCGCTCGGCCGAGGTGCGCATCGCCTGCCAGAAGCACGGCGGCTTCTATCTCGGCTCCATCGGCGGCCCGGCCGCGCGCCTCGCGCAGGACTGCATCAAGAAGGTCGAGGTGGTGGAATATCCCGAGCTCGGCATGGAGGCCATCTGGCGCATCGAGGTCGTGGACTTNCCCGCCTTCATCGTCATNGACGACAAGGGCAACGACTTCTTCAAGGAGCTGAACCTCGGCTGAGCCGGCCGGCNCCGGCCCTCATCCGCGCCGGCGCCAGAGGCCGGGATGGTCGACGACGAGCCCCTCGTCGTCGACCATGAGGTCGGCCGTGAAACCGCTCGCCACGTTGCGATAGCGGAAGCGCCGCGGCGGTTCGCCAGCATCAAGCCGCGCATAGGTCTGCGCCTGCGGCGACACCGCAAGGTGCGGGATGCGGATGCAGGCCATGCGGATCTCCCGCTCCTCCTCGGGCGTGAGCCCCAGGTTGCGGATGGGCAGCGTGTTGATGAAGGGCGAGCCCATCCGGTCGATGTCCGTACATGAGCGCAGGTCGAGCCGCTCGGCACCGTCGACGGGCCAGTGCCCGTCCGGCTCGCGCCCCAGGTGCAGCTCCCACCGGCCCGGGCCCTGCTCCAGCTGCAGCTCGACATGGCGGAAGCGTCACGCACGGTCGCAGGTCACGCGATAGTGCGTGCGGAAGATGCCGCTCTCCAGCCTGTCCGCCACGACACCCTCAGCGACCAGCGCGTCCGGACGGTCGATGAGCTGCAGGTGTTCCTGCCCCGTGCCTCACGCCACGCCCAGTAAACGCCGCGCATGGTCGGCCTTCCTCGCCGGTCGTGGCGATGGACCATGAGACACCGCCCGCGGCGCCTTCGGCAATC
>JGI25328J35697_1000601_pt1 | contig 28827 bp, 19 predicted proteins | sample HigsolmetaAR203D_FD_35697 | JGI IMG/M metagenome (IMG submission 35697)
GTCAACCCTCCCTTTTTCCTTCCCGTCAATGAACATAACAAATCGCCACTCTTCTTCCGTCAAAGAAAGTGAGCGGCGACATAATGATCATGTCTTTCAAAATGGAATACGTTTTGTCCACCAGATTGGAGTTGTCGAGTTTCGGCAATTGAGCCATCGTCATCACATCATCCTCACCGTTTGATCGATCGCTGCACCGAAAAGAAAACGAATCCATTTTGGATGGATGCCGCATTTTCATAATATACAACATTCAAAAAACAACTGCCTCAAATGCCCCTTTTTGGTCCCCTTTTTAAGAATAGACGACTTCGATTCGCCTAAAGCGCTACCGCAATGACGGGAACATTGAACAAATGCTGGTCCAATTCGAACGACACCTGTTTGGAGTTGTTTGCTGCTCATATTTTCTCCACTCGTCCTCTGAACATGGTAAAATGAAGCACAACAGAATTTGGTTTCCTTTTACCGCCGGCTTGCGATCTGCGGAAACCGCAACGGTTTGAAAGGTGAGATGGAACTGTGGAGCATCGCATCGAAGAGCTGGTTACATTGAAAACGATCGCGGAAACGCTGAACCGTTCCAATGAACTGGTGCCGACATTGCAAACGGTGCTGGAGAAGCTGCTGGAGCTGACCGGCCTGAAAGCCGGCTGGATCTTTCTATCGGACATGAGCGGACAATACGAATGCGTCGCCGACGCGGGCCTGCCTCCCGCGCTTGAAATCGAGGACAAGCGCCATATGCGGTGCGGAAATTGCTGGTGCCTGGACCGGTTCTGGGAAAACCGGCTGAACAGAGCCGTCAACATTTTAAACTGCAAAAGGCTTGAAGATGCGGTAATCCATCGGCGGGGCGACACGAACGGCATAACACACCACGCGACCGTACCGCTGCTGGCCGGGGAGAAGCGGCTCGGAGTGCTCAATGTGGCCGCTCCCGGCAAGAAGCGTTTTCATAAAAAAGAGTTGGCGCTGCTGCAGTCCGTCGCCTTCCAGATCGGCAGCGCGGTGGAACGCGCGCGATTGTACGGCGCGGAACAGCGGCGGGCGGAATTGTTTGCGAAGCTGGGCGAATTCAGCCGCGATTTGGGCGCATCGGCTTTCGAAGCCCCGATCCCGGTATGCGCGTTGACCTTAATGGGAACATATTTTCCATGGCCCTTTGCCGCCATTTTCCGAAGGGCCGGAAGCGGCTTTGTCAGCAGCGCCGTTTATGCCGGAGGGCAGACGATCTGCCCCGGCACCCCCATAAAATTCGATTCGATTCCATGGCTGAACGACTGCATCGCTGAAAAACGGCGCATTGCAGCAGCGGGTGACGAAGCCATCCGCTGGATGAAGCATCCCCAGCTGCGCAACCTGCTTCCTCCGCTGAAAGCGGTGTTGGCCGTTCCGCTCCAAGCGGCCGCATGGCCTGCCGGAGCGCTTGTGATCGGCAGCGATCTGCCCGGAGGGCTGGGGCAGACGGACGGGGAAGTGCTCGAAGCGATTGCCGAGCATATCACTGCCGCTTTCGAGAGATCGCTGCTTGAGGAACAACGCCGCGAACTGGCGCGGCTGGAGGAGCGGAACCGATTGGCCCGCGATTTGCATGACTCCGTTTGTCAAATGCTGTTCTCCCTGTCGATGACGGCGAAAGGGGCGGAACAGCATCTGCATGACGGCGAAGTGAATGCCGTCCTGGCGGCTGTTCGCGATATGCAGTCGCTTTCGCGCGAAGCGCTGAAGGAAATGCGCGCGCTCATTATGCAGCTGCGGCCGGCGGGGTTGGAGGCGGGGCTTGTGACGGCTTTGAGCGAGTATGGGCGCAAGCTCGGCCTTAAAATTACCTCCCGGATCAACGGCGTGCGCGAACTGCCGCGTCAGGCGGAGGAAACGCTGTGGAGAATCGGCCAGGAAGCGCTGAACAACGTGTACAAGCATGCGCAAACGGATGAAGCGAGCGTCGAACTGCAATTGGACGGTAAGGCGGCCATATTGCGGATATCCGACGCAGGCATTGGGATGCGGCCGGATCTTTCAGACGATCATGAAGTGTCGCTCGGATTGTTTACCATGCGCGAACGCGCTTTGGCGCTCGGCGGCGAGCTGAACGTCACGAGCGCCGGCGGAAGGGGCACGCTGGTCGAGGCGACGATACCGCTGCCGGAAGGAAAGGAAGGACAACGATGACGAAAATTCGCTTGCTGCTGGCGGATGATCATGCGATCGTCCGGAGAGGGCTGCAGCTTTTTCTGAAGACGCAGCCGGATTTCGAGCTGGTCGGCGAAGCGGCTACCGGACAAGAAGTGTTGGAGCGTGTGGCGGAGCTGCAGCCGGACATCGTGCTGATGGATTTGCATATGCCCGTGGTGAACGGCATCGAGGCGACCAGGCAAATCAAAGCTTCTCATCCCGCCGTCAAAGTCATTGTGCTGACTTCGTTTTCCGATCACGATCATGTCCTGCCCGCCGTCAAGGCCGGAGCCAGAGGGTATCTTCTTAAAGATATCGAGCCGGATGAGCTGGCGAAGTCCATTCGCCAAGTGTATGCAGGAAAAGTCGAGCTGCATCCCGATGTGGCCGGGCTGCTTCTCGAACAAATTGCCAATCCCGAGGACTCCGCCCCGGAGCGGAACGCAACTCCGTTCGACGAGCTGACGGCGCGGGAGCGGGAAGTGCTGCAGTTGATCGCCTCCGGCTTCACGAACAAGGAGATTGCCGCGGCGCTGTTCATTACCGAAAAGACGGTCAAGACGCATGTCAGCCACATTCTCGAGAAGCTGGGCCTGTCGGATCGCACTCAAGCCGCCATACTGGCCGTGAAACACGGATTGATTTCTCATCCTTAAGTCGTAGAAGCGTTCGGCCGTTCGCCGGACGTTTTTGTTGTATCAAGATCATCCTGTCTGCCGACGCCGGGCCGTATCGATTTTTGCTAGGATGGTTGCAGAAGAGATTACGGTTCGACCGAGGAGCGGATAGAAATGAAAGTTGTCGCGATCGCGGGCTCCAACCGCAGCGGATCGACCAGCACCAGACTGGCGAAATATATCGTCGCCGCGATTCGACAGCAAGGCGTGCGGGCCGACTTGTACGATCTGCATCAAAACCCGGTGCCCTTCTACAGTCCCGACGATGCATATGAAGATCATGACGGTTTGCTGGCGCTGAAGCGGATGACCGCCGCCGCCGACGGGATCGTGCTCGCTTCGCCGGAATATCACGGAGGCATCTCGGGCGTGCTGAAAAACGCGCTCGATCATCTCGGCAAAGAGCATTTCAGCGGCAAGCCGGTGTTGAGCGCAACTTCATCGGGCGGTCCCGTCGGCATCAGCTCGCTGCTGCAGTTGCAGGCGATCGTACGAAATTTGCACGGCATCAACAGCCCGGAATGGATTTCCGTCGGCGGAGAGCAGCGCATGTTGTTCGATGGTGCGGAACCGGAGGCGTACATGCCGGAACACGCCGCCTTGGATCGCATCCACATCGCGCTCCGTTGTTTTTTGGAGCTGATCCGGCGCATGCGCGGACAAGGCGAAGGAGGGGCAATTTCATGATCACTCATTACACGGATCTTCAACTGAATACCGTCTCGCTGCAGGGTGTGAAGCAATTTTACAACGGACTCTTGGGGATTCCGATCGTGTTCGAAACGGAAACGGAAATTCGTCTGCAGGTGACGAGCTTCACCACATTGACGTTCACGGAAGCGTATGAACCGATAGCGCCGGCTCATTTCGCATTCGAGGTGCCTTATTCGGCGTTCTCTGCGGTGGCGGCCTTTCTGAAAGAGGAAGCGGGAATCCCTATTCTGGGCTGGCCCGACGGCCGCGAAATCGTTGAGTTCGACACAGGGGTAAACGCATATTTCCGCGACGGCGACGGCCATTTGCTGGAAGTGATCGCTCATCGTTACGTGCGGGAGGACGTTTTGCCGCAATGCGGCCCGCTGAAGACGATGTACCTTCGCGAAGTCGGTTTCCCCGTGGAAAATGTCCCCGAATTCCGCGAATGGTGGTTCCGGAAATTCGGAATGAGGTTGGAGAAGGTGTACGACGACTTCACCTTCGCCATCGGGGGAACGGCGCATGCCGTCATCGCCTCGAAGCGGCGGCGCTGGATTCCGATTGGGATGTACGCGCTGCCTCCGCGCATGACCGTCAGTTTCGGTATCAGCGGCCGAGATGCGCTTGCTCGCATACGCGAACTGATGGACGGCGAAATCATCCTTTCCGCGGGTGAGGACGAACTGACGATTACCCGCTGTGATTATCGAATCCGATTTGTGGCGACGGATTTTCCAGCGGATATTGCAGCCCGTCTCAACTTGCCCGAATGAAACTTACGGAGCCGAGGGAGAAGTGTAATGAGTACGTGCCGTCACCGAAGCGGGTGAGACGGAACATCGACGGTAGATAAAAAATCGTATTGTCTGGACTCCGTGAAATGCGGAGTCCATTTTTATGCGGTGATCACCCTCATCAATCAGAATGACGGCGTGGGCAAGACCGCAACGGCGGTCAACTTGGGGAACGTTTCGCCACGTTGCCGGGGTAAACCAAATCATGCCGGAAGAGCCTGATGATGGACGTGAAGGAATTGTCCATCACGCCGAAGGCGTTGATGATGAATTTGACGATGATAAACCGAAATGTTACTATGATTATCGTAGTAATTATCGATCCGACTAGGGAGAGATTTGAATGCAAAAAATCGTAACCTTTCTTTGGTTTAACGATCAGGCAAAAGAAGCGGTAGATTTTTATGTATCGCTGTTTGAAGATGCCAAAATCATAAACACAACGTATCTCACGGAGTCGGTGGCGAAAGCGGCCGGGAAGAAACCCGGAGACATATCCGCCATCGACTTTGAACTGAATGGCCAAAACTTTACTGCGCTAAACGGCGGTCCATTGTATACTTTTAGTGAGGCTATCTCAATAGCGGTTTACTGCAATACTCAGGAAGAGATCGATAAACTGTGGGATGCGCTGACCGAAGGCGGCGAAGTCCTCTCATGCGGCTGGCTCAAGGACAAATATGGTTTGACCTGGCAGATCGTGCCGGAATGCCTGGACATCATGATGCGCGATCCGGACCCGGTGAAAGCGGAACGGGTTAGCGCGGCTATGCTTAGGATGGAGGGCAAACTGATGATACGCGAACTCGAAAAAGCCTACAGAGGCGAATAGTATTTCGATCGATAAAGAGCGCCGGAACTTCCCGGTGCTCTTTCCGTTTGATGGCTAATTTTGACTTACCGCAACAAAAATTTGACTTTGAATAGACTGTCTGCCATCACGGATCATTCCGGATCGTTCAAGGTCGTGCGGCCGATCCCTATCGCATACAGTTAAATGCGCCGCTCGCAGCAGGGGCTGGAAGGAGCGGGACAATGGGAAACACTGAAAACTGCTCCCGGCTGTCCCTTTGGATATCCCCAACGATTTTTAGCCGATATTTAAAGCAACTTTTTATTTAATGTCATTAAAATTTTGCAGGATTAATTAAAAGGGATGTCGAATAATGCAAACCGGCGCGAGTTGTCTTTCTTCGCCCTGAAACAACATCGAGTACAGACTATGACATGGGGTGACGAATGGATGTTGAACACCATGCTGCGTCCGTTTATTTTCGTGATTTCGAGGCTGAAGTACGGGCAAAAATTTATGCTGATCAGTCTGTTGTTCATGGTTCCGGTGTTGATTCTCCTGTACAATTCGTTCTCCATCCAGCAAGCCGAAATCAAACGGATCCGAAGCGAACAAGTCGGGGTGAAGCAAGTCGTCGACTTGATGCCGTTCATGCTGCAGGTGCAGCAGCATCGCGGGCTTGTTAACGGTTACCTGAATGGAAATCTCGAAGCCAAGGCCAACATTGAGGCGAAGCAGCAAGAAATCGCGCAGTTGATTGAACAAATCGACACCCGGTTTCGGGAGGAAGATTTTCCGCAGTCTTACGCAAAATGGGCCTCCGTCAAAACGGAGTGGGACGATATCTTGCGTACCTATGAAAATGCAACGGCGTCGGACAGTTTCGAACGCCATTCCCAACTGGTTCGGCAGGTGGAAGAACTGATCGTCAGCAGTGCGGATGAGTCCGGTTTGACGCTGGACAGCGACATCCATTCCTATTACTTGATGAAATTGATCGTGCAGGAACTGCCGGTTTTGATCGAAGGCTCCGCCGTGATCCGCGGGCGAGGCAACGGTGTTCTCGCATCGGGAACATTGCCGGAGGAGATCAAATTGGAGCTGATGATGGAAGCGTCCCAGAGTGAGGACATGCTNTCCAATCTGGGCCTGTCGCTTGCCAGAATCGCGGAATTAAACCGCTCCACGGAGGGGGAACTGCTCAAGCAAGGAGAGCTAGCCGCGCAGAACATCCGGAATTACCTTGGGGTGCTGGATCAAGAAATCTTACATAAGCCGTCGATGAGCATGGATCCCGATACGTTTTTTGCCCAGGGAACGGATGCGATCAATACGGCGGCCGAAGTATTTCGGCTTGGTGCCGCACAATTGGAGCGCACGCTGCAGGAGCGCATTCGTGAAGCCGTGTCCACGCGCAATACCACATTGGGGGTTACGTTCGCCGTTTTGCTGTTGGTCGCATTATTTTACGCAGCCTTTTACAGAAGCGTCATGGAGACGGTGAATACCTTGAAGCGGCGGGCGGAAGCGATGGCCAAGGGCGACTTCTCCCAGGATATCGTATTGAATACGAAGGACGAACTGCAGGTGGTAGGGGCCGCCTTTAATGAAATGCAAAGATCGATGAACCGCGTGCTGAGCTACAATCAAAAAATGGCGGCAACGACATGGGAATCTTCCCGGCAGCTGTCCGATATTTCCCATGAATCCGCCGCGGCGATGCAGCAGGTGACCACCTCCATCCAGGAAGTGTCGGAAGGGACGACGGTACAAAAGAGAACGACCGCCGAAATGGAAACGACGATGAATGAAATGTCGGCAGGCGTACAGCGCATTGCGGAATCGGCTTCGGAAGTCGCCAATCTTGCGATGCGCGCAAATGAACATGCGGAGTTTGGAAATCGGCAGCTGGCCGAAACCGCGAATCAAATGGCAAGCATCAAAAAAACCCAAGTGGAGGCTTCCCGGATCGTCTCGATGCTCGATGCGCACTCGGCGCAAATACACAATATTATCGACACCGTCAAGGACGTGGCGGAACAAACCAAGCTGCTCGCCTTGAATGCGAGCATTGAAGCCGCGCGCGCGGGCGAACATGGCCGCGGTTTCAGTGTCGTTGCCCACGAGGTGGGAAAACTCGCCGAACAAACTTCACAGCACGGGGACACCATTTCGAACCTGTTGAATGAGATTCGCTCTCTCATCGGTGACACCGTATCCGCGATGGATTCGATGCAAACCGAGACGAATCTGGGGATGGACATGATTGAACGCTCCAAAGAGGCGCTTCATCAAATTCTGAGCGAGATCCGGCAGGTCAGCGAACAGATTCAGGAAGTGTCCGCAACTTCCGAAGAAATGTCCGCCGAAATGGAGGAAGTGGCGTCCTCGATTGCGGAAATCTCCCGCATTTCTCATCAGACGTCCAACGAAGCCGAAACCATGGCCGCATCTGCGGAACAGCAGCTCGCTTCCATGGAGCAAATCGAAAGTTCAGCCGCGGAGCTCAGGGAGATGTCCCAGCAATTGAAGGATGCGCTGAGCCAATTTGTCTTGCGGGTTCATTGATCATGGATCAAAAACAAAAACATGGTGAAGGGGAATCTCCCTTTCACCATTTTTGATGCGCAAAAAATAGACCCTGGGATTTGTCCCCAAGGTCCGGAAATCCGGCGGCGCACAAGCCTCTCACGGCGTGTAAGTCACCTTGTAAATCAATTCGCTGGTTTTTCCATAGGAGTTGCCGGCGACGATTTTAAACACATTTTCGCCCGGGTTCAAGGACAACTCCATGCTGTTGGCATATCGCACCAGTTGATCATTCACGTAAACGAGCGGACTGTCGTCATTTTCGTCGAAAACCGTCCATGTCAGCGTGATCTTCGGCGAAGATGTCGTTTCCGGCGCATATACCAAAGTGATGACCGGCGCCGGAGGGATGAACTGCACGTTGAAAATTTGTTCCGTGGTTTGCCCCAGTCTGTTTACGGCTTTGACGACAATCGTATTGTTGCCCTCGTTCAAGGAAACCGTGGCATAGTTGGTGTAGGAATACCGGTCATTGACGTATACTTTAGGGTCCGAATCATTCCAATCCGTCACGGTCCACGACACTTCAATCCGATTTTTTGTCGTCGACGAAGGCACCGGGTTCACGAGAAGCGTCGGTCCTTCGCTGACAAAATGGATCGTTTTCGTAATTTCCGTCGACTTGCCGTATTTGTTCACGGCTCGAACCGTAATGGTGTTCACGCCATTTTGCAATTTGACGTTCTTGGAAGTGACAGCATAATCGGCAAGCGAATCGTTCACATAGACCCGCGGATACGGATCGTTTTCATCTTCCACCCGCCATGACACGTTGATGTTGTCTTTATTGGTCGTCTCCGGAAGCGCATCGACGATCAATGTCGGCGGATTGACGACAAATTCGATCGTTTTGGTCACTTGGGACGTTTTTCCGAATTTGTTCACCGCTTTGATCGTGACGACATTGATGCCCTCTTTCAGTTTCAAAGTCGTCGACGTCCACCTGTAGTACATTTTTTGATCGTTGACATAAACTTCGGGTTCAGGATCGTTTTTGTCCTGCACTTTCCAACTTATCGTAACGGTTCCCTTGCTCGTGCGTTCCGGCAGGTTGAGCACGGTGATGACCGGCCCGTCCGTTTGGAAATAAACTTTTTTCACCACTTCGGTCGATTTTCCAAACTTGTTCTCCGCCCGGACGATGATGATGTTTTCCCCTTCGCTCAGTTCGATTTCGGTCGTGTTATGCGACGTTTCAACAATTGTTGCAAAGAGCAGTCTAGCCGCCGTTTACTCGACGGAGCGAATCAAGCTGTTTCGGATCAAGAAGCGATCGCCGAAGGTGATCGGCACGCCGATGCCGTTCTTTTCCGCGTGGATGTGCAGATGCGGTTCCGACGTGTTTCCCGAGTTGCCCACATTTCCGATCCAGCGATTCTCGTCCACCGCGTCGCCTTCCTGTACCTGCACGCTGCCTTTTTGCATGTGGGCGACGTACACTTCCGTGCCGTCGCATTCAATGACCACATGGTTCCCGGCAGGGTGCGTCCCTTCCGGCAGCCCGTTCTTAAAGTCGGACGGCAGGCGATCTTCAAAACCGTCCACGGCTTTTCGCACGATCCCGCTGCAGGGGCTGTACAGCTTATCCCCATAAATCGCATATTTGTGCAGATCGTCCGGATACCAACCTTTTGTCCGAAATCCCCAAGTATTGATTTTCACAATGTCCAATGCAAATTGCTGCGGCAAGTATTCGTTATGATAGTTCATGATCGGCGTGTTTCCGCCATGCGCAACGTAATAACGGCCATTTTTCAACGGGAAATGGAGCGCGATCGGGTCCTCCGTGTAATAACGTCCGAGGATCGAATAGATCGATATGAACATGAACACCAGGCTCAAGACGAAGGGAAAAACGGCGCCGCTCCAAGATTTCCACGTGCGTTCAGGCCAAAACGGAGCTCGTTTGTGATTCCGGTACGCCCGGTAAACCGCGAACAGCAAACCCGCGACCAACCCATAGCGAAAATAATAACCGAGCCAATCCCAACTTCCCGTCGTATAAATGTAAACGATGTAAAACAGGGACAAGAGCAGCCAGCTCAAACCGGTCAATTTGTTTTTCGCCGTTTTGCCGAGGGTGGTCAAAAAGATGAAAGGCACGAGGAAATGGATGCTGATCATGGAGAAAAATTGCAGCCACAACGAGATCCACAGCTCCTTTTCAAATGGATGATATGTTGTAGTATAAAATACGAGTCTTACAACGAATGGACCGGCATCTTACCGCAACCTTAATTTTATCGTTCATCTGCCGGTAAGGCGGCGTTAAGGAACGTGTGCTATGATGATCGTGAAAACCACAAGAGGATGGGAAAGGATCGCGATGACGGACGCAACGATCTTGATTGTGGATGATGAGCAGTCCATTGTGCAAATGTTGAAAAAAATATTGGAAAAAGAAGGGTTTGCGCATATTCACACCGCGAGCACGGGGGAAGAGGCGTTGGAGGCGTGCCAGCGATACGCGTTCGATTACATCATTCTGGACGTGATGCTGCCCGGAGCAAGCGGGTTTGACATTTGTCCGTTCATCCGGCAGTGGAGCGATGCGCCGATTTTGTTTTTGACCGCCCGATCGTCGGATCTCGACAAGTTGAACGGATTTGCGCTGGGAGCCGACGACTACATGACCAAGCCGTTCAACCCGTTGGAAGTGGTGGCGAGAATGAAAGCCCACCTGAAGCGCTACAAACCGTCCAAAGAGAAAAGCGGCGATCGGCACGTGTACGATTTCGGCAGATTTCAGGTGAACGAGCTGGCCGGAGAGCTCATCGTGGAAGGGAAAGTCGTTCCTTGTCCGGCGCAGGTTTTTCAACTGCTGCTGTTTTTCTGCAAGCATCCCAACCGGATTTTCAGCAAACAGGAATTGTATGAAAGAGTATGGGGGCCGCACGGTTTCCATGATGACAATACGGTGATGGTGCACGTGTATCGCATTCGCGAACGCATTGAAAAAAATCCGGCGGATCCGGAATATTTGATCACCGTCAGAGGATTGGGCTACAAACTCGTGCGAGGCGAACGGAAATGAACCGGGGGAACGATGCCGTACACGGCGCCGACGGATTGACGAAACATGTGAAAAGCCGGTTGATTGCGCATTTTGGTTTGCGTCTCGTCTTGGCGGGGGTGTTTCTTACCGTATGTACGGTCCTTATCTTTATTTGGATGATCGGTAAGATCCAAGAGATCGAGGTGAACCGCGATTTTTCCCTGGCCGGCATATTGGAACTGGGACAGTCGATGAACTTCGTTGACGGGACCCCTTCTTTCGATGAGGAACTGTTGGAACGCGTTCGGAGCGAAAACGGTTGGCTGCAGCTGCTGGATGAAGACGGGAACGTGATTTATTCTCGTTTTACCCCTCCCGGACTCCCGGACGCGTACCGTATCGGCGAGATCACATCCTACTGGCAAAATCCCGGCAAATTTCCGTACCCATATCAATTGTATTTATGGGTGACCGAATGGGACGGCACCCGATATACGTTGTTGTACGGCACGGAACCGGAAGCGAAACGCGTGCTGCGGCTGCTGGGCGAGATCGACACCTCCGATTGGGAAGCTGTTGCGCTGCCCGACGAGTTGACGGATGCGATCCGGCGGGCGAACTTGCAAGTGCAGCTGCTCGATGCCGAGGGAAGGGAAATGGCGTCGTTCAACAAGCTCGACGCAAGCCTTCCCCGTAAATATTCGTTGTCGGAGCTTGCGCTTCGCTCCGTTTACAGTGAACGGTATCGTGCGAGGCTCGTTTTTGATTATCAGGCAGACACCCAAACGACGTGGGTCGTTACGGCGCCGCTGTATGGAAGCGACTCGGACCCCGGCTTTTGGAAAACGGAAATCGGCGTCGTGCTGGCCGCGCTTCTCTCCTTGCTGACGGCCTCCATCGTCTTGTTCAGCGCGCTTTCCCTCTGGTATGCCCATCGGTTCGGCACGCCGGTGCTGCATATCATCCATTGGCTGCAGCATTTGGGCGACGGCCGTTTCCACGAGCCGCTCAATCGAAAAGGCCGTTCTCCCAGCCATACGTCGAAAGGAAAGCTGCGGCGCCAGTTCCGGTTGTTTTCCAATGTCGTCTCGTCGTTAAAACATTTGACCCATACGCTCCGGCAAAATGAAGAAATGCGGCGGCAGTTGGAACAAACGAGGGAAGAATGGATTGCCGGCGTTTCGCATGATTTGAAAACGCCGCTGTCTTCGATCAAAGGCTACGCGCACATGCTCGAAGCCGAACATTACCGTTGGTCTGAGGAAGAAGTGCGGGAATTTTCCGGCATCATCCTGCAAAAAGCCGATTACATGGAAACGTTGATTGAAGATCTCAGTCTGACGTACCGTCTGAAGAACAAAGCCTTGCCTTTAGACCTGAGAGAGACGAATGTGGCGGAACTGCTGCGGGACGTCGTCAAACGGTTTCGACAAAATCCGCGCTTCGCGGAGGCGGATCTGCGGCTTCATGTTCCTCCGCAGCCGCTCTTTTGCCGGTTGGACGCGCGCTGGATGAGCCGGGCGATGGAAAACTTGCTGACGAACGCCTTCATCCATAACCCCGCCGGCACGAAAGTGGAGGTCAGCGTAGTCCGTGAAGAGGGAAATGATCGTTCCGGCTTGACGATTGAAATCAGGGATAACGGCAGGGGCATGGATGCGGAGACGGTCAGCCAATTGTTCGAACGATATTACCGCGGTTCCAACACGACGGATGAAACCGCGGGCAGCGGACTCGGCATGGCCATCGCCCGTCAAATCGTTCTCGCCCACGGCGGGGATATTGCGGTGGAGAGCGAGCGCAACAAGGGGACGGCGGTTTATGTCAAGCTTTTTGGGGCGGTGTGAACCCATGGAGGAGCGGGGACTTTGCCTCTTGGCGGCGCCTGACCGCCGAGCGCTTGGTCCTCCTTCCCTTGCGCACGATTAACCGCTTCGCGGCGGACAGAAACAATTTATTCAAACGTTTTCGCTACGCCGAGCGGATCAAAATAAATGATATGCTTGTCCACGATCATGTATGGTCCGTACTTTTCACGGTAACGGTCAATGGCATTAAGCAGAAAATCTTCGGTGACGCCCAAGTATTCGGCGAGCTGGCCATAGCGCCAATCGATTTCTGTTCTCGTAGGTCCCCAGATATAGTGCTGCCTCCGCATCCTTTTGGAAACTGTCCATCTCTACCATCCCTCGCCATCCCTCTCTCCGAAACTCCATCTTGATGAACACCCTTTAGGTGTCTTCCTCCATAACTTCAAGCGCCCGCCCAAATTTGCGCATCGATTTCCGAATCCGGTCGCTTTTTGCCGAGATTTTAAGTTTATTTTAACTTCGTATTTTACGATGGGGGGGACGAGTAGTTCAAAAGAAGCAACACGGAAGGTGAAGGATGATGAAAAGCGGCGCAAACGGAAATGCGATTGTGAAAGCGTTGTTTTGCTGCATGCTTTTGATGATCGCTTGGGGAGTCCAACCGTCGCGCGCGGAAGAAACCGGATGGAAACAGGAGACGGCATCGTTTTATGCAAACTTTCTGACGGTAGCTGCCCATAACGGATTGGTGCTGCGGGCATCGCACATCTCCTCCGGGACATACCGGATCGGAGTCCACGCTTTGGACGATGGCGAATGGGTTCCTTACGGCAATTATTCTTCGCTTGGTACCCTTAACGCCTATGCTCCTAAACTGTTTTTTCATAATCATACACCGTATATTGTCTATGATTATTCAAGACAACTCATGGTTCGGCGGTACGAAAACGGAGCGTGGGTTCAGGTCGGCGAGAGCATTTCCAAGAATGCGGCGACCATGCAAATCGAAACCGCAGTGGACGAAGACGGGACGATTTATATCGCCTATTGGGAAAAAATCGAGGGCAAAGACATCGTCCAAGTCAAAAAACTGGCCGAAGACGGCCTTGGAAACGTCCAGTGGGTCGATGTCGGAAATCCAAGTGATTTTGAGGATAAGCCGGGGTACACCGGGTCGTTAAATCTTGTCGTAAAAGATCGTAAAGTTTACCTCGGCATGATCTGCCTCAATTGCGGCCGGCAGTATTATGAACCGAAGGTGTTCATGCTGGATGATTCGGAGGACGGGGGCGTCTGGACGGAGCTGGCGGGGAATGTTTACCCGCTCACGCCGGATACGGATCAAAATTATGAGAGAGCGATGTTTGCTTTGGCGTTGGTGCAAGATATGCCCCATGTGGTGATAAAAAACGGTTATACTGGCAAAACGTTGCTCAAACGTTACCGGGACGGCGAATGGATGACGATCGACGACAGTATCAACCAGGCTTATTTCGCGAAATTTGCCGTATACCACGGGATGCTTTACATGGCGTATACGGAAACCAGCGGATTATATGACACCGGCGACTTCAAAATATGGCTGAAACGATGGAACGGTGAATCGTGGGAGACGGTTGGAAAGGCGCCCGCGATCGCTTCCGACGATCAATATTATCAGACGGCCGATCTGGCCGTGGACGAGGTGACAGGCACCTGGTATTTGGCGTCCTACGTCAGTTCCGACGGATTGGATTACAGAACGGGCATCATCAGCAGCATCGCGGACGATGCGAATCTGAAAATGCCGCCTCTGCTGCAGGCCGATGAGCCGAAAGCGCCCGGCGAACAAGCGGTCATTACTTTTTCCGACAGTGACGGCGCCTGGCGTTCGGCTGTCCAGTATGTTCGCAACGGGTCGGTGAATTTGAGCAAGGGGCAGGACTTTACCTGGTCGGGAGAAAGCCTGATTTTGCACCCGAACGCGATGCGTGCCGGGGCAAACAGAATTATCGTGACGGCTGCCGGCTATGCGGATGCGGGTGTTACGCAGCTTGTCAGGCCGCATCCTCCCGAAGGGCTGCGCGTGGACCGATCCGGGTACGGTTTCATCGATGTGTCCTGGGACCCGCCCGCAGAAGGAGACCCGTACGCTGAAGCGGACTCGTATGTGATCACGTATGATCCCGGAGATGCGCAACTTGTGGAGAGCGTCGCCATTTCGGGTACGGCCGTAACGAGTTATCGCCTGAAAGGGCTTGATCCGGAGGCGGTGTACAGCATTTCCATACAATCGGTAAAAGACGATGTGCTCAGCCTGCCGAGCGGGACGGTCAACGCCGAACCGAAGCTGGTTCCGGATGGAATCGGAAAATCGTGGGAACGTGTCGGAAGTATGGTGTACGGCGATTATCCGGACATCGAGACGAACGGGGACGAGCTGTGGGTGGCGGTCACTCCCGGCAGCTATGAAGGCCTTTCCGTTTATCGTTACGTGCACGGCGGCGATTGGACGCTGGTAGGTCCCCCCCGTTTTGTGGATGCGGGGTTGATGGCGGACCTGGAATTCGACGGGAATAAGGCCTATATTGCCTTAAGCGACCGGGAGAATGACGGAAAAGTGACGGTCATGCGCTGGAGCGGCACGCAATGGGAGCCGATAGGGGAAAGAGGCTTTTCGGAAGGGTTCGTGTCTTCTGCGTTGTCGATGGCGGTTTACGACGGCATTCCTTATGTCGCCTATGCGGAAGTGGACATGGACGACAGGCTCCGGGTGAAGGGCTATGCGGAAGACGCCGGAGACGGCACGCCCGGCTGGGTCGACATGTGGCAAACGGAAGTGACCGGTGTGACGGCGGTTCAGTTGCGGCAGCATGAAGGAAAACTGTACTTGGCTTATGCCGATTATTCGTATACACAGGGATATGCCGTACACCTGTATTCGCTGGATTTGCATGAAGCGCAGCCCGAATGGCGGGAAGTGCCGGCGGACTCCGGCTTGCAACCGCGCGCTTGGTTCGATCTCGGCCTTGATGTGGATACCGGCGGCAATCTGTATGTTTCGTTTGACCGGGAAGTGTGGAAATACACTCCGGGCGGCGAAGACGGAGGAACTTGGGAGTCGCTCGGCTCTCCCTCGGAACGTTTGTCGTATGCCAAGGTTACGGTGATAGACGGGCAGCCTTTTGTCGCGTTTACTTACGAGGGCAGGGCGCATGTTTACAAGCATGTGAATGGTCAATGGTACCGCGTCGGGGATACGGTGATCGGTTATTCGGGATCTGCGGGAAGCAGCCAGCTGGCGGAAAAAGACGGCCTGCCTATCCTCGCCTTTCATAACGGCAATGACCAGGTGGAATTCCACCAATTCGTATACGATCTGGCGGCTGTGACGGTGATCCCGAATGATGGAAATGATCCGTACGTTCTCAATGTGAGGGTTGGGGAGCCGATGGCGGAACTTGCCCCATTGGAGCGGGACCATTACACCTTCCTTGGGTGGTTTGACGAGAACGGTGACGAATTCGATTTCGCGTCGACGGTCGTTTCCGGTCCGATGACGCTGCAAGCGTTTTGGAAACTGGTGACGCCCGCAGGCTTGAAAGCGGAAGAGGGCGACCGCATGGTCAGCCTGGAATGGACGCCGATTGAAGAAGCCGTAAAATATGTCGTGTATTACTCGGAACAAGCCGATTTGAGCGATGCGGTCGAGTTGGAGACGGTGGACGCTTCGATTCAAATTAAAGACCTGACCTACGGCAAAACGTATTATTTCGCGGTTCGGGCGTTTGATGAAAAGTTCGGGAGCGACCGATCGGTCATCGTCAGCGCCACTCCCTTTACGGTTCCGTCTGCGCCGCGCAACGTCCGTGTAACGGAAGGGGACCGGCAGATTTCGATCGAGTTCGATGCGCCCGAAGATGACGGCGGCAGAGAGATTGTACAGTACCACGTGTATTTGGACGGGGAGAACAAATGGAGCGGCAGCGCCTTGTCCACGACCATTACGGGGCTGGTGAACCGGCACACGTATGAAGTGGTGGTCACCGCGGAAAACGAGGCGGGAGAAAGCGACCCGTCCCCTCCCGTCATGGCAATGCCGTATGCGGTTTGCACGATTTACTGGATGATGCGGGACGATACGTCATACTCGATGGAAGAAATGCTGTGCGGCGATTTGATCGAGGAACCGGTTCCGCAACCGCGGCCGGGTTATCGGTTTGAAGGATGGTATGACGGATTGACCGGGGAGCCGTTTGATTTTTCCGTGCCGGTCGAGAACGGATTCGCCATGATTGAAGGGCGCTGGTCGCTCGTTCCCCAAGAGCTTCCATACAACGAATGGAACGTGTTGAACGACTTGTCTGTTCCATGGAACCNGTTGGAGATGGNCGCGGCGGACGGCAAATTGATCACGGCATCCATCGAAATGGATATGACGACTTACTCCAATTCCTTGGTCGTTTCGCAATTCGATCGCGACAACGGTTGGAGCGAAATTGGCCGGTTTGCGAATGCGATTGTTGTAGGGAAAATCGCCTTTGACGATCATGGGGACATCATCATCCCCTATGTTTACTTGGACGACAAGACCTATCTCCGGGTGATGCGGTATTCGCCGGCATCGCCATCATGGTCGGAACTGCTGCATGCCGAATTCAATCTTGAATCGGATATTCAGATTTCCGTTGATCATGGAGATGTGTTTGCCAAGTATGTCAAGTATGGCATGAACTTGACGATGTCACTCTTCATTTTGAAGTATTCTTCCGCAGAGGGAGTCACGGATTTGTCGTCAGGGGTCATCGGAGAAGAAGGCATATTCATTGGCAGCAGTAATACGGCGATGCTCAGGCATGCCGGAGACCTGTATTTCGCCTATGCGGACAAAGACCGGCTTATTCATGTGAAACGGCTGGACGGCACAGGATGGACCGAACTTGGTACGCTGGCGTCGTTCGGGAAAACGGATACGGTTCCGCAGTTACAACTCCATGGATACAAGGACGGCCTTCTGCTGCTTTATATGGATGCGAGTATGAATTGGAAAATGGCCGTATGGGACGGCGATTCATGGAGCCTATGGGATGACGTCTTCCCGGTTGGTGCGACGAAAGCGGCCGTGTTTGCCGATGACGATGAAGGAGTGTACGTTCTATTCAGCCGTAAGGACGAACACTCGACGGAAGAGCAACTGGTGCTGAACGAGTATAAAAACGGCGCCTGGCGGCAAGTAGGTTCTCCGGTCAAGCCGGGGGGAAATCTTGCGTGGAATTTGAAGGTGGTTGCCGACCATCATATTCCGTTCATTGGTTATAGCAACGGCAACATCTTTAGCGAGCTCGTCATTCGCGGGTATTACCGGCCGATTTGCACCGTCACGGTGGACAGGTTGGACGGCGGTGAGCCGACGATTTTGTCCGTTCCCTGCGGCGATCCTGTGGCGGAACCGACCGTCCAGGCCAAGCCCGGATATATGTTGACGGGGTGGTACACTTCCTCGGCAGCGGAGCAGCCTTGGAACTTCGCGGACCCTGTCGTGGAGGACATGACCCTGATTCCGAAGTGGAAATGGAACTACACCGGGGCTTTGCTGCCGATTGACCTGAAGGTGACGGCAGGAGACGGAACGGCACAGCTCGAATGGAAGCGGCTGGAGCACGTATACCGTTATGATGTGTTTTTGCGCAAGGCGGAAGAANTGTACGGCGAGCTTCCNTACGAGACGNTCACCGTGACGGAGGCGGTTTACGAAACGGTAACCAATTCGGTGTATTATACGCTCACCGGATTGGAGAACTTTACGACCTATTATGTCAAAATCGCCATTGAGAATGAGGAAGGCGAAACGGCCGAGTCTCCGGAACAATCGTTTATGCCTGTGGCGGATGTAGGGGATCCGCAGGAGCCCAAGGAGCCGCAGGAACCCGGGGATCCGCAAGAACCCGGGGAGCCGCAGAAACCGGAGGAACCTCAGGAACCCGAGGAACCGCAAAAACCCGAGGAACCGGAGGAGCCCGAAGAACCGCAAGAACCTGAAGAACCTGGCGAATCTGAGGAGCCGGAGGAATCCGGGGAAACGCGGCGGCATATCGATATATGGGTTAACGGAAAGCCGCAGCCGATCGGNACCGCGATGGTCGGCGAAGAAAACGGAAGGTCGTTGATCGTAGTGCAAGTCGACGATCAACGGATGGCCGAGCGGCTGCAAGATGAGGAGGACGGCATCACTGTGGTCATCGCGGTGATGGACGAGGCGGATATGGTTCGCGGCAAATTGACCGGGCGTGTCGTCAAACAATTGAATGAGAAGCAGGCGACCGTGGAAATTCAGACGGAACAAGCCCGTTACGTTGTGCCGGCGCAGGCGCTGATCATCGATGCGCTGTCCGACGTGTTTTCGGGAGTACCCTTCGACGAGCTGGAGTTCGAGATGGAAATTGCGAAACCGACAGAAGCGGAACGGCAAGCCGTCGATGAGGCTGTTGCCAATGCGGGCGGTTCGGTGATCGGCGCGCCGATCGCGTTCAAAGTGACCGTCCATCACGGCGGACAAACCGCGGAATTGACGGACTTCAACATGTATTTGGAGAGGTGGTTTGAACTTCAAGACGGCGACGAAAACATTACGACGGCGGTAGTGGTGGAACCGGACGGATCATTGCGCCACGTTCCGACCCGCATCATTACGGTGGACGGACGTCGTTACGCCGTGGTCAACAGCTTGACGAACAGCGTGTACACGCTGATCTTTCATCAGGCGCACTTTACGGATATTGACGGCCATTGGGCCGAAGACGTCATTTCCGATATGGGGAACCGGCTGATCGTTCGCGGTAAGGGAAGCGGCCGATTTGCTCCCGATATGGAAGTGACCCGCGCGGAATTTGCGGCGATGCTTGTACGCGCGCTCGGTCTGAAGCCGGTGGAGGATGCGGAGTTCCCGTTCAGCGACGCCGCCGAGGCCGGCAGCTTGGCCTCCGCGCTCGCGACGGCACATCATTACGGACTGATGCACGGGTATGAGGACGGCACATCCCGCCCGAATCAATCGATTACCCGCGAGCAAGCCTTCACGATGGTCGTGCGGGCGATCCGGTTGATCGATCCCGGCTTTACGCATCCGTCGCCCATGGAGCCGCTGCCGTTCATCGATGCGGACGATATGTCATCCTGGGCGGTTTCCTCGGTGACGGCCGCTTATGAAACGGGGATGATCCATGGAAACAGCCGGAATGAACTCAACCCGCAGGCGAAAATTACCCGCGCGGAAACCGCCGCGATTATTCATCGGTTGCTCCGCACGTTCAATCTCATTAATTAAAATTCATTTGACCATAACGATACATGGAGAAGGAGCCGTGCGTGCTCCTTCTTTTTTTGTGGACGACTTCGTACTTTCTCCAACATGCGATCTCGCGTCTGCGAACGGGGATTCCTCCCCCAAACGGTGAAGACGAACGAGTTCGTGTCACCGGAGGTGACGTAAAGGGAGGTGTGCTATGATAGTGAAAACAGAAGCGGGCGGAAACGGATCGGAGTGAAAACGATGCTTGTGGTGACGGATCGATTGATCATTCGAAGATTTGAATATGAGGATTGGCCGGCAGTGCTTGCGGCAGAAAGTGCTGGATAATCCCGATCGCCACGAAATTCCACGTTTTTCGCTACGAAGAATGTTTCGAATGGTTTTAAAAATACATGTGCTGAGTACAGAATTTCAAGTGTTGGACTTGTACCGACCTGAGAACCAATAGTTCAGGAAATATGGATGTTTTTCTGGGCGGACGTAGCCCAAGCGATAGCGGAGAAAAGGTTTGCCTAAAAAGACAACGGTGCATGAACTGCAATGTTTATGGTATAGGGCGTGGAACCGTTGTTTTTGAAGACTTGGAGCGTTAAACGGCTATTATCCTCAGCCTCCCATTGGATCGAGGAATGATCTTCCAGGGGATTGAAGTGATTTCCGAAGTACATATTCATGTTACTGAACTGCGCTTCTAATTCACTTTTTACTTTTACAACTGTGGCTAAATATTCATCTTCATTTTCAAACGTTGCAATATAATGACCTGAAACAAACGTAGAAGGTTCGTCGTTGAAACTGTATAAAATAAAATCGACGTGGAGATCCACTTCTCGAAATGTCATGCTTTTTTTGTACTTGAATGTCATCGGGGGCGTAGGGCGTATTACTATATCTTCCTGGCTGATGTTTTCTTGTTGCTTCAATTCATGATAAGTGATAAACCAATCTAGACCGCGGAAACGGAACGACTTGCCATCAGATAATGTATCTACAAGTTTCAATTCGGAAACGTTTGCGGCTTCATTAGGAACATTAACACAGCCGGTGACGATAAGTATAGTGCAAAATAACAAACACGAAATCAGTTTTTTATACACAGCAGTTCACTCCGATTTGAATGGAATACATTTGTATGATTAGATACGTTTTACAGAAAGGTTTGTTGCTTTTCATTCTAAGTAGGAAGAAGGGAAGATAATGAACAGATTTATCATCGGGCAGTATGGAGGCTTTGACTACAAAAAGTATCAAAGAGATTTCCAAAAAGGGTTTTATGGTATAGCCCGGGTTCGACAGTCGGTAGATGCACGAACCGCCGCAAGCCCAAGCGGGACAAGGGATTCGGCGGTTGTGGATAACTTCGTGTGGTGCCTACATTTTTGGGCAATCAGGAGAGCGAAATATCCCATATTTGCTGGGGTTCTTCGATTTGCAAGGCCGAAACAATGCCCCGATGTTCATCTGTTAATTCCGTCCGTTGCCGCAGCTTTCCGGTATCCATTCGGTACTCCACCAGATGCATCGTCTGCATGAGAGAACGAATCTCGCGCCACGTTTGGCCGGTTCGGTTTTCCGCAATCCGGATGAGCATCAAGGCCAGCCAGCAAAGCAGGACATGCGCGCGAATCCGTTCTTCTTTTCGGTGGTAGACCGGTCGCAGTTCTAACGAGTGCTTGAGTGTCCGAAACGCGGATTCTACCTGAAGTAATTGCTTGTACCCCAGTGCCACATCTTCCGCAGACAAGGTGTCGTCCGAAGTACGCAGCAAGTATTTGCCATCCAAATGTTCCATCGCTTTGACAGCAGCCCGATCGATTCGCAGATTGCCGCGCTTGTCGATCTTGAGATATCGCTTGTACGTCGGATGGCTGTGTAGACGGCAGTGGGCCTGGGTATGCGCTTCGCCGTCCAGTTCCTTCAATCGGGTAAGCTCTGCACGCAATCGCTCCAGATGCGTTTCGCGTCGGGCGGCATCCCGCCTGGCTTCCTCCGGATTGCGGACGAGCACGTATCGCTTGCGCGCTTCGCCGTCTCCCACGACGATCTCCTTGACTTCCAGGTTGTCACGAATCGTCTTGAATCGTCCCGGATGGGCCAGTGCCGCTTCCACTGCGGGTTTGCCCGATGTCATTTTCTCCCCGGCAATGTAGTGGCCGCCGCTTTGCTGCAACACACGCAGATTGTCCTCGGAGGAGAAACCGCGGTCGACGACGGTGACCACACGCCCAAGTTTCCAACCGATCAAGTCCTGCTTCACCTGCGGCACCACGTTCATATCCGACGTATGGCCCGGCCACACCCAACAGCGAATCGGGATGCCTTCACGTGTAACGGCAAAACCGATGACGACCTGCGGAAGGTCGGGGCGATGGTCTTTCGAATAACCGGTTTTGCGAAACTCGTCTTCGTCGTCCTCTTCCGTTTCAAAGTACGTCGAGGTCGTATCGAAAAACAGCAGATCGACTTCCAGGTTCAGCAAATCCGCGACCGTATGGAACACTTCGCGCTGAATGCTGTCATCCGACTCCAGCAGGAAATCCATCGCCCGATAGCCATGCTGCACGTCAAACGCCGGAAGATCCGGAATGATCACTTCGCGATCCACCCAATCTTCCATGGCTAGCTTACTGCTGGGTGCCAACGCCCGGTTGGCCACCATGGCGAAGATGGCACGTTCCACCGGCATGCGGTATTCCCGATCGGCAAGCCGTCGTGTGATCGCTTCGTCGATCCCAAGCTTCTTCCACAGTTGATCGAGCAGCCATACACCACCCAGCGAACGACTGCTGAGCAGCGTGACCGATGCGGATGGCGATGGAGCAGGCGTCTGCGGCTCCCCCACAAAACGATGGATACTGGCGGCAAGGCGTTTCAAGCTTTCCATGTCCAGTTCATCCGCACGGCCGAAATGGTACAGGACTTTCGCTTGCGGCGTGCCGGTTACCGGATTTCGCACATTATGGGCAAGCTGGACGTAACGGGTGACGGAACCATTTTTGTTTTTTCGAGAAATCGTTCGGATGTACATATCTACATGATATCGTATATACTACAAGAAATGCAACATAAACATCGAGTTATCCACAGAAATTTAGTGCCTACAAGTTTTCGGGTTTTCTCACGGTTTAGTGCCTGTGGACAAGTCGGAAAAACCGCGTCAAATCTGGAATTTAGTTATCCACAGCACCCAAAAGGGTGCCTACTTTTAGGGGCGTACTGTCGAACCCGGGTATAGAGGCGTGCTTGTTTCGCAATGAACATGATATTGCGAATTTGGTACAAGAAGCCGAGCGAGAGGGATTTCACATCGGCGTGCATTTCCCTTTGCGTGCAGGGATTTCCAGGCTTAGGGATGCGCAATTTCTGTCCAAAGACCGCACGGTCAGGGGGCATGCCTATGATTTGATTCAACAGGAATTGGATTATTTGGCCGCAATAAAGCCCTCTTATATTCTGTTTCATTATCCGAAGCCCGTCATCTTGGACGAGAGGGTGGATTGGAGCAAGTGGCGTTTTGCAGATCGAAGCGAATACGAGTACGAGACGTTGTATTCCTTTCAGGACTTCAAAGAAGCCAGTGAAATGTTGTTTGCATGGCTTTCCCAAAAAGGCCGGGAGTATCGCTTTACCCCGATCCTGGAGTTTGATGCTCTGAATCCATACATATACGACGATGATTTTCTGGAACGTTTGTTGGAAAATTACCGCGACATCAGGCTTTGTCTGGACACGGCGAGATTGTATTTGCAAGATCGATTGGATCCGTTCTTTGACGCCAAATCGGCAATCCAGAAATATGCGAGATTTGCGGATACGATTCATTTATCCAATGTCCAAATCACGGACGATAATACCATTCAAAAAAGCCGCTACCCGGTACTGCCCAATCAACTGCCTAGTGAGGGTTGGGCACCTATTGAAGAATACCTAAACGCGATCATCCAAGAGAACAAAAGCGTCAAGATCATGTTCGAGCATCGGTCCGATTTCGTTTCCGATGAAGAACTGTGGGAGTGCTATCGCTGGGTTCATCAATTTTTCGAGTGAGGAAGGCATTTCAACGCGCCCGACAACGGTCCGCCGCCTTCGTTTTCACACTGCTTTTGAGATTCGATCCGAATTTTGCGACAGCAGGAGAAAATGGTAACATGTTCAAAAAAGGTTCAAGACCTGAAGGGAAAGAAGAAGGGGACATTCCATGAAGGCGCAAAGCGAAACCGTTTATATGGCGACGATGTTGGCGGGAGTTGAACCGATCGTCGTCGACGAAATCCGCTCCAAAATTGGCGACGCTCAAATTGTCGAGATCCGGCGCGGGAAAGTGTTTTTCAGCTCCAAACATTCCGTAAGTCAGGTCAAGTCTTTGCGAACCGTGGACAACCTCTACATCTACATCGGCAGATTTCCGGTGGGACCGCATAAAATTCATTTGAAAGATCTGGAAGAGAACATGAGGAGAATGGATATTTCCAAGGCGATCGATCTCGACAAGTATCGCCATCGGAACGTGACATTCGCGGTGAATGCCAGCCGGTCGGGAAAACAAACGTACAGCCGGTTTGATTTGTCGGAAGCGGCGAACCGAGGGCTGCAAAAGCAATTCCCGACGTGGACGGTGGGAACTCCCGACCATCGCGAACTGGAATTCCGGTTGGACGTAACGGATGATCAAGCCCTCTTTTGTTACCGATTGACGGATTCCGCTTTTCGTTTCCGCGGCGGGCAGAGAATGTTCTCCCCTGCTGCGCTGCGTCCGACGGTCGCGCATGCATTGGTGTGGCATTCCCGCCCGGACCATGATGAATTTTTCCTTGACCCGTTTTGCGGCTCCGGCACGATCATCGCGGAACGCGCCTATTATCCGTTCGGAAAATTGTACGGCGGGGATATCTCGGAAGATGCGGTCGAGGTCGCCAAGCAAAATGTGGCGAACATTGACGGCGCAGTCATCAGCCGGTGGGATGCGCGTCACCTTCCCCTGGATCAAGGCACCGTCGACAAAGTCGTTTCCAATCTCCCCTTCGGGGAACAGATCCTTGATCCTAGCGAAATTTATGATTTGTATTTGAAGTTTGTCAAGGAACTGAAACGGGTCATGAAACCGAACGGCAGCGCGTTTCTGATGACAGACAAAGTGAAGGAACTGTTAAGGGTAACGGATAAGTTTGGTCTGGAATGTTACGTTGAACTCGAGTTGAGTCTTAAGGGGCTGCACCCGAAAGTATTTAAGGTGAATTTTTGAGTGAAAGAGACGGTTATGTAGGCTGCAGGCACGCTTGAGAGCCCAAAGGAGCGGAGTGAATGTTTAGCAATAAGAAAAAAATTCGAGGATGGAAGAGGCATATAAGAAAAATCGAGAAGTGGAAGCGCCGGGTCATGGACTTGGATATGGAGCATCTTCATACATATCATCGGGATTATGCCAAGCTTTGGATTCATCCGTTTTACGCCCTTCCTCGCAGAAATCCTCCGGCCTGGTATAACGCTTTGCTTCTTGAAGCGATGGTGGAAGTATATGCTCATTGGAACAAGACGCTGCTGGCAACAGGCGAACCGTATTATTTAAAATTGTGGATCTTTGATCCTCATTTCATTCACTCGCAAATCGTAGCGGCTTATCAAGATTGTCTTCATTTTTACGACCAAACCTTTGATGCTCAGAAAATAGAAAAGCCATTCCCATTCCACAAGTATCCGAAAATACAAGACAAGCTGCAATTGTTCGACTGGCATTTGTATGTGGATTGCGATACCTATGCGGAAAGTGACCTGACGGATCATTTGCAGCGAGGTTGGATGAGCGAAAAAGAGGCGGCTTCGATTAGACAAAAAGCGTACAAGACAACCGTCATTCAGTTGCCAAACGGCGAAACGGATACAGGGTATAGTGTCCGGGCAGGAGATGTTTGGGTAGGATCCCTGAAATCGGAGGACAAGCCGGAATGAATGGGAAAAAGGAGCCGGGTCGGTTGAGCATGACAGAGCAGGATATCATCACATTGATTTCCGATGATGAGTGGATGATGCACGTCCTTCGTTTGGTGCGGTCATTAGAATTGCCGGATTGGTGTGTATGTGCCGGTTTTGTTCGGACGAAGGTGTGGGATTATCTTCACGGGCTGGATTCTCCCACACCTTTATCCGATGTGGATGTGGTTTACTTCGACCCGAATCATACGAGTGAAACGACAGAGAAAGAGTACGAGAAAATTTTGTCGGAATGGGATTCCTCCATCCCTTGGTCTGTAAAAAATCAAGCCAGAATGCACACGAAAAACGGTCACGCACCTTACGTTTCGACTTCCGACGCTCTGGCGAATTTTACGGAAGTGTGTACCGCCGTAGGCGCTTATTTGGATTCCGACGACCAAGTGAAGTTGATTGCGCCTTATGGGATTTCCGATCTGGTGAATCTTATCGTGCGTCCCACTCCGTTTTTCGCCACAACGGACAAGAGAGAGGTTTTTGAGCGGCGGGTTGATTCGAAAAGGTGGCGGCTGACCTGGTATCGTCTTAAGATTATCCGTTTTTAACCGTCCATGATTCCTTTCTTTTGCAGTTCCGCTTTCATGGTGATGGATGTGCCGTCCCTCCGAACCGGCAAAAATCCGAATCGCGAATAAAGCCGAATCGCCGGATTTCGGTGGTCCACGCTTAATGAAACGGCGCCAACCCCATTGTTTTTCAACTCTTCCAACATCGTTCGCAACAGTTTGCTGCCGATTCCTTGGCCGCGATACTCCGGTTGGATCGCCATGCCCAATTCCGGCGAAATCCGATTTGCGGATTGAACCAACATGACATGCGGATTCGTTTCAGCGCGCTTCGATCAACCGCCAAAACTGCCGCCAATTTTGTTCGAATCGCTCCAGGCACAGCTTCTCGTCATACCGCTGCATTTCCCAGAACAAGCCGTCCATGAAAAGAATCAACAGCTGCGCCAGCGCTTCGCTGTCGCCATCCCGGATTTCCCCCCGGTCCATGCCCTTGCGGATCATGTCCGCGAACATCCGGTGTTCCATTCGCTCCAACTTGAGCAGTTCGTCCTTCGTGTCCTGCTCGAAATGCCCGGACGGCATCAACAGGAGCCGAATGTAGATCCGCATCTTGCCGGCTTCCTTCATTTGGTAATCGATGACGGAGCGGAGCAGGTAGTCGAGCTTCTCCTTTGTCGGCCGGGTGTCGGGAAGGCCGGTATGGTCGGCGACCAGCTGGAGATGTCCGCTCAGCACGCTTTGATAGATCTGCAGAAACAAATCTTCCTTGTTCTTGAAATGGGCGTAAATCGACGAGACGTGGATGCCGACCTTTCTGGCGATCTCCTTCATCGTCATCCCTTCATACCCGCGATTCGCAAACAACTCCGAAGCCGCTTCGATGATGGCTTCCCGGATCGAGGACGGTTGGGCGGCCGGACGACTCGATTCCACCGTCGGCACGAGCCGGTAGCCCGCCCCTTTGATCGTTTCGATTTGCACCGTGTCGCGGGCGTACAGGTGCAGCTTCTTGCGGATATTGCTGATATGCACCATGACGGTGCGCACGTCGCCGTCCGCGAAGTCCCAGATTTGTTCATACAAGTGATCGGCGCTGAACACCTGCCGCGGCCTTTCCGCCAAATACAGGAACAGCTTGAATTCCTTCGCCAAAAACGGAATGTTTTGTCCGCGGAAGCAGGCTTCGCAAGTGTCCCGATGGATGACGAGGTCATCGAAACGGATGACTTCGTTCGCGGCGTTCGGCCGGGACTTGCGGAGTTGCAGCTGCACCCGCGCGATGAGCACGTCGGGCATGAACGGCTTCGTGATATAATCGTCCGCCCCGATTGAAAGCCCTTTCACGATATCCGCGGATTCCCACTTGCTCGTCAAAAAGAGGATCGGCACGTCAGACTGTTCGCGAATTCGCCGGCCGACGGTGAAGCCGTCCATTCCCGGCAAAATGACGTCGAGCAAGACCAAGTCGGGACGGTACGCCTGAAATAGCCGCAGCGCCGCTTCGCCGTCCGGCGCTTCGATCGTGCGGTAGTCGTGATCATGCAGATACATGGCGATCAGTTCGCGGATTTCCGCATCGTCGTCGACGATCAAAATCGTGATTGGATTCATGCCGGCCCCGCCTTGTCCAATGGAATGATGAAATAAAACGTGCTGCCCGAGCCGTATACGCTTCGGACACCGATTCTCCCCCGGTGGGCTTCGACGATTGCCTTGGCGATCGACAGCCCCAGCCCGATACCTTCGGAGTGGTCGCCGTCCGGATCGTCATCCTCCCGGACCCGGTAAAAGCGTTCGAATACGTGCGCCAGATGCTCTTGGCGGATGCCGCGACCGGTATCCCGCACCGAGATGGCGCACGCTTGGGCGTATGGGAACAGGCGGCCGACAATGTCGATCCGGTCGCCTGGCTTCGAATAGGTTAATCCGTTGGTGACGAGATTGACGAAAACTTGCTCGATGCGCCCGAGATCGACGAGCACGGTCCGCGCAGCCCCATCACGATCCGCCCATCGCACCGTCACCTGACGGTCCAGCACATCCCAGTCATATGCGCAGTCCAGCTCCCGAAACAGGTCCCTCACGGTACAGGGGCGCATCTCATACGTCAGCCGGTTGTTTTCCAGCTTGACCAATTGACGCAGGTCGTTGGTGAGCCGTTCCAGCTTCCGCGCTTTCCGATAGGCGATCTCGATATGGCGGGCGGCCTGCTCCTGCGAAGCGCCGTCTTTCAATCGCTTCAAGTAGCCGAGAATCGTGGTCAGCGGATTGCCCAGTTCGTGCATGATGTTGGAATACAGATCCCGCCTCGCCTGCGCCGCCTTCTCCAGCTGGTCATGGGACTTGCGCAGGGCGGCCGTCCGTTCTTCCACCAACGCTTCCAAATTGCTGTTGACCGCCGCGAGTTCTCCGGACAAACGTTCGACCTCCCGGTAGGAAGCGGCGAATTTGTTGGCGAGCATGAACATCTGCGTGAACAGGAACACAAAAAGGCCGAGCGTGACGAGAT
>JGI25328J35697_1000606_pt1 | contig 28762 bp, 29 predicted proteins | sample HigsolmetaAR203D_FD_35697 | JGI IMG/M metagenome (IMG submission 35697)
GCCATGTACACCGTAAAGCCGTCCGCGCTGAAGAAATAGATTTCCGCCGTGCTTCTCCCGGGGAAATTCCGCTTCAACAGCCAGATGCGGTCGATCTCGTCGTTCAGGAACAGAATGTCGCCGTCGATCTGCATCGTCTTCTGCAACAGCGCGACGGGCATGGCGCCGCCGAAGCGCAGCTCGACGCCCTGCGTGTTCCGCCGCAGCTCGTCCCAGTCGCGCGCCGAACGGGACAGCCGCTGCATGCCGCGGTATTCGCCGGCGGTCACCTGGTCGTAGATCCGGATGTAGTAGCCCGTCTCCGGATACAGGATCGCATGCCGGTCGCCGCCCAGATGCAGCACCATGTCCTCGGGATACAGCACCTCGTCGATGCGCAGCGGATCGCCCATCTGCTCGGGCGAGATGTACTCCTGCTCCGTGCGGACGGTCGCGCCGATCTCGGGGAAATTGTAGACGAGAAAATAGCTCTGCACGAGGCTGAGCGCAACGAGCCCGATCAGCAGCGCGGTCTTCAGCCTCTCCATCATCCCGCGTCACCTCCCCGGCGAAGCGGCAGCGTGAACGTCACCGTCGTGCCGCGGTTCACTTCCGACTCCAGCTCGATCGTGCCGCCGTGCGCCTTGATGATTTCCCGGGCAATGGACAGGCCCAGACCGGTGCCGCCCATGTTGCGCGAGCGCGCCTTGTCAACCCGGTAGAACCGTTCGAAGATGCGCGCCTGGTCCTTCTCCGGTATGCCCATCCCGTTGTCCTTCACGCTGATGGACACCGTGTCCGGCGAGGGCTTCCGCGCGGAGATCTCGATATGGCCGCCGTCTTGCGTATATTTGATCGCGTTGGACATCAGATTGTCGAGCACCTGGTCGATCTGATCGCGGTCGAACCACGCGGTCTCGATGCCGTCCTCGATCAGCACCGAGCCGCCGATCCCCTTTTGCTTCATCTGGAACGAAAAACGGTCCGACACTTCCTCCAGCATCTCCCGCACATTGACCTCGACCGGCCGGAGCCGCTCCTGGTTCGAGTCGAGCCGGGACAGGTGCAGGAGATCGTTCACGAGCCGGATCATCCGGTTCGATTCGCCGCGGATGACGCCGACGAACCGCTTCGCCAGCTCCGGCTCCTCGAGCGCGCCGTCGTCGAGCGCCTCGACATAGCTCTTGATCGTCGTCAGCGGTGTGCGCAGCTCATGCGACACGTTCGCGACGAACTCCCGCCGCGAGCGCTCGAGCTGCTCCTGCTCCGTGACGTCGTGCAGCACCGCGATCGCGCCGGAAATCGTCCGGTCGCGCCGGTAGATCGGCGTCAGCGTCACGTGCATCAGCCACTCGCCGCCGTCGTCCGGAAGCGGCCGCACGACGATTGTCGAATGCTCGACCCCGGTCTGGAGCTGGTGCAGTTCTTCCTTCGGTATGCCGAGCAGCTCCGACATCGGCATGCCGATCGCCTGCTTCACGCCGAGCATCTCGCGGGCGCGGCGGTTCGTGACGATGACCCGCCCGTTCTCGTCCGCCGCCACGACGCCGTCGCTCATGTTCGCGAGGATCGACGCCAGCTTCTCCTTCTCCTCCTCGTTCGCGGAGAGCGCTTCCTGCAGCCGGCTCGTCATGTAGTTGAACGCTTCGCTGAGCCGCCCGATCTCGTCGTCGCCGTAGACCGGCACCTGCTCGTCGAACCGGCCTTCCGCGACCGCCGTCGCCTGGCGGGTCAGCCCTTTGATCGGATTCGTGATCGTATGGGCGAGCAGCACGCCGAGCACCCCGGTCAGCCCGAGCGCGATCAGCATCCCCGTGACGAAAATCCGGTTGATCCCCCGCATCGTCGCGTACAGATCTTCCATCGACGCGACGACGTAGACGACCCCGACCACGCGGCTCTGTCCGCGCGACGTGTCGAAGGCGGGGCGGGCGATCACTTTTTTCCGGATGTTGTCCGTGTCGATGATCTCTTCCTCGTTGTCCCGGATGCCCTGCAGCGCCCGGCTGACGATGAGCGTCGTGTTCTTGCGCCCGATGATGTCCCTCCGGTCGGGCTCCGATGTCGCGAGCACCCGGCCGCTCGCGTCCAGCACCTGGATCTCGGCCTGGCTGATGTTGAACAGCGAGCTGACGAGGTTGCCGAGATCCTCCGCCACCTCGTCCCCGGCCGCTTCGCCCGCTTCCCCCTGATCCGAGGTCAGCGCGTCCTCGACCAGCACCGTGAGCATGTTGACCTGGTCGTTCAGATTGTCCGAGAACGACCGCGTCAGCGAATTTTTCGTCGTGCTGATGAAGTAGACCCCGATGAGCTGCATCGCGATCAGGATGAGCAGCACGTAAATGATGATCAGCTTGACCTGGATCGTGTGGAAGAAGCGCGTCCGCTTCATGCGCCCGCGAAGCCTCCCGATTTCGGGTTGCGCATCATGTAGCCGAGCCCGCGGCGGGTCAAAATGTACTCCGGCCGGCTCGGATCGTCCTCGATTTTCTCGCGGAGACGGCGGATCGTCACGTCGACCGTGCGCACGTCCCCGAAATATTCAAACCCCCACACCGCCTGCAGCAGATGCTCGCGCGTCATCACCTTGCCGCAGTTGCGCGCGAGATAGTGGACGAGCTCGAACTCGCGGTGCGTCAGGTCGAGCGGCTCGCCGTTCTTGTATACGACGTACATGTCCGTATCGATGAACAGGTTGAAAATCTTCAGGCCCTGCCGCTCCGGCTGCCGTTCGCCCTCGTCCGCGCTTCCGCCCGCCGCGGCCTCCTGCAGCTTCCGCTGGCGCCGGAGGTGCGCCTTCACCCGCGCCAGCAGCTCGCGCGTGCTGAACGGCTTCGTGACGTAATCATCGGCGCCCAGCTCGAGACCGAGCACCTTGTCCAGCTCCGTGTCCTTCGCGGTGAGCATGATGATCGGCGTCTGCATGCGGGCGCGCACTTCACGGCACACATCCATGCCGTCCTTCACCGGCAGCATCAGATCGAGCAGAATGAGGTCCGGCTTCTCGCTGAACGCCAGCTCGACGGCCTGTCCGCCGTCGAATGCGCAGATGACCTCGTATCCTTCCTTCTCCAGATTGAACTTCAGGATATCCGCAATCGGCTGTTCGTCGTCCACAACCAGAATTTTGCCTTGCATGCGATCACCGCCGTCCAAGCAGAGTTTCTCTGCTATCAGTGTACCATATCCGGGCGGGCGAGTCCCGCCGAATATGCGGGTTGCCGCTTTAACGCGAAGAAGCATCACCCCGCTCCGGGGCGATGCTTCCCGTGTTCATGCATGGATGAGTGCGGTCACAGATAGTTGAGCGGATTCTTCGGCGTGCCGTTCTTGTGGATCTCGAAATGCAGGTGGACGCCCGTCGAGTTGCCGGTGCTGCCCATGACGCCGATTTTCTCGCCCTTCTCGACGATCTGGCCCTTCTTCACGTTGATCTTGCTGAGATGGCCGTAGACCGTCTCGTATCCGTTCTGATGGTCAATGATGACGGCGTTGCCCAGTCCGTTCTTCTTTCCGGCGAATTTGACGACGCCGGTATCCGCGGCGAGAATCGACTTGTTGCCGATGATATCGATGCCCTTGTGCTGCCGGCCCCAGCGCTTGCCGAACTTGCTCGTGATTTTCGCGCCGCTGACCGGCCAGGAGAACTTGCCCGTGCCCGTGCCCTTGATCACCTTCGTGCCGCGCATGACGATCGCCGGCACGGCCGGTTCGATCACCTGCTCGTCCACAATGTCCTCGCTCATCAGCCAGCCGTTCTGCTTCACGAGGCGGTAGGTCACGCGCTTCGTTCCCGGCACGCCGGCCTGAATCGTCTTCTCCTGGCCGGCCCGCATTTCGTCGTTCTTCCGGACGATCACTTCCGGTTCGATCTCTTCGATCTCCGACACCGTCTCCACCGTCTCGACCGTCACGAACGGCTGCAGCACCGTCAGATCCAGCTCGTCGCCGACCCGGATCAGGTCGTCCTCGATCCACGGATTGTTCATGTAGATGATTTCGGGAGAGATGTCGAACCTGCTGGCGATGCAACTGATGCAATCGCCCTTCTGCACAATGTAGGTCGTCTTCTTCGTCGTGCCTTCCATGAGCCGCTGGTAGAGCGTCTCCGCGTCGGACACGCGCCCGGGCTCAATCGCCACCCGGCCCGTATCCACCTGCTCCACGATGCGGACCGACTCGAGATGCGCCTTCGGCTCGGCGCTCTCCGCCGCCTCGTCGCCCGCGTAGGCCAGCGCCGTCACCTGGAGCGGCTTGACCGGCGCGACGCCGTCCGTACCGGCGACCTGGTAGGCGAATTCCGACTTGATCCGCTCGAGCACCTGCTTGGCGGTCTCCTCGTCCGGAACCACGGCGATCAGCTTGCCGTTCACCCGCACCTCGACGCCGACGGCGTGGCTGTCCAGCATTCCCTCGAGAACCGCGAGCGCCGCCTCCGTCTCCGGCTTGGCCAGGATATCATTCTTCTCCACGTAGGACAGCACGCCGGTCTCGAGCTCCATCGTGATGCCCGGATACGCGGCCGCGAGCTCTGCCCGCTTCGCGTTCAGGAACGCCTCGACGGCTTCCTTCGACTCGACCGTGCCGATCAGCGTTCCGTTTCGGTACAACTCGTAATAGGTGAAGGTGTCGGCTTCGATATCGGCCTGAACCGGCTGGTGCCCATAAGACGCGCCGCCGGCCAGCACAACCGCCGAGCAGGCGACGATCAGCGTCCATCTGGCGGTCGATCGGGAGAACACGCTTACATTCGGTATGACGAACTTTCGAATCTTGCCTTTCCGGTCCGGGATCCGGACGCGGGTCCGTTCGCGCATGGCGCGAAGCTTCTCACGCAACGCCCGGATCGGTGCCCTGTAATCGGTCATGATCGTCTCCTTGGCAATGGATGCGTCCGATTGTGGAACGTCGTTGTCAAAAACTAATAATATAGGCGTAACGACCCATTAAAGTCGTCACGCCTATAAATGTAGCACAGCTCACAAAAACCGGGCAATGNCGNGAGACGCCGCGCACGATTAATATTTCCTCAGAATATTTTCAGAATTTCCTCAGAATTTGTTAAGAATCTCCATCAATTCGTCATATTCCTCGCGGTCGAGCCAGGTCGCGACAATCTGCTGCACCTGCAGCATTTCCTCCTCCGTAAGTCCGCCTTCCGTGAACTCGGAGATCCGTTGCCATTCTTCCTGCGGCACCTTGCCGACCAGAATCGCGAACAACCGGTTCCGCTCCTCATCGGTGAGCCGGGATTTCGCCTCGAGCAGTTCCTCCGTCGAGACGACGACGCCGGAGCCGCCCGCCGCGCCGTGCGCTTCCGGCCCCTTGCCGAAACCGGATTCCGCCTCGTAACCGCGCTGTTCTCCGTCCTCTTCGACCGGGCTGCCGCCGTCCCCGGGCCGCCATCCGGCCGACTCTTCGACTATTCCGGCGCCGTCCTCCCGCTCCGGCCTCCATCCCGCGTCATCCGGCGCTGCTCCGCCTTCCGGGCCTCCGACGCCCTCCGGCGTCCGGCCGACGGTCTCGCCGCCGGCATGGGCGCGCGCGTCGTCGAACCCTCCGATCGGTTCCCGGTCCGCGGCCAATCCGCCTTGCGCATTCTCCCGCTTCGCGTCCACGCCCCACAGCCTGCCCCACAGGCCGGACAACGCGAACGGCGGCTTCTCCAGCGGAATCTCGTATTCTTCAAGCAGCGCCTCCACATAGCTGTTCACGATGTAGCCGGTCGTCCAGATCGCGAGGAAACTGGCGAGCAGCGCGGCCGCCGCCGCCTTCCACAGCCAGCCGAACAATCTCCACATTTGCTCAATCTTCCTTCCTGTCCCGAATGGTGCGTCATAGGCTATTTTTACCATTATGGACAGGAATCCCGGCGCACATTCCCTTTCGCGGTGAGCAACCGGGCTCCATTTTCGAGACGCTGCAACACGGATACCGCGTTGCAGGTCCGCGCGGCGCCCTGTCGGAGCCGCTGCAGCGTGGATACCACGTTGTAGACCCGCGCAAAGCCCATCCGGAGGCGCTGTAACGTGGATACCACGCTACAGCATCGCATAACGCTCCCGCGGGCACGCTGTAACGTGGATACCACGCTACAGAACCGCGCAAAGCCCCACCGGAGGCGCCGCAACGCGCATACCACGCTGCAGACGCATGAGGGCGCCCCGGCAAAAAACAACGGCCGACCGGGGCCGACATGCCCCAATCAACCGTTAACTGCCCGTGCCTCACTTGTAAATCTTCATGACCTGCACCGACTGGTCGCGGTTGCGGCCGACCGAGAAGATCGCGATCGGAATGCCCGTCAGCTCCGACACGCGCTTCACGAAGCGCCGCGCGTTCGCCGGCAGTTCATCCAGCGACTTCACGCCGGAGATGTCCTCGCTCCAGCCCGGCAGCTCCTCGTACACCGCTTCGCATTCCGACAGCATCTTGAGGCTTGCCGGATAATGCTCGATCCGCTCGCCGCGGTATTTGTAGGCGGTGCAGATCTTCACCGTCTCCAGCCCGGTCAACACGTCGAGCGAGTTGAGCGCCAGCCCGGTGATGCCGCTCACGCGGCGGGCATGGCGGACGACGACGCTGTCGAACCAGCCGACGCGCCGCGGCCGTCCGGTCACGGTGCCGTACTCGTTGCCCTTGTCTCGAATCATATTCCCGGTTTCATTATGCAGCTCCGTCGGGAACGGGCCGTCGCCGACGCGCGTCGTGTACGCCTTCGCCACGCCGATGACCTGTTCGATCTTCGACGGGCCGACGCCGGAACCGATGCAGACGCCGCCCGCGGTCGGATTCGACGACGTCACAAACGGATACGTCCCCTGGTCGATGTCGAGCATGACGCCCTGCGCGCCCTCGAACAGCACGTTCTTGCCGGCGTCGATCGCCTCGTTCAGCACGACCGACGTATCCGTCACATACCGCCGGAGACGCTCGGCATAGCCGAGGTACTCGCGGATGATTTCATCCGCGTCGAGCGGCTCTCCGCCGTAGACGTTCCGGATGATCTGGTTCTTCTCTTCCACCAGGCGGCGGGCTTTCGCCGTGAACTCCTCCGCATCCATCAGGTCGACGATGCGGATGCCCGCCCGCGCCATCTTGTCCATGTAGCAGGGCCCGATGCCCTTGCGCGTCGTGCCGATCTTCCCGTCGCCCTTGCGCTCTTCCTCGAGGCCGTCCAGCACGAGATGATACGGCATGATGACATGGGCCCGGTCGCTGATCTTCAGGTTGTCGGTCGAGAAACCGTTCTCGTGAATGTAGTCGATCTCCTCGACCAGCGCCTTCGGATTGAGCACCGTGCCGTTGCCGATGACGCAAACCTTGTCTCGATTGAAGATCCCGGACGGGATCATGGTCAGCTTGTATTTCTTCCCGTTGATCAGAATGGTGTGGCCCGCATTGTTGCCGCCCTGATAACGCGCGACGACGTCCGCGCCTTCCGCCAGGAAATCGGTGATCTTCCCCTTGCCCTCGTCACCCCATTGAGTGCCGACGACAACGACCGTGGACATGTGCATTCCTCCCGTGGCGAGCCCGTCTCTCACGTTTTGAAGGCACGCCGAAATTTGCCGCCTTGCCGGCCGGCGGATGGCGGCGCGCGGAAGGCAGCAAGATCAGTGTATCAGCACACCATGGCCATGTCAACGAATGAAAACGAACATTTTCGTCTATCCAAATACGAACGTTCGGATTTTCCGGTCATGGCCCGCAATCATCGCCGCTTGCCTGCTGTCAGGGCGTCTTGTCCGCGTCCCCGTGGTGGCGGATCCACCTGCTGTCAGGACGCCTTGTCCGCGTCCCCGTGGTGGCGATCCAGGCTGACAAACTTGTTGAAGTTCTTCAGGAAGACGAGCTCGACCGTGCCGACGGGGCCGTTCCGCTGCTTCGCGATGATGATTTCGATGATGTTCTTCTTCTCCGTCTCCCGGTCGTAATAGTCGTCCCGGTACAGGAACGCGACGATGTCCGCGTCCTGCTCGATCGAACCGGATTCGCGCAGGTCGGAGAGCATCGGACGCTTGTCCTGCCGCTGCTCCACGCCCCGGCTGAGTTGGGACAGCGCGATGACCGGCACTTCCAGTTCGCGCGCAATCTGCTTCAGGGTGCGGGAGATCTCCGACACTTCCTGCTGCCGGTTCTCCCCGGGCCGCCCCCGGCCCTGGATGAGCTGCAGGTAGTCGATCACGACGAGCCCGAGCCCGCGTTCCTTCTTCAGCCGCCTGAGCTTGGCGCGGATGTCCGTCACCGTAATACCCGGCGTGTCGTCGATGTAGATGTCCGCCTCGGACAACGCGCCGATCGCCATCGTCAGCTTCTCCCAGTCGTCGCCTTCCAGCTTGCCCGTCCGGAGCCGCCCGGCGTCGACGTTCGATTCCGCGCAGATCATCCGCTGCACGAGCTGCGACGCCGACATTTCCAGACTGAAGATCGCGACCGTCTCCCGCGCCCGGACGCCGACGTTCTGCGCGATGTTGAGCGCGAACGCGGTCTTCCCGACCGACGGCCGGGCCGCCACGATGATCAGATCGCTGCGCTGGAAGCCCGACGTCATCCGGTCGAGGTCGGGGAAGCCCGACGGAATGCCGGTCACGCCGCCTTTGTGATGGTACAGATACTCGATTTGCTCGAACACGTCCATCAGCACGTCGCGGATCGAGACGAATCCGCTGTCCGTCCGGCGGTTCGAGATCTCGAGAATGCGCTGCTCCGCGTCGCTCAGCAAGAGGCCGACGTCCTCCGCGCCCGCGTAGCCTTCCTGCACGATCTCCGTCGCCGTCCGGATCAGCCGGCGGAGGAGCGATTTCTCCTCGACGATCCGCGCGTAATAGTCGACGTTCGCCGCCGTCGGCACGACGCTGAGCAGCCGCGACAAATAATCGACCCCGCCCGCTTCCTCCAGTCGCTGCTTGTCCTGCAGCGCCGCGGTGAGCGTCACGAGATCGATCGGCTGCCCTTCTTCGCCCAGCTCGATCATCGTCTCATAGATCATGCGGTGGACCGGCTGGTAGAAATCCTCGGGGCGCAGCCGTTCCATCGCCGTGAGCAGCGCGTCCGCCTCCAGCAGAATGGAACCGAGCACCGCCTGCTCGGCTTCGATATTCTGCGGCGGCACCCGATCGAATCCGATCTCCATCGCCGTCATAAGCATCCTCCCGCCCGCCGCCGCGCACGCGCGCACGCGCCGCGGCGGCCATTCGGATCCGCAACCTTATTCTTCGACCACCTGGACGCCGAGCGTCGCCCGGACCTGCGGATGCAGCTTGATCGGCACCTTCGTCACGCCGAGCGTGCGGATCGGCTCGTCAAGCTCGATCTTCCGCTTGTCGATCGCGATGCCTTCCTTCGCCAGCGCCTCCGCCACCTGCTTGCTCGTGATGGCGCCGAACAGCCGCCCGCCTTCGCCCGCCTTCGCGCGGATGACGACCGTCATCGCGTCCAGGCGCTTGCCGAGCGCCTCCGCCTCCTCCTGCTCCTTCTGCTTCCGGCGCGCCTCCGATTGCTTCTGCACCTCGAGCGTCTTCAGGTTGCCCTGCGACGCCTCCTTCGCGAGACCCCTCGGAATGAGAAAATTGCGCGCGTACCCCTCCGAGACGTCCTTCACTTCGCCCTTCTTCCCCTGGCCCTTCACGTCCTGCAGGAAAATGACCTTCATTCGAACAACCCCTCTTCCCTCTCGATTTCGTCCAGTATCGCCCTGAGGCGGGACGCCGCCTCCTGCACGGTGCCTTCCATCTGCGCCGCCGCGTTCGTCAGGTGGCCGCCGCCGCCCATCCGTTCCATGACGACCTGCACGTTCATGCTGCCGAGCGAGCGGGCGCTGATCCCGATCATGCCGTCCGGCCGTTCGGCGATGACGAACGAGGCGAGGACGCCGTTCATGTTCAGCAGCTTGTCGGCCGCCTGCGCGATGAGGAGCTGCGGATACTGCCGGCCCGGTTCGGCGGTCGCAATCGCGATATGATCGTAATGGATGACCGCATGCCGGATGATTTCCGCCTTCTTGTTGTACTCCTCCAGATCCTCCTTCAGCATCCGCTGGATGAGCGCGAGATCCGCCCCGTTCCGGCGCAGATACGACGCCGCCTCGAACGTGCGGGCTCCGGTGCGCAGCGTAAAATTCTTCGTGTCCACCGTCATGCCGGCCATCAGCGCCGTCGCCTCGAGCGTGTCGAGCGAGATCCGGTCGTGAATGTATTGCAGCAGCTCCGCCACGAGCTCGCAGGTCGAGGACGCGTACGGCTCCATGTAGACGAGGACCGGATTCGCGATGAACTCCTCGCTGCGGCGGTGATGGTCGATGATGACGATCCGCTCGGTCTCGGCGACCAGCCGCGGCTCCTTCAGCAGCGACGCCCGATGCGTGTCCACGACAACCGCGAGCGAGCGCGGACCGATCAGCGCGAGCGCGTGCTCCGGCGAAATGAACCGGTCATGCAGCTCCGGCTCCTCGCGGATCAGGTCCATCAACTTCTGGATGGACGGATTGACGCCCTCGAGCACGATGTACGCTTCCTTGTTCAGCGCCTCGGCCGCCTTCAGCACGCCGATCGCGGCGCCGACCGAGTCCATGTCCGGCATCTTGTGGCCCATGATGATGATGTTCGTGCTGTCCCTCATCAGGTCGCGCAGCGCGTGGGCCACGACGCGGGCGCGGACGCGCGTCCGCTTCTCCACCGCGTTCGTCTTGCCGCCGTAGAACGTCTGCCGCTGGCCGACCCGGACGGCCGCCTGGTCGCCGCCGCGCCCGAGCGCGATGTCGAGCGCCGCCTGCACCCAGTGGCCGACCTCGACGACGCTCGAGCCGCCGGACGCCATGCCGATGCTGAGCGTCATCGGAATCTTCTGGTCCATCGTCATCTCGCGCACCTCGTCGAGGATGACGAAGCGCGACGCCTCAAGCTGCTTCAGCGTCTTCATGTCGGTCACGATCAGGAATCGGTCGGAGTTCAGCCGGCGCAGATACATCTGATAGCGCTGCGACCATTCCGTGATCTCCGCCGTCACCTTCGACAGCAGCGCCGCCCGGTGCTGGTCGTCCATGCCCTGGGTCACTTCCTCCAGGTTGTCCATCAGGACGACGCCGAGCGCGAGCTGCTCGTCCTCGTATTTCCGCGCGAGATTCCAATGGTCCGTCACATCGAAGACGTAAACGAGCCGTTTGTCCGGCTGGTACTTGAGCTTGTAGATCCGCTCGCCGAGCATCGCCTCGAATTCGCCGTCCCTGTCCCGGTCCTTGCCGCCGAGCACGGGGAACAGCTCACTCAGCGGCAGGCCGACGGCCGAATCGCGGCCCAGAATGCCGGCCACATAGGGGTTGTGCCATTCGACGATCTGCTCGTCGCTGAACAGCACGATGCCGAACGGCAGCTCGTGGATCACTTCGCCTCCGATCTTCCCGATCCGGTACCGGAGCGATCCGAGATATCGCTTCAGCTCGCGCCGAAAAGCCCGTTCCGCGAGCATCGCGTAGACCGCCATGGCGCCGGTCAGCGCGAACCCGATCAGGCCGAGCCACCATTCGTACCAGGCCAGCGCGAGCGTCATCGCCGTCATCAGGATGAGCGTCCAGACGTGATGCAGCCCGTACCAGCGTCTGATCAAGTTTTTCGGCATCCGGAAGACTCCTCCTTACGATTTGCCGATCGACTTGCGGAGCGGAAGCGCCGTGTCGAACACGCCGATCAGGCTGAGCGGCTGGATCATCAGCGCCGGCACCGAGAGCAGGAGCGGCACGATGCGATGCCATCCCTTCTGGTGGGCCAGATAGAAGAAAAATCCGATCGTCTGGCACGCGAACACGAACCAGAGCAGATAGTACAGATTGACAATGATCATGCCGAAATACGAGTTGTCCGCGGGCGATCCGGAAGCGAGCCGCATCATGTACAGCAGCAGGACCGCCAGATAGACGAACACGAGCGCGCGGGGCAGCATCCATTCCCGCGCCTTGCGGAACGCCGGCACGTCGATGCCCATGCGCGCGAGCGCCCGCCGCGACACCCAATGGGTGACGAGGGCGAACGTGAACGCCGCCCAGATGAGAATCCTCGGCAGTGCCTGGATCGCCGAAGCGACAACCGCCTCGGTCATCTCCGCGTTCCATTCGCCGGACAGCAGACCCCGGGCTTCCAGATTGGCCGCGTAGTTGCGGATCATGTTGCCCAGCTCCGCCGTCAGGTTGAAATCCAAGAACACCGCGAGCAGCAGCATGTCGAGCAGGAACAGCGCCAGAATCGACACGCCGCCCGCGGTCATGACGACGCGCGCCGGCGCGCGGCGCCGGTAGCAGCGTCCCATGACGACGGCCGGTACGAGGAAGAACAGACCGACGAGCAGGATCGCCGGCCCGAACAGGAACACCGCCAGCGAGAAAATGACCGCCGCGTGAACGGCGAACGAGATCGGATTGAGCAGAACGAAGAGTACGGTGAACGGGACCGCGAGCAGAAACACGGACGGCATGTTCAGCACCGGCACAGCCGTCATCAAGAGCAATAGCAGCGCCACGGCGCTCCATGCGAGCGGCCGGATACCCGTTTGCACGACGTTCACTCCCCGGTTCGTTTTGAGCTTTACGCTCCATTATAGCACAAACTGCCGGGCGAACGAATGAATTAATCCATGAGAAAAGGGACCTCCCGCCGCGGGAAGTCCCCCGATTCCGCCGTCATGCGGCGCTCAACGTTCAACCGTGACGACATCGCCCTCGTCGGATACGCGCAGCCCGAGATCCGACAGGAACGTAAGCGGCGCGAAGACGCGGCTCCCGATCGAGACCAGCTCCGCTTCCGCGCCGCCCGGTCCGACCGCAACATAGCCGCGCTCGAGCATCAGCGCGCCCTTCTCCGGCATCGCTTCCGGCGCGGATCCGGACGCCGGTCCATCCACGGCGGAACCGCCCGCCGTCACGGTGTACCGATGCGCCGTGCCGTCCCACGCCAGGCTGTAGCCGTGTCTTGCGAGAACGGCCAGATCCGCCAGCTGCTCGTCCCGGAACGCGACGAGCGGATATTCGGCGCCGTCCCAGACCAGCGTTCCCGCCTGCTCCGACACCCGGACGAATTCGCTGCGAATGCCGTGGCCCGGCCGGACCTTTTTGTTCACGGCGCCGTTCTCGAGCACGATCTGCCCCTCGACCAGCACGTATTCGATGCCCTTCGAAGGCAGATCCGGCCGCTCGACCGTGGCCTGGTCGGCGATCGTCGCGAAGTCGAACACGACGATGTCCGCGTCCATGCCCTTCGCGATCCGGCCCTTCTTCCGCAGCGCGGGCGCCTGCTTCTCGAGCCGCTTGGCCGGCATCGTGCTCAGCTTGTCGATCATGTCGATCAGCGGCACGACTTCAAGCTCGCGCACATACATGCCGATCGCCCGGGCGAAGTTGCCCGACGCCCGCGGATGGTTGTTGTTCCCCGGCTCGAGGATCGCGTCCGAACCGATCATCACATAAGGCGACCTGAACGCCTCGATCACGGACTCCGGCGGGATCGCGTAGGCGACGGCCAGCTTGCCCTCCGCCCGGTATTTCGCGAACGTCTCGGCCGTGAGCCGTTCCGACGTGCCCGCGATCTGCAGGTCGTCGTAATCGATCTTGAACCGTTCCTGCCAGCCCTTGTCGAACCGGGCCGAGTTCAGATAGGTGCCCCAGAAATCGTAAGCGTACGTGCAGGCAGTGACGTCCAGCCCTTCGGCGCGCGCCTCCTCGATGAGCTGCAGCGCCCGCTTCATGTCGAACGTGCCGCCGGTGCTGTTGATGTGGTCGATGTGGACGGCCGCGCCCGTCGCCCGGGCGTAGCCGATGATCTCCTCGATCCCCTCAATCTCCGTGCCCGGCTCCTCGGCGTCGGAATACCGGCCGTGGAAGTAGACCGGCACGTTGTACTCGGCCGCGATCTTCGCCAGCGCCAGCACCTCGTTCGAATCGGTGCCCGGCGCGTACTCGAGGCTGAACGAGATGCCGAGCGCGCCGTCGTTCAGCGCCTTGATCGCCATTTCCTTCAGCTTCTCGATCTGGGCGGGCGACGCCGCGCTGTAGCGGCCGATGCCCAGCGAGCCGCGCGCCTGCATGACGAAGAACGACGCGCCGAAGTGGACCGGCGGATGCTCCCGCTCGTAGTGGTCGAGCCACACCTTCGGGTTCGTCGCGCCGCCGTGCATCGCGATGTTCGTCGTAACGCCGTCGGCGATCTTCGTCCAGACGCCGAGCGAATTCGGATCGTAGGACAGATTGTCGATGAAGCCCGGCGCGACGACAAGTCCCGTCGCATCGATCACCCGCTCGCCCTTCAGCGGATGCGAGGTGACGACCGCGATCGTCTTGCCGATGATGCCGACGTTCAGCCCCTCGCGGTCGAGCCCGGTCTCCGGATTGATGACGCGCCCGTTCGCGATGACGATGTCATAGGTCGCGTCCAGATCTTCCTGCGTCACCTCGTCGTCCGGATCGTACGGCTTCGGCTCTCCGGCCTCCCCGGACTCACGGCTCGCTCCGGATTCTCCGGGTTCCTCCGGCTCCGCGGGTTCCGCCGGTTCTTCAACGCCCTCCCCGCCGGCGCCCTCGCCCGGCTCCTCCGCCGTTCCGCCGTCCGGCTGCTCCGCGATCTGCCCCGGTTCCCGCCCGCCGCCGATGCCGCCGGCCTGCGTGAACCACCAGATCGCCGCCCCCGCCAGAATCACCGCCGCCGTCGCGATCGCGATCCACCGGACGCGCGCCCTCGACCCGCGTCCGTCCGCGCCATGTCGTTGCTCCGTCATGTCCGCCTCCCGTCTGCTTCTTCCGCCGCCGTCGCCGCGTTCGGACCGCCTTTTGGCAGCAGCCCCTTCTCCATCAGGACGCCGGCGCAATAATCAATGATGTCGCTGCGCCGCACAATGCCGATAAACCGGTTCATGTCGTCGGTCACCGGCACGAAGTTCTGCACCTTGACCAGCGCGATCAGATCCGCCATCTGCGCATCAATGCGCACGGCCTTGTGGTCGAGCCGAAGCGGCACCTCCCGAAGCGGCACGCGGTGCGTNTCCGCGAACGACAGATCGGGCCTGCTCTTCATGTACCAGAGCAGGTCGCCCTCCGTCACCGTGCCCGCGTAGCGGCCCTCCGCGTCCAGGATCGGGACGGCCGAGTAGCGGTGATATTCCATCCGTTCAAGCGTCTGCCGCAGCGTCGACTCCAGCGTGACGCAGACGACTTCCCGCTTCGGCAGCAGAAAAAACGCAATGTTCATGCCGTTCCCCCGTTTTCCCCGGATGATGCGATGCTCCGGACGAGCCGCGGCGAAGGGCCGGGATGGACCGTCTCAGCTTCGCGCGGACCCGGCCGGTTCCGGCTTCGGCAGCTCCCGCAGCGGCGTGTCGGCGTCCAGCCAGGCGCGAATCCAGGATTTCGCCCGCTCCATGTCGCGCTCGTCCGCGATGAAGTACCAGGCGCCGTCCTCCATCCGGCCCTCTCCCGCAATCGTATGGCTGTAGACCGGGCGCGACTTCTGCTTCAGCATCCGCTCGGCCAACCCGAGCAGATCATCCGGGGGGATATCCGTCGTGAAATGGTTCCCCATGATCTCGATCAGTTCAGGAATCTTGCGCCACTCGCCGGGTTCCGACGCCTTGTCGAGGATCGCCTGCAGGAAGATCTGCTGGCGCTTCGTGCGGCTCGCGTCGCCGCCGGCGTCCTCGCGGAACCGGACGTAGTTCAGCGCGTCCACTCCATTGTAAAACGGCTGTCCGGCTTTGACAACAAAGTGCTCGTGGTTCGGGTCGTCGTTCACAAGATCCTTCTCGATCGGCAGCTTGATGCCGCCGATCGCGTCGATCACCTCGCGGAATCCCCGGAAGTCGATCGAGGCGTAATGGTCGAGGCGCAGGTCCAGGAACCGCTCGACCGTCCCGACCGCAAGTCCGGCGCCGCCGTAGGCGTAGGCGTGCGCGATCTTGTCGGGTCTCTCCCGCCCCGGGATCTCCACCCGCGTGTCGCGCGGAATCGAGACGAAGAGGAGCGCCCCGTCAGCCGGCCGGACGACCGTCACGATCATCGTGTCGGAACGGCCCCGCTCCCCGCCCCGGCTGTCCGATCCGAGCAACAGCACCGTGAACGGCCGGTCGGTCGCCGGCGCCTCCTCCGCTTCCGGCTCCGGTCCGGTTCCCGCCCATCCGATCGGCCGGCCGCCTTCCGGCGCTTTCCGCTCAATCGGCTGGTAGGACTGCTCGAGCTGCGCCTTCACCCGCTTCGCGAAAAAAAGATCGAACGCCGCCAGCGCGATCTGCATCCGGAACACATACCCGATCAGGCCCAACAGCGCGACGCCCGCGATGATGCCGGCCGCCCATGCCCGCTTTCGCGTCAGTCTCATCCTGCCCGTCCTCCCGCCGTTTCACACCCGCGGCATGTTCTAGATCCCGCGGCGCGCGAATACGTATTCAATAGAATGCATGGGGCAAGCGGGCGGCGCGCCCGCCTTCCCCGCCGTGAGGTGATCGCCTTGGATGACCGCTCATCCACCGGACTCGAAGTACGCGTCGCATCCATGCTGTGCTACGCGCTCGGTTTCATCACCGGACTGATCTTTCTTGCCGTCGAGAAGAACAGCCGCTTCGTCAAGTTCCATGCACTGCAGTCCACGCTGCTGTTCGCGTCGCTGTTTATTATAAACCTCGTGCTGTCCTTCATCCCGCTGATCGGCTGGTTCCTGAACATGTTGCTCGTGCCGCTCACGCTCATCTGCTGGATCGTCTGCATGCTGCTGGCGCTGCAGGAGCGGAAGTTCCTCGTGCCGGTCATCGGGCCGATCGCCGAGCGGGAGAGCAGCCGCTTCTGAACGCCGACAGGCTGTTCCGTCCGTCAGCGAATATGACGAGGGAACAGCCTGAAAAGTTTCTCTTCCTTATATAAAAGCCTCACGCCGAGCCCCGACATCCGCGGCGTACCGGCTGGGCGGAACACCCGTCACTTTGCGGAACATGCGGCTGAAATGATGGATGCTCGCAAACCCGGTCCGCCCGGCGATCTCCGTGAGCGTCATGCCGCCCTCCCGGATGAGCCGCTTCGCCTGTCCGATCCGGACCGACGTGATGTACTTGTGGATCGTCGTGCCGAGCTGCTCCTTGAACAGCATGGACAAGTAGCCGGGCGAGTAACCGGTTCCGGCGGCGATCCGCGCATTCGACAGCTCCGGATCGGCCCGGTGCGCGTGAATGTACGCGATGCTGCGCTCGATCGGAACCCACCCCTTCATCTCGACGCCGTCCGCCGCGGCCGCGTCAAGGCTGCGCAGATACAGCGCGATCAGCTCGAGGACGATCGCCTTCATCCCGAGCTCCCGCGCCGGGCCGTCCGCTTCCCGGTACAGCTCCGGCAGCCGGCGGAACCGCCGCCGGAGCCGCTCGCGGTCGGCGGCGCGCATCCGCACCAGCGGCGGCATCCGCTCCAGCGCCCGCTCCCGCTCCGGCACATCGGGCTGAAGCCCGTCCCGGATCCCGGGCATTGGCCGCCGCTCCTCATCGTCGTAAAGATCGAAGTGCACCATACATTGGATGAGCGACTCTCCGGGGGCGGCGCGAATCAGATGCTTGATCATCGGAGGCAGGAGCATGACGTCGCCTTCGGTTGCTTCGTACCGCACCCCGTTCAGTATAAGATCGGCCTTTCCCCGCTCGATACAGATCAACACGTGGTCGAAATTCTGCCAATCCCCGGCCAATCCTTCCGACCGTTCGATCCTCACGCATCGCACGAACGGCGATATGCCGCGCAGAATCGGAAGTTCCATGCCGCTTCCCGTCCTCCCGGCCTCCCGGCCGCTTGCTTTGCTGTCATGTCGGCAACCGCCTCTTCTTCTTGCACGGTTCTTCCCATGCCTTCCGCCTGTCCATTATAGCGGATCGCGGGTGCGATGTCTTTGGGCGGAATGCCGAAGACTTCTCGAAATGTCCGATCGCCTGGATGTCCGCTCCCCTGTTCCGCCGGCAACGAGTTAATTCCGTTCACGCTCCGGTTTATTTTTTTCATGTTCGGTTGGCAGCGCTTTCAATACAATAAGAATGCAAACCAAAACTGGCACAAAGGGGACGTCCAAACATGCGGATTGCCAAACTGAAGTGGCGGAGATGGTCGGCTATCCGAACCCGTACTACTTCTCGAAGCTGTACAAAAAATACTTCGCATCCGAAACCGAATCGGCGCCGGAAAACCGATAACGCTCACGGCAATCCGAAAATCAAAAATCCCGGACCCTCGCATGAGGTCCGGGATTTCGTTCCTGCCGGTCAGTCCGTCGTGTACGGCAGCAGCGCCAGCTGGCGGGCCCGCTTGATGGCGGTCGTCAGCATCCGCTGGTATTTCGCGCTCGTGCCCGTCACGCGGCGGGGCAGAATCTTGCCGCGCTCGCTGATGAACTTGCGGAGCAGCTCGGTGTCCTTGTAGTCGATGTACGTGATCTTGTTCACCGTGAAATAGCAGACCTTGCGGCGCTTGTTCCGGCCCTTGCGGCCGCCGTAGCGGCGCTCGCGCTGTTCGCGCTCCGGCCGTTGCTGCTGTGCCTGCGGCTGCGATTGTTGCGCTTGTTGCTGTTCGCTCATGGTCGGTCCTCCTTCGCTTCGGAATCGCTCCGGCCCTCAGGCCGGCGTCAGAATGGCAGATCGTCTTCCGATATATCGATCGGGCGTCCGTCGTCCTTGAACGGGTCTTCGTTGCGGGAGCCTCCGCGGCCGCCGCCGTAGCCGCCGGACGGACCGCCGTAGCCGCCGCCCGAATAGCCGGGGCCCGCGCCAGAACCGGATCCGGCGTCATCGCGGCCTTCCCGGTTCGGCGGTTCGAGGAACCGCACGTTGTCGGCCACCACTTCGGTCACATAAACCCTGCGGCCTTCGTTGTTGTCGTAGTGGCGCACCTGGATCCGGCCTTCAACCGCCGCAAGGCGGCCCTTGCGCAGATAGTTCGCGCAAGTCTCGGCGAGCTGGCGCCAGACGACGATCGGAATGAAATCCGCTTCNCGCTCCCCGCTGCTGCTCGTGAACGGCCGGTCGACCGCCAGCGTGAATTGCGTGACGGCGACGCCGGAAGGCGTGTAGCGCATCTCGGGATCCCGTGTCAGTCTCCCGATCAAAATGACCCGGTTCAACATGGCCTGAACCTCCCAATCGGCGTGTGCTTCCGCTCTCTGCGCAGACTCAAGCGACGTCGCGCACGATCAGATGGCGGATGACTTCGTCCGTGATCCGCAGCACGCGGTCCAGCTCCGCCACGACTTCGGGTGTGGCGTTGAAGTTCACCAGCACATAGATGCCGTCGCGAAACTTCTTGATTTCGTAAGCCAGACGGCGCTTGCCCAGCACTTCGGACTTGAGAATCTCGCCGCCGCTTGCGATGATCGCGTTGAACTTCTCGACGACCGATTGGAGCGTCTCCTGTTCAACGTCCGGACGGATGATGTACATGACTTCGTACTTGCGCATCTCCGTTCACCTCCTTGTGGACTGAAGGCCCCCGTACGGGAGCAAGGAGCGAGAATCATTGCGCATGACAATGACTCGCATACTCAAATACTATACCAGACAACCGGGGCTTTCGGCAAGTGTCCCGCGGTTTTCCATCNCCGCGCCGGCGCAAAAAAAAGACAACCCCGTGAATGCTGATGTGACATGTCGTGAATTCGCTGCCCGATCGATGCAGCCAATCAATCGGGACTCCACATCGGCGGCAATGCCCGTCAGCGCACCATCCAGCAGGACACGGAGACGATTGCGCGGCGGGCGGTCGACATTCTCATCGAGCAGATGGAGAAAGGGTACCGCGTCGAGCGCGTCACGGTGCCTGTCCGGTTCGTGGACCAGGTCCGGTATCCAATGCCGGACGACATCCCGCACGACCTGGCGTGAGGCCGGCCGGCATTCCGCGGCCGCGCCATCTTCGCACGGCCCCGGATCCATCCGCCGGACGCCGGAAGGCAGGCTGTTCCGCGCAAACCGGAGGTTCCCGTTCATGACCGGCGTTCCGAGAGCCAACAATATGGTCGAACGCCGCATGCGATGCGGGAATCCATATTCCGGGACGGAAATGGGGGGAATATCAATCATGGGCGAGTGGTCCGAATTCGAAGCCGGGCACAAGGCGCCGAACGACGGCTGGTACATCGAGGTCGGCGACAACGACCGCATCATGGGCATCAACGATCCGCGCAAAATCTATCTGCGCAAGGGCCAGGAATTCCCCGAGCCTTCGAACCATCGGCGGAAGTGGAAGAGGATCAAGCACTAGCCGCTGTCCGCGGCGACAAAGTAAAAAATGCGACTCCGTGCTTGGAGTCGCATGTCTTCGTGTTAAATGGCGGAGAGGGTGGGATTCGAACCCACGCACGGCTTGCACCGCCTAGTTGATTTCGAGTCAACCCCCTTGGGCCTCTTGGGTACCTCTCCGTGTCGGGCACAAGCAGAATTTATATTACCACAGGGGGCAAGTCGTTGCAAGATGCAATGTGCGCCATCCGCGCCTCCGGAGAAAGTTCCGAATATTCGCGCACTTCTCCGGGCGCACGGCGGTCCGACCTGATCGGCGACGTCAGGTCGCACCGGCGGAATCCGCCGCGTCCGGAGTTTCGCCCTCCGGCGCCGGCCGGGCGGGGCGCAGCACCTTCTTCATGTATTTCTCGAACTTCGCGCGCGGAATCAGCACGCTGTGCTTGCAGCCGACGCACTTGATCCGGATGTCCATCCCCATCCGGATGATCTCCATTTCGTTGGTACCGCACGGATGCGGCTTCTTCATCTGCACGATGTCTCCCAGACCGAACTGCTTCCGCTCCATGTAACTCCCCTCCCTGATGTGCCGACGTCCGGATGACCGCCGATGGCCGGATCAGCCCGGCGCGGCCTGCAGTTCTTCCAGCGCCCGCCGCAGCAGCACGTTGAGCGAGCGCGCAACTTCCTCGTGCGTGTTCGGCTTGCATTCGGCGATGACGCGCACCGTCGCGCTCGACGCGGTCGCCGCGACGACCCCGAGCACTTCCGGCTCGCGCACCACATTGTCGTCCTTCAGTTGCCGCGCCGTCTCGCCGATGACGGTCATCGCCCGCTCCAGGCTCACGCCGCCGTCCACTGTGACGTCGACGACGGCCAGCGAGTTGTGCAGCGAGTAGTTCGTCACGTCGTTGATCTGGCCGTTCGGGATGATGAACACTTCACCCGTCCAGCTCCTGAGCCGGGTGGTGCGCAGGCCGATCATTTCCACCTTTCCCTTGTAAGCGCCGATCTTCACTTCGTCACCGACGCCGAACGGATCTTCCAGGATGATGAACAGGCCGGAAATGACGTCCTTGACCAGGCTCTGCGCGCCGAAGCCGATCGCCAGGCCGACGATGCCCGCGCCCGCCAGCAGCGGCGCGAGGCTGATGTTGAATTCGCCGAGGATGAGCAGGAAGGCGACGAAATAGAGGCTATACGACACCGTATTGTTGAGCAGCTTCCCGACCGTCTGGATGCGCCTTGGCTGCAGCCGGATCCGCTCCGGATTGCGGTCGATGAGCAACCGCGCGATCGCCTTGTGCAGCACTTTCGCCGCGATCCAGGCGACGGCCAGAATGAGGATGACGCGCAGCAGCGTCATGCCGAGATCGATCCACACTTGTTCATCCGCGAAATCCACCGCGAGCGCTTGCATCTCCGTCATGTCTCCATCCTCCCCGCATCTTCGAATGCTTCCCATTGTGCCGGTCTGTAGCCTTCATCCGTCAATAGGTAGATTCCGCGGATTTCCACGCGCTCCTGCCGGATGATCCGGACAATCTCCGGCAGGCTTTCATCCGGGAACTCGATCGAGATCGCGCATCCGGCCGTGATTTCCTTCGGCGTGGGACGGGTGTCGATTTCGATTTCCGCGTATTCGAACAGCATTTCCGCCCGCAGCGCCTGCTGGGTGGAATCGAATGCGACGAGCATCGCAGCGTCCCCTTTCCTGTACATGATGCCGCAGCACTGCCGATCTGGCCCTGCGGTCCCGTTTTGCGTCCCGCCAGTATAAACCGGTCTCGATGTCCATATACTAGTAACACGCTGTTTGCGGAGGGGATGCCATGAAACCGGCCGTTCGCAGAGAGACGCCGCTCAAGGTCGCGCATGCGGATGCGAATGCGTGCGCGCTGCTCACCGATCGACTGACGCACTATATGACGACGATGGCGGAAGACCGACGGATCGTCATCGTGTGCGTCGGCACGGACCGGTCGACCGGCGATGCGCTCGGTCCCCTCGTCGGAACGAAGCTGTCCCGATACCGCAGCCCGCACTTCGATCTGTACGGCACGCTGGAGCATCCGGTCCACGCGATGAATCTCGAGGAGACGCTGCTCCGGATCGAGCGGAAGACGCCCCGCGCGTTCATCATCGGCATCGACGCCTGCCTCGGACAGGCCGCCAGCGTCGGCTGCATCCAGATCGGCGAAGGGCCCGTCCGCCCGGGCGCCGGCGTCAACAAGGAATTGCCGCCCGTCGGCGACATTCACATGACCGGCATCGTCAATGTCGGCGGCTTCATGGAGTATTTCGTCCTGCAGAACACCCGGCTGCACCTGGTCATGCGAATGGCCGATCTGATCGCGCAGAGTCTGATCAACGCCGTCCATGCGGTGAGCCGGCAGCGGCGGCTGGCTGCCGTCCCGCCTGCTCAATCGCCTGCCGTTCCTCGGGCGTAAGCATATAGGAAGATTCGCCGCCGCTCACCGGTTTCGCGTAGACATACGTCTGCTCCCGGTTGCGGATGCCGCTTATGACTACGCCGCTTTGCTCGTCGTTCACGATCGCGACCGCGAAGCTCAGGTCGCTTCCCTGTTCGGCGAACGCGTTGTATCGGACGACGCCGACCTGGCCGGCCGACAGCCTGACCTTCTCCTCGAGCCGGCCCAGCCCGCCGGACAGCCGCTCGATCTCGCGCTCCGCGGTCGCCGCCCGCTGCTGCAGGCCGGCGATCACCGTCTCCAGGTCGGCCACGCCCGTGCCGTCGATCATCGCCCGATATTGCCGGGTGATCCGGCTCAGCTTGCGGCTGACGACAACCAGCCAGATGAGCAGCACGACCGCCAGCAGGCCGACCGCCGCGATCGCCGCGTACAGCGTTTCGGTATCTTCCGCCCTCATCGAAACTCCCCCGTTTTCTCCGAATCTCTGTTTTCCTGTATCGTCTCCGTGCAGCCGTTCAGTAATACCGGCTGATTTCCTTCGCAGCCTCGATGAGCGCGTCGACGTCCGCCTCGGTCGTGGACCAGCCCACGCTGGCGCGAACCGCCCCCGTGGCCTCGGTGCCTGCCGTCCCGTGCGCGAGCGGCGTGCAGTGGAATCCCGCCCGCACCGCGATGCCGTAGTGCCGGTCCAGGATGAAGGCCGTCTCCGACGGATCGGCGCTGCCGATGATGAACGATACGATGCCGGTTCTCGGTTCGCCCGGCTCCGGGCCGAGCACACGCACCCCGTCGATCGCCGACAGGCCTTCCATCAGCCGCTGCGTGAGCGACCATTCCTTATTATGAATGTTCTCGACCGTCTCATGCAGGATGTACCGGACGCCCGCGGCCAGTCCGGCCAGACCGGGCGTATTCACCGTGCCGGATTCGTAGCGGTCGGGCCGCACGTCCGGCTGATCCGCCGATTCCGATTGGCTGCCCGTCCCGCCGTGCAGGATCGGCTCGAGTTCAAGCTCCGGATGGATGTACAGCCCGCCCGTCCCCTGCGGTCCGAGCAGCCCCTTGTGCCCCGGGAACGCCAGCAGATCGATGCCCATCGCTTCCACGTCGATCGGCAGCACGCCCGCGCTCTGCGCCGCGTCGACGAGCAGGGGGATGCCCCGCCTGCGCGTCATCTCGCCGATCTCGGCGACCGGCAGGATCGACCCGAGCAGATTCGAGCTGTGGTTGACGATGACGAGCCTCGTGTCCGGCCGCAGCGCTTCGCGCACCCGCGCCGGATTGAGACGGCCGCGCTCGTCCGTCTCCACATAGGTCGCCTTCACGCCGATCGTCCGCCTCAGGTATTCGAGCGGCCGGCGCACCGCGTTGTGCTCCACGGCCGTCGCGACGACATGGTCGCCCGGCCGGAGCAGTCCCTTGATCGCCATGTTCAGCGCGATGGTCGTGTTGAAGGTAAGCGCGATGTCATTCGGATTGGCGATCCGGAACAGTTCGGCCAGCGCCTTTCGCGCCTCGAACACGATCCGGCCCGCGTTTACGGCCATCCGGTGGCTGCCCCGGCCGGGATTGGCGCCGTCGCGCGCGATCGCGTCGGTCACGGCTTCAATCACCTGCGGCGGCTTCGGCCAGGAAGTTGCCGCGTGATCCAGGTAGATGATCCGTTCCGTATGGGTATCCATGCCTGCCTCCCGCTGCTTTGCCCGCTCGTCTGCGAAATGGCATCCTTAGTGTAATCGTTCCCGCCCGCGAATACAACTCCGACTTGCAGCCCATTTTCCGCGGCGCCGGAGCGGCATGCCGTTCCCGCCATCGTCCGAAACGGGAAGGGCGCCTCCGGTCCATGCCGCCGGATGGCGCCCCGCCATATCGGTTCGTTCATTCGCGCATCTGCCGGCTCCCGGAACGCCGGGTCCGTCGCAAGCAAGCCCGCGCGTTTCGGCTGCCGGCTCCCCTGCGCCGGGCGTGTCCGCCGTCAGGCCAGCCGTTCGAGCATTTCCAGCAGCCGCTCGAGATCCTGCTTGCCGTAATAGAGGAGTTCGATCCGGCCCTTGTCCTTCTGATGGCGGATGCGGACCGTCGTCTTGAACCGTTCGCGCAACTGCTCCTCGACCTGTTCGATGTACGGATCGCGCTTCTTCGCCTTGGCCTGCGGCTTCTTCGCCGCCACATTTTTCCGCCCGAGCTGCTGGATCGCGTCTTCGAGCTCGCGCACGCTCCATTCGTTCTCGATCGTCTGGCGCGCCAGCTCCTTCAGCTTCTTCTCGTCCTTCAGGCCGGCCAGCGCCCGCGCGTGGCCCATCGACAATGTTCCACGTGAAACATGCTCCTTCACTTCGGCGGGCAGCGAGAGCAGCCGCAGGAAGTTCGCGATGTGCGAGCGCGATTTGCCCACCTTGAGCGACAGTTCCTCCTGGGTGAGCCGGAACTTGTCCATGATCGACTGGTACGCCTGGGCCAGCTCGATCGCGTTCAGGTCCTCCCGCTGCAGATTCTCGATCAGCGCGATCTCCATCACCTGCTGGTCGGAGAAGTCGCGCACGACCGCCGGAATCGTCGCGTTGCCGATCAGTTGCGACGCGCGGTAGCGGCGCTCGCCCGCAATGATCTCGTAACCCTTTACGGCGCTGCGCACGATGATCGGCTGGATGACGCCGTGCTGCCGGATCGATTCGGCCAGCTCGCGGATTGCGTCCTCGTCGAACGTCTTGCGGGGCTGATAGGGATTCGGACGTATGTCGCCCAGCGGAATCTCGATGACCTTGTCATCGTCGCCTACCGTCAGGGAAGGAATCAGCGCGTCAAGCCCTTTCCCCAGCCGTCTGCTCATGGGTCATCACTTCCTTCGCCAATTCGAGGTAGACTTCCGCGCCCTTCGATTTCGGATCATACGTGATGATGGATTGCCCGTGCGAAGGCGCTTCGCTCAGGCGGACATTCCGCGGAATGATCGTCTGGTACACCTTCTGCTGAAAGTATTTCTTGACTTCCTCGATCACCTGGATGCCGAGGTTCGTCCGCGCGTCGAACATCGTGAGCAGCACGCCTTCGATTTTCAGCGATTTGTTCAAATGCTTCTGGACGAGGCGAACCGTGTTGAGCAACTGGCTCAGACCCTCCAGCGCGTAATATTCGCACTGGATCGGAATGAGAACCGAGTCGGCGGCCGTCAGCGAGTTGATCGTCAGGATGCCGAGCGATGGCGGACAGTCGATCAGGATATAGTCGAACATGTCCCGCACCTGCGACAGCGACTTCTTCAGCCTGACTTCCCGCGAGATCGTCGGCACCAGCTCNATTTCCGCGCCGGCCAGTTGAATCGTGGCGGGAATCAGCGTCAGTCCCGGGATTTTGGTCTCCACCATCGCNTCGCGGGGATGAACGTCATTGATNANTACGTCATAGATGCAGTTCTCGACATCCGCCTTGTTGATGCCGATGCCGCTGGTCGTATTGCCCTGGGGGTCGATNTCGACGAGCAGCACCTTCCTTCCCAGCGATGCCAGCGATGCGCCCAGATTGACGGATGTCGTCGTCTTGCCGACCCCGCCCTTCTGATTCGCGACCGCAATGATCTTCGCCAAACCGGCTCACCTCTCACCTGCTGAGTTTGCTTGTGTCGTCGGTTCACATGCCGACCGCCTGCAACGGCCGGGCGAGCGCCGCGGACAACCCCGCGCGGCCGTTCCAATCGCAAGGCTAGCGCTTCGGAATGCGGATAACGATCTCGTAATGTTCGCCGCAGTCGCGCTCGTCCGTCTTGATCTCGATGCCCGTTCCCGCGACCATTTCGACGGATTGGCGGATCGTGTTGAGCGCAAGGCGGACGTCCTTCGCGAACGAAATCCTTTTCGATGATTTTTTCGGCTTGGACGACGCTTCTTTGTAGAACGCGGCGCGCGCTTCCGTCTGCTTGACGTTCAGCTCTTTGGAGATGATGTCCTCGAGCACCTTCACCTGGAGCTCCTCGGAATCCAGCGNAAGCAGCGCCCGCGCGTGGCGCTCCGTGATTTTGCGCTCCATGAGCGCCTGCTTCACCGGTTCGCTGAGGTGCAACAGCCGCAGCTTGTTCGCGATCGTCGACTGGCTTTTGCCCAGCCGCTGCGCCAGGCTTTCCTGCGTCAGATTGTGCAGATCCAGCAGCTTCTGATAGGCGACCGCTTCCTCAATCGCGGTGAGCCCCTCCCGCTGCAGGTTCTCGATGAGCGCGATTGACGCCGCCTGCGAGTCGTTGAACTCGCGAATGATCGCCGGAATCGTCTCGAGACCCAGCTTCTTGACGGCGCGCCAGCGACGCTCGCCGGCAATGATCTCGTAGCGCCCGTTCCGGACGCGCACGACGATCGGCTGGATAACGCCGTGCGTGCGGATCGTCTGGCACAGCTCGTCGATCCGTTCATCATCGAAAACCGTCCGCGGCTGGAAGGGGCTAGGGTCGATCTCGCCCACGGGGATCTGCTTCACTTCGTCCTGATTCGTCCGGTCTCCCAGACCGAACAGCCGGGAAAATTGCTCCTTCATCATGTGTCTTTCCCTACCCCATTCAGAATGCCGCTGCCGATTCGCCCGATCGGACCGNTCCCGGNNCGNCGCCCGGNNTGCGGGGGCGGNTCCGGCGGGANCGCGCCGGNCTNANGTCGCGGCAGTCANTCAAANCGCGCAGCTTNNCCGGACTTNACTTCCGAAACAAAACGCCGATGTTCCATCGGCGTGATGTGNTTTGTTNCNTTGTTGCCGNGCTGCNTCGAACCATCGCCATTCGCAAGCTTAATGATTCGAGACGGGAAATTCGTTTTCCTGCTTGACAAACCGATTTTTCGCATTTGTNCACGGAAAATGTTTCACGTGGAACAAACGGGCGGGGAAGCGGCGGCGTCCGCAAACTTCAGACGATCGGCTGCCTTGCCGGCATGCCCGCCTTGCGCGGATATTTCGCCGGCGTCCGTCCCGTCTTGCGAATGAGCACGATATGCCGCCCGGCCTGCTCGAACGGCAGCCGCAGCGCGTGCACCGCCTCCAGCCGGCCGCCCAGCTCAGACAGCGCCCGCTTCGCTTCTTCGATCTCGCCGGCCGGGTCGCTGCCCTTCATCGCGGCGAACAGCCCGTCCGGACGCGCGAACGGCAGGCAGAACTCGAGCAGCACGTTCATTCGCGCGACCGCGCGGGCGGTCACGAGATCGTAGCCGTCGCGATGCTCCGGCATCCTGCCCGCATCCTCCGCGCGCGCGTGCAGGCAGGTCACGCCGGAGAGGCCGAGCGCCGCCGCCAGATGTTCGAGGAACCGGATCCGCTTGCCGAGCGAATCGACGATCAGCACTTCAAGATGCGGGAACATAATCTTGAGCGGCAGGCTCGGAAAGCCCGCGCCCGAACCGATGTCCGCCATCCGGACGATGCCGCCGAAGTCCAGGTGGAACGCCGGCGTCAGCGAGTCGTAGAAATGCTTCTCGTACACCGCTTCCCGTTCCGTGATCGCCGTCAGGTTCATCCGCTCGTTCCATTCGACGAGCAGCCGGAGATACGTTTCGAACTGCTCGCTCCGCTCCGGTGTGAGCTCCAGATTCCGCTCCGCCAGCAGCTTCCCGAACCAGGAAGGAACGCTCAACGTCTACGACCCCCGCGCCGCCGTCACGCGGTTGTAATGCTCGAGATGCACGAGCAGAATGGACAGGTCGGCGGGCGAAACGCCCGAGATGCGCGACGCCTGCCCGATCGAGACCGGCCGGATCGCGGTCAGCTTCTGCTTCGCCTCCGTCGACAGGCCATGAACGGCGTAGTAGTCGATGTCCTCCGGAATCCGCTTCTGCTCCATCTTGTTCAGCCGCTCCACCTGCTGGAGCTGCTTCTCGATGTAGCCCGCGTATTTGATCTGGATCTCGACCTGCTCCTTCATCTCTTCGGTGAGCTCCACCGGCGAAGGCGTCACCGCCTCGATCATCGCGTACGTCACTTCCGGGCGGCGCAGCAGCGTCGCCGCGTCGACCGTGTTCTGCGCCGGGGCGGAACCGGCCGCCTCCAGCACCCGTTGCGCCTCCTCCGGACGCAGCTTCACCGCCTTCAGCCGCTCAACCTCGTCCTCGACCTTCTTCTTCTTGTCGAGGAACTTCCGGTACCGCTCC
>JGI25328J35697_1000615_pt1 | contig 28586 bp, 28 predicted proteins | sample HigsolmetaAR203D_FD_35697 | JGI IMG/M metagenome (IMG submission 35697)
CCCACCAGGACGCCACCTACATCGGAACAAGTGCGCAAAACTGCGCGAAAGCAAATGCTCTATCCAAATATTGAATTCCTCGATAGAGTGATAGAGAGTTTTCATTTTTGATGAAGGAGATGACAACAGTTTGCCAAGGATAGGGAAATCCGGAACGATCGGCGATGAAAACAGCTGTATCTTGTCTTTAAAATGAAAACAAATTGAAACGTTCATGGCGGCGAAAGTTTGTTAAAATATACAAGATAGAAATAAAATAGCGGAATCCGCCATACAATGAACATGCATGGCAAATACATGAATCAGGTGATCGACATGGGGTTTGAACAACAACTCGTTCATAAGACATTTTATGAAACGTTAATTGATGGAGGAGAGCACGATATTGTCAGCGCGCTTGGCGACATTTTCTTCACCGCGTATCGGGACGGAACCGATTTGTCGTCCATTCGCTTTGCGCAAGGGGAAGTGTACTTCCACCGTCGTGATTATGAGACCGCCATTTTCAAATGGGAAAACGTTCATAACGATTTGCGTCCGTGGGCGCAAAAAAACATTGCGGACAGCTACTATGAGCTCGGACAGTTTCAGCTCGCCGAAGAGCTGTACCGCTCGATTGAGGCAGAAAGCGAGACGCTTCAGGCGGAAATCATTTTGCGTCTATTTTCACTCTACCGCGAGTTGGGTGAAAGAGAAAAAGCGGATGAAATGATTAAGCGCGGCGTGGCGCTTTCCCCTGACTACCCGAATATGACTGAATGGGCCCGCGCCTTTTTTGAAGAACAAGGCGATTGGGAAAGTGCCATCGAGCTCGCTTTAGGGGAAGCGGTGCGGACGTCGGCGCGCCATTGGGCGGACACTTTGACTGGCTACGTTGAGCAGGGGCATGCGCGGATGATGGCACCTGCGCGCTTTTCACGGTGTTTAGCGCTGTTGTATGAAACCGATCGGGTGAAGTTTGAACGATTGGTGCAGGCGTTATGGAACGGTTATAAAGATAGTGATGTTTATTTTTCATGGTTGGCAGAGTGGAGTTCCCTTTACGATGAGCTGGCAATTGGCCGAGATTATGAGTGGAAGAGAATTCCATCCCTTTTGGCTGAGGCGTATGACGGGTTAATGAAAGGGCCGTATCGGTTGAAAGAACTCGTTGAAGTCGTGCCGCCGCTCTTAAAAAGCTGGGTGAATTTGGCTGACGGTCAGGGAATGGCGGAGGCCGCGGCTGCCTTGATAGCATGGAGTGAAAAATTTCCGGAAGGCTTTAGTGACGAAATGGTGAAGAACGCCGCTAAACAGCTTGTCTGTGCGGATCGGCAATCAGAAGAAGCAGGAGTGGCGTTATTTGAGGAAATGGCTGATTGGGCAGAGACGCAGCGGGCGGGCTCGCATTTTCGCTTCCGCTGGCTCGTACGGCAGCTTTCCGATCTGCGGACGCATCGCGTTCTTGTCGCTGGAGCGTCGCGAAATGAACGCTTGGCATTTTTGCGCACGGTAGTTGGCGAAGCGGCATTAGTGGCGCCATCGGCTCCAGTGCTTGTTTGGAAAAACGGCGACGAGACCGAAGTGGCGAAAATTAGTGATGAACAGTTTACTGTTTTTGCAAGCATTGATGAGTTTCAACAAGCATTAGGAGGGCGGGCCGTCCGTTTTCCTGATGATGCAGTCATTGAGTGCACGGCGCCGCTTTCGCTTGTACCGCAAGAAGTAGCCTTTTTGGACATCGGCCCGCTTGGCGGACGCGTCTCTTCTCATCATGAGGCGCTCGTTTCATTCCCGCTCGCCGATAGCATTCTTTTCCTTCTGAACGGTGATGATCCGTTTTCCAGCGTGGATGAACAGCTCGTGCTGCAGCTTTGTGAACGAGCACCGCGCGTGCCGATTCACTTTTTATTGCCTCCGAGCGACGGGATGATCGATGAGCAGGAGGAGCTACGGATTGCTCGAGAAATCGAAGCGCATATTCGCACCATCGTCCCGAGGGCGAACGTGATCGTCTATTCACCGCACGCGCCAAGCCGCAAGCAGCAACAAGCGCTCGCTGACTTGCTTGGAGAAGTGCGCCATCATCGGTCTTCCGTGCGTCGGGAAGAAGCGATTTTGGCGACGATTCACCAGTTTATTGCCCATTTGTTCCGGCAGCGGGCTGAGGCGGAAAGCCGGTTGGCAGAGTCGATCGTCTGGAAAAAAGAAATGGCCGCCAAGCTGAACGGGGCGATCCATCAACTTGGCGATCAGCAAGAAGAGAAAACAAGGAAAGTAGTGAAAGCGTTCCGGACGGTTTTAGAAGAGACGCGGAAGGACTTGTCAGCGGCGATTCCTGACATGCTGCGCAAAGCGGCCGACTTTGTGCGCGAAGACAGCGACTTTGCCCGCCTTCACCTCGAGCTGAATGATCAAGTGAACGAACAGCTCCGCACCTATATTGATGAAGAGGTGCTGCCGAAATTACATGGTGCCATAGAAGATTGGATTGCCACGACAAATGAGGAATTCAACGAATGTCAGGCGTTTTTGCATGAAATGGGCGAAGCGTTTAACGCCATGTTTGGCGAAGAACGGCTGAAGCTTGAATGTGATTTCCGCATTCTTGCCGATTGGCGGCGCGATATTGATCGGCTTGCGAGCGGGGCGCAAATTGATAAGCTGAACATTTTCCTTCGCCGGACACCGGGGCAGCTGCTGTTGAAAGGAGCGGGCAAACTGCTTGGGGCCTTCGCGCAAAATAAGGTGATGTTGGCGCAAAAGTATAAGCAATTTATCCAAATGCAAGATTACACGGATGTAGCGGAAACGGTCGCCGGGCAGTTGTTGTTGCCGTTTGAATGGTTTGCCAAATCGCTTGAGCGTGACATCACCCAATTTTTCCAAGCGCCGTTGGCGGTGTTAAACGAAACGTTAGAACGATTGGAGCTCGAAATTGTTGCTCAGGAAGAGGAATTACAACAGATGCGAACAAATCCAGAAGCCTATCGCGATCCGCTTGTTCTTTTTGGCATTCGTTTGCGACAATGCGAGCAGCTGACGCAGGCGGCTTCTGCTGCGGTTCAAGTATAAGGAAAATCGGCCGGATATCGGCCGATTTTTCTCAGACTGTTGAAAAACGATTTTGTCGAGGGACAAAACCNTTTTTTTTTTTTTATGATATACGTTGAGAAAACAACTGATAGGAGAAACCACTTATGTACTACTACCAATCGAACGTAGAGATTCAACAATCAAGCTTATGAATTTTTCACCTTCATTATTTATTTTTAATTTTTTACCCTTCTTTTCAATATGAATGCTCTTTTTAAACCATTTAGTATAAATTGAGATGATATAATTGTTAAAGAAAAAAATACAATTGGTATAAGTGGGATCCAAGGGGTGATGCTTATTACTTGATAGCTGTCACCAATAAGTCCTGACCATTCATAGGAAGTCGTTTTCGGAGGGTCTATCTGCATATAGTCGACATAAGTGCCTCCAAAAAACAATTGTAGCACTCCTAGGTGAGCTAACACCATTAATACTTGAATGAATTGCTGAATAGACAACAGAACCCAATTTTCCAAAACATGTGGAAGCACATGCACTTTGAAAATATGCCATTTGGAACCGCCTAATATTTTAGCTGCTTGGACAAACTCTTCCCTATACACTCTCCGAATGTCATTGGCAATATAAAATGACAACGTTGGAAGTGCAAGAACAGTGAGAACAAATACTTCAAATACGGCCCGTTTCCAAAAAGGATGCGGAAACCCGTCGCTCGGCATCCATAGCACATTGACTAAAATAAAGTAAGCGATTAACGTTAACGGAACGACAGTAAAACTATCAAAAAAGTTTTCTAGTTTTGGAATCCATTTTTTGCAGTATACTCCTAACGTTCCCCCGATCATAATGGCCAAAGCCATGCGCAACATCATGATAAGCAAAGCGATTCCTATAGTAAATTTTGCGCCTTGAATCATCATATGAAGCATGTCGTATCCATTGCGATCGGTCCCTAACGGAAAACGAAGAGAAGGTGCAAAAGGAGGAGTGCCGATAACATTACCATTTTTATCAAAAAGAATTGGAACTTGTCGAATGCTCCCATCATTAATTATGCTGTTTAACAAACTTAATAAGAGCAATATGCTGATAAAAAGGAACCCCAGCATAAATAACTTGTCCCGGATCAATATACGAATCAAGCTACTTCTCTCCTTTCCACATCTGTGGAAGAAATAAATAAGAGATTTTATAAAATAAAAAGACAGGGATATATAATAATAACAACCCGAGCGCAAACACTTCCGGAGTATGATATTCAAGCAAAAAAGCAGTAATGCCGCTCACGTTAAAGACATACTCGATGATAATCAAGTTCGAAAGCATAAACCAAATCATTGTTTTCGAATAATAAATCAATCCCGGCGCTACGTTCCGCAGCACATGTTGATTCAAAATATAGAAAAAAGACAGCCCTTTTGAAAAAGCGTATTCTACATATGGCTTATGAAGTTCGTTTTCATATTGCTGCAAAAGAAACTTTGCAAACAACAGAGAAATCGGAATACTCAGACAAGTGGTGGGCAAAAAAAGGCTTCTTTCCTCTCCTGCGGAAGCAAGCTGAAAGATGAGCCAGCCGGTTTTTTTGAATATTACAATTACGATTAACTGAAAGGTCACGATAATCAGCAGATCGGGCAAGGATTCAAAAAGACCCAATATCATTTTGATTCGCTCCATATGGCTCCGGAAGAAAAGAAGCGTGATATACGTTATTCCCCATGCTAATATTAGTGCTACCACGATTGCCAACCCGCATAATAGAAGCGACTCCCGATAATGAATAAGAATTTGTGGGAATACTTTTCTATTCGTTCCATATTCGATACTTAGTGGATGAATAAGCTTCATGATGATGTATCCTAATGTTTTTACATATTCCTTTACATTGATCGAAATATTATGAAATAAGCTGGGAAAACCACTGACCATCACTACTCCTAGGATTGCCAATAAGCATTCTAGTATTATTCCAGCAATGAATTTCATTATTCTTATCAATAATGTTCCTCCTTTCTAATAAATTAATTTTGTAACATAATAAAAAAATGGCGTATTATTAATTTTCTACAAACATTTATTCATTTTTAATCCTGATACCTCTATGTTTCTAGATATTCGCCACGAAATGGACTTGACAATCAGATTTTTTTGAATTGTGGTACAAAAACGTAATTTCCTGTATGGTAAACGTGATCTAAACATTAACCAGGGAGGAATTTTTATTTGCGATCCCAGTTTATCAAATATTTTATTTATTTACCATACTTCGCTAGTTTACTTGGGGGTAATCATCTTGTTTTTTAGTAAAAACAGAGACTGTTGAAAAAACGGCCGATTTTTTATGTCCTCCATCCCTCCTGTCGGCCAAGCGAAAGTCAGACCAGAAGCAGCGAGCAACGAAGGAAGCATAATGTTTCACTGCTACGGGTAAGCTGGGGGAAAGACAACGGTTGTGTAGTGCCGCAAATTTGGCTCATCCGTCCCGGGTGTCCCTTGCTATACGCTAGCTGGACGTTTACAGGAAGGGGGATGCTTCCATCGCTTTTTTTCTTGCATTCTTTTTTTATAAAGAGTAGACTTTGATTGTAAAAAGATAATACGTTTACGGGAGCTTGTGGAATCAGGCTGAGAGTACGGCTAATCCGCCGTTGACCGTTTGAACCTGTTGGATAATGCCAGCGCAGGGAAAGAGAGTATGGACAAGCACTTTGCCTGCGCGCAAAGTGCTTTTTTATGTGGATCGGAATGCGCGATAAGTGGAAAGGGGCGGGGAAGGTGACTCAACAAGAAATCATCGAAAGCTTGCTTCAGTTTATCAATCAAGAAACGTCCACAGAGGAAGAATTCAATGAGCATGCACTCATGCTATTTGCTTATCAATACGAAAACAATCTCCCGTATCGTACATATTGCATGCAAAAAGGAAAAACGGCAAGAACGGTGAAAACGTGGCGGGATATTCCGGCTGTACCGATTAACGCCTTTAAAGAATTAACGTTAAGTTGTGTTTCCCCCGAACAGGCTGAGCGCGTGTTTATGACGAGCGGCACGACGAGAGGCGTGCGCGGGAAACATTATCATCCAACGTTAAGCGTGTACGATCATTCGATGATCGTCAATTTTCGAAAGCGGTTCATGAAAGAGCGTGACAAAATCAAAATGGGAATTCTTTTCCCGACAGAAGAGCATATGCCGAACTCTTCACTCGCTCATTATTTAGCCCTCGCCGTCAACGTGTTTGGCACGGAAGACAGCCACTATCTTGTCGACCGCGACGGCCTTAATATGGATCGGCTTCTTGCTGAGCTCGAACAGGCGGAACAATCAGGTGAGCCGTACGCTCTTTTAGGCGCTTCGTTTAGCTTCGTTCATGTATTTGAGGAGCTCGCAAAGCGCGGCAAAACATTCCGCTTGCCGGAAGGAAGCCGGATTCTTGATACGGGCGGCTTTAAAAACCAGTCCCGGGAAATGGATTTGGACGAATTTTATGATACGCTGTCTGCTTACCTTGGCGTCCCGCGCCGTGAGTGCATCAACATGTACGGAATGACCGAGCTTAGCACGCAATTTTACGATGACGGAAATGAGACCGTTCCATCGGTGAAATCCGGACCGCATTGGATTCGCACAAGGGTGATTCACCCGTTGACCGGAGAAGAGATGCCAAAAGGGAAACGCGGCGTCCTCGTTCATTGCGATCTCGGCAACTTTAACTCGGTAACAACGATTTTGACAGAAGATATGGGCGTGGAAACAGACGGCGGCTTTTTGTTGCTTGGCCGGGTGCAAGGGGCGGAAGCAAAAGGTTGCTCGATGGCGGTCGAAGAATTCATTCGTGCGGCGAAGGGGACATCCGAATGAGAGAATATGCCGGCTATATTCCTCATATCGGGGATGAACCGATCGAAACGCGCGTGTTAACGTTTGAAAAAAACGGCGAAAGAGTCGAAGTGGAAGTTCCTCTTTTAACGGTCGAGCAGTTAAACAAAGTCATCGAAAAAGTGAAACAGGCTAGCGCCCAGTTTCTCAAATCGCTTTCGGTGACGGAGATCATCAACTTGCTTGACCGGGTGATGGAACAGCTGTTAGACCGCCGCCATCCATACCGGCAAAAGGCGGAGCAAGTGCTGCCGATTGTGACTGGCTATGATGAAGAAATGGTTCGTTTAGGGTTGACTTCGTATTTCAAAACGTTCCGTAAGCCGCAGCTGCAGCGCTTTCTTGTTGAGGACTTGGAAAATCCGCTGCTTCTTGATGATTTTCAACCGCGGCCTAAAGGCGGCCTTTCCAAAGCGGTCGGTCCGGACGTCATCGTTCACGTTTGGGCGGGAAACGTGCCGGCGCTGCCGTTATGGAGCCTTATTTCCGGGTTGTTGGTGAAGTCGGGAAACATCGGGAAAGTGTCGAGCGCCGAGCCGTTATTTGCCGGGTGGTTTGCCCGTTTGTTAGTAGAGGTGGAACCGAAGTTGGCGGATTGCCTCGCTGTTGTTTGGTGGAAAGGCGGAGATGTCGAGAGGGAGCGTGCGGTGTTTGGACAAGCTGACGTCGTTGTCGGCTATGGAAGCAACGCGTCGCTCGAAGAGATGCAGCGCCGCCTCCCGGTAACGACCCGCTTTTTGCCGTTTGGGCATAAACTGAGTTTCGGCATTGTTTCCCGTTCCTGCCTTGATGCGCGCAAGGCGTGGCATGTCGCCCATCAGGCGGCGTTCGATATTGTACGCTATGACCAGCAAGGGTGTTATTCGCCGCATCTGTTTTATGTGCAAACAGGGGGGATCGTATCGCCAAAAGAGTTTGCCCGCTATGTCGCCCACGAGCTGAACTGTTTTGCGAAACGGTTTCCGCGGCGTCCTCTTTCCCTTGAGGAAATGGCGGCACAAGCAAGTTGGCGGCAGCGCGAAGAACTGGACGTGTTGGTGAACAAGGAAAAAGAAGTGCTCGGAAACGAAGCGGGGGATTGGACGGTCGTTTATGAACCGGAACGCCGGGAGTTTGCTGCGAGTTGTCTAAACCGGGTAGTGAAAATCGTCGCTTTTGATGACATTTCACAAATCATTTCAGAAATTGCCCCGTATCGGGCGTTTTTGCAGACGGTGGGAGTGGCCGCCTCGCCAAAAGAGCTGTTCGAGTGGGCGGAGTGGCTAGGAAAAGCAGGCGCCACACGCGTTACGGCGCTTGGGCATATGACTTCTCCTGAAGCGGGCTGGCATCATGATGGGCGCTTTAATTTGCGCGATCTCGTGCAAATGGTCGACATTGAATCGGCGGCTGAAGCGTATGCGGAACAGTTCGCTCCTTATGTCGATTAAGGAGGAAAATGAGGATGAGCTTTTTGCGGCTAGACCGTGTTACGTATCGTTATCAAGGCTCGAAGCCGGTGATCGACGGGGTCAGTTGGACGATCAATGAAGGGGAATTCCATTGCCTTGTCGGGAAAAGCGGCTGCGGCAAGACGACGTTGTTAAAGCTTGCTGCCGGCCTGTTGCAGCCGGATGAAGGGGGCATTTATTTGCAAGGTGAAAAAGTGACGAAGCCTTCCCCTTCGATCGGCTATGTCTTTCAAGCGCCGACGTTGCTTGAATGGAAGCGGGTTATTGATAATGTTTTGTTGCCGATCTCNCTCAAACGAAAACCGACGAAGGAAGATTATGAGTTGGCGCACGATTTGCTTGAACGGGTCGGATTGTCNGCATATCGCAACCACTACCCGGCTCAACTNTCCGGCGGGCAGCAAAGCCGGGTAGCCATTGCAAGAGCCCTCATTCAACAACCGGCGCTGTTGTTTTTGGACGAGCCGTTTGCCGCATTGGACGCCATTACGCGGGAAGAATTGCAAGATGACTTATTAGCGCTTTGCCGGCTGCAAAACACAAGCGTCTTGTTTATTACTCACGATATTGCCGAAGCCGTATATTTAGCGGACCGCATCGCTGTCATGGCCGACGGGGACATCGTTTATGCGCTTGATGTCCATCTTCCGAAACCGCGAGCGTTGGAAATGCGTTATGAGCCACGGTTTAACGAGCTCTGTTTTCAAGTGCGGCAGGCGATGGAGGGGATGAGGCGATGAACCGGACGTCCGTTTACTCGCTGGCGTTACTTGTGCTGCTTCTTCTCGGCTGGGAGCTGGCTGCTAGGCAAATGTCAGAGCTTGTTTTGCCGGCGCCGTCGGTCGTCGCGGCAACGCTTTTTGAGGGCATCAAGAGTGGTTATTTTTGGCCGCACATCGTCCGGACAAGCTTGGAAGTGTTGCTTGGTCTTAGTTTAGGAAGCGGTCTCGGCCTCATCGTCGGCATTCTCATGGGGGAAATTGAATGTTTGCGCAAATTGTTCTTCCCGTACGTCGTCGCCAGCCAGGCCGTGCCGAAACTCGCCTTGGCGCCGTTATTTATTCTTTGGTTCGGTTTCGGCATGACATCGAAAGTGATCATTACGGCCTTGATTTGTTTTTTCCCTTTGCTTGAAAATACCGTGACGGCGATTCAATATACCGATCGGAACAAACTCGAATTGTTTCGCGTGTTAGGCGCGACGCGCTGGCAAACGCTCATTCATTTGAAACTTCCCGCCGGGCTGCCAAACATTTTTGCCGGATTCCGCGTTGCCGTCGTATTGGCGGTCGTTGGGGCGGTCGTCGGCGAATTTATTGGCGCCAGCGAAGGGTTAGGTGCGATGATTATCGCTTCCCAAGGGATGATGGATACCCCGCTTATGTTTTCTGTTTTGCTTTTATTGACGTTGTTAGGTATGGTACTCTACCAAATCGTTCATTTCTTTGAAAACCGATTAGTCAAACCGTATAAAAAGGAGACAGACAAATGAGGAGAAGCATGTTAGTGGCTGTATGGCTGCTGTCGGTGGTTGTTTTTTTAGCGGCCTGCGGTGCGTCCGGACAGAAAAACGAGGCAAGTGAAACTACGGATACGGCGAAAAAAGAGAAAACAGAACAGCTGCGTGTGGCCCTTTGGAGCCAACCGATTACCGAGCAAACGAACTTGTTGGCAGAAAAAGAAAAAGGCTTTTTTAAAGAAAAAGGCTTGGACGTGACGCTCATTCCTGGCGCCGGCGGCGGCGATGCGATCAAAAACATTCTTTCTGGACAAGCCGATATTGCTTTTACGGATCCGGGCTCGTTGCTCTTTGCGTTAGACAAAGGAGAAAAATTAAAAGTCATTTATAATATTTATCCACAAAACGTCTTCAACGTCGTTTCATTAAAAGAGAAACAAATCACGAAACCGGAAGATTTAAAAGGAAAGAAAATCGGCGTGTACAGCTTATCGAGCGGAACGNGGCAAAACTTATTGGTGCTATTGCATCAAGCCGGGCTTTCCGAAAACGATGTGACGATTGTCGAAACCGGCTTGTTAAACTTTGCACCGCTTATGCAAGGGCAAGTTGACGCGACAGCGGCGACCGATACCGGGCTTGTTATGGCGAAAGAAAAGGGGCTCGGGGACGTCAACGTCATTGAAGTGAAAAACTATTTAAATATCCCAAGTGACGTTTTTGTTGTCACGGAGAAAACGTACAACGAGAAAAAAGAGTTGTTGCAAAAGTTTCTAGAAGCGTATCGGAACAGCGCTCAATGGATGATCGACCATCCAGAAGAAGCGGCGTCGTTAGCTGTCAAGTACGCCATCGATGGCAAGGATGAGAAACGCAACTTACAAATCATTCAGTTGCGAAATGCGTCGAGCGTTTCGCCATTGACGGAAGAAAAAGGGCTCGGGACGCTTGATGGAAACGTGCTGCAGCAAGCCGCAGACACGTATAAACAGCTAGGCTTGATTAAAAACGACATCAACATGGCGGAAGTGGTTACCAATGAATTGCTTCCGAAACAATAATGGAGGACGAAAATGGGGATGTTCTCAGGAAAAGTCATCGTGGTAACCGGTGCGAGCCGGGGCATCGGTGCGGCCATTGCCCGCGCGTTTGCCCGGGAACATGGAACGGTCATCGTCAACTATTTGCAAAATCAGCAGGCAGCGGAACAAGTGGCCGCCGCCTGCGTTGAACTTGGCGGCGATGCTTGGGCCGTTCAGGCCGATGTCACCTCGGAATCAGCGGTCAAGCAGTTGATTGAGCAAGTGATGATGGAGACAGGGAAAATCGATGTCATCGTCAACAATGCGTTTGCGCCGTATACATTTGACCCAGATGAGCGCAAACTGGCGTGGGAGCTCGCGTGGGAAGATTATCAGGCGCAAATCGACGGAGCGCTGCGCTCGACCTATTATATGTGTCAGGCGGTGATTCCGATCATGAAAAAGCAGGGCGGGGGGAGCATTGTTAATATCGTGACAGACTTAGTCGCCCGCCCGGTCGTCCCGTACCATGACTACACAACGGCGAAAGCGGCGCTCGTCGGTTACAGCCGCAACTTAGCGGCGGAGCTCGGTCCGTTTGGCATCCGCGTCAATTGTGTCGCTCCTGGCTTGGTTTACCCGACGGACGCCAGCCGGCGGACAAAGGAGGAAGTGAAGGAAATGCTGATCGCCCAAACGCCGCTGCGGCGAATCGCCACTCCTGAAGATGTTGCCGGGCCGGTTCTNTTTTTAGCGTCTGATTGGAGCCGCTTTATGACCGGACAGACGTTGTTTGTCGACGGCGGGCTCATCATGCGCTAGCGCTGCCGGCATCTTGAATATGCCTACGTTTCACCAGCTGCCCTCGAGAACAAAGGGCAGTTTTTTTTGTAGAATTTGGTGATTTATTATGGTATGATATTGTTTGAATGTTTCTAATATTTTATGTCTCATAAAAAAACAGGCCTGTTGCATTTCTCTTTGGAAAAGAGGGATGAACGATGAAGGGTTCATTGTTTTTTCTTTTGTTGGCGTTGTTGATGTGCGGGGTGTTGTTGCACCATATCACCATTTTGGCGGTAAGGAATGAACAGAAGAAAAACTCATTCGTTTCCCAATACATATTTTTTTCGCTCATCACATTATGGTTTACCCCTCTTTATATCAGCGTCAAACTGGCGGTTTTCTTCGGTGTCGGCCAATACGGACTTGTGTTGTGGCTCGTTCTTTTCATCATTGGCGTCGTTTACGTCATCAAACGGACGGAAAGAGAAAGAAAGGCGCTGCAGCAATATCATCACCGCGTAGGCTCGGCATGAACTGAGTGCTTGATCGTTTGAAATAAAGAGAAGGCTGTTTCCAACCGCGAGTGAAATCGTTTGGAAACAGCCTTCTTTTTTATGTGTATGTGCTGCAAAAGGAGGATTATTCAAGTTCAAACGCCCAGTTACCGTTGCGGAAAATTGGTTCGCGCTTGCCGTCTTTCGTGACGCCGTCGATGTTCAGCTCGGCGGAGCCGATCATAAAATCGACGTGCACAAGGCTGTCGTTGACGCCGCGGCGGCCAAGCTCCTCATTGGACAGCGCCGCGCCGTTTTCGATGTTCGTCGGGTACGCTTTGCCAAGCGCGAAATGGCAGGCGGCGTTTTCATCAAACAGCGTGTTGTAAAAAATGAGATTGGACAGCGATACGGGCGACTGGTGCGGCACGAGGGCGACTTCGCCGAGACGGCGCGCTCCATCATCCGTATCAAGCAAGTGTTTGAGCGTCTCATATCCTTCTTCAGCGCTGAAGTCAACGACTTGGCCGTCTTTAAAGGTCAGCGTAAAGCCGTCGATAATGTTGCCGTCGTAATTGAGTGGCTTCGTGTTGCGGACCGTGCCGTTGACGCCGTCTTTATGCGGCATCGTATACACTTCCTCGGTCGGCATGTTCGGGTTGAAGCGCACCCCGCTTTGGCTTGTCGATGCGCCGCCGTGCCAAACGTGTCCGTCGACGAGCTCGACCGTCAGATTGGTGCCTGGCGCTTCGTAGACAAGCTGTTTATATTGTTTATTGTTCAAGTAGTCGACGATGCGGGCAAGTCGATCGTTGTGCTTGCGCCAAGCTGCGATCGGATCGTCTTGGTCGACGCGAACGATGCGGAAAATCGTTTCCCATAGTTGATTGATCGCCTCCTCTTGGCTGAGGTCGGAAAACACTTTTTGTGCCCATGCCGCCGTCGGGACGGAAATGATTGACCAGCAGTTCCGGTCGGTCATCATGGCGTTTTGGAAGTTGATGAGCGCTTGGGCAGCCGTTTTATTGGCTGTCGCGATCCGCTTTGGATCGACATCTTTTAACAAGTCGGGGTTCGGGGCATAAATCGATAAAAAGGCTGCTCCTTGTTCGACGAGTTCTTCCATCGCTTTTGCCCGCCACATCGGGTATTCGGAAAACGATTCTTCTGGGGCGTGTTGAAATTTAATATATGTAAGAGATTCATCATCCCAATTGACATGCACATGTTTTGCCCCGGTTTCATACGCCGTTTTGGCAATTTTCCGGACGAGCGGTGCCGCATCGAGCGGTGCGCTGACGAACAACGTCTGTCCAGGCTGAACGTTGACGCCGACTTTCACTGCCAATTCGGCGTATTTATTTAACTCGTTTTCCCAACGTTCCATATGGTTCACTCCTTTTTTAGTGTCAAGTCCACTTTATTACATGTTTGTATATTTCGCAACTTTTAAATAACTGAATATTAAAGAAAGCGAACGGGAATAAATCGTTTCTTATCATCATAATGGTAGTAATGAAATAAATAAGTGATGAAGCTGTACCGTTATTGTCTACACCGGCATTGTCGTCTTTGTTCGATGGCAATGCCGGTTTTTTATGGGAAAATGGCGCAACAGTAGAGAGGGAGGCAGTGTGGTGAGGTGAACTATATAGCGAGGGGGAGAAACAATGAATGGCGTGATCTTGGCGGAACTCGTGCTGTATTGTCTTGTGTTGGCCGCTCTTGGTTATTGGTATGGAAAAAAAGAGATGAGTCATAGTGATTTTTTGCTTGGCGGAAAAAAGCTTCCGGGTTGGACGCTTGCTTTTTCCGAACGGGCGACAGGGGAATCGGCGTGGCTGTTGCTTGGCTATACGGGTTTTGTGTTTGCGAGCGGACTTTCTGCGATTTGGGTGGCAGTAGGCATTGTCATCGGCATTGTCAGTGCTTGGCTTTTTTTGGCTGACCGGTTTCGCCAAGAGGCGGAGCGGTACGGGGTGTTGACACTGCCAAGCTATTTGGCGCAACGGTTTGGTCAGCAAGGGCGCACGATTTTATGGCTTTCTACTGTTTTGATTTTTAGTTTTATGATGTTCTATTTTAGCGCTCAAATCGCAGGCGCCGGCAAAACGCTGTTTACTGTTTTTCATATCGATCCAGCACTTGGCATGGTCATCAGTGTGGCGATTGTCATCATCTTGTCATACACTGGCGGGTTTGTCAGTGTCGTTTGGACAGATATGATTCAAAGTGTGCTCATGCTGGCAACGCTCGTTATTTTGCCAATTGTGGCGTTAGTGGAAATTTATAGCGGCGGATTGTCGATCAGTGAAGCGCTTCATCATGCGAAACCAGGCCTCGACTCATGGACAGGGGGAGTGACTGGTTTTGCGCTTGGGCTATTGTTGTTTAACAATTTTGCTTGGTTTTTCGGCTACCTTGGTGGACAGCCGCAATTGAGCGCCCGTTTCATGGCATTAAAAGATGCCCGCGAGGCGAAAACGGCCAAAACGGTGGCGGTCGTTTGGACACTATTGGCGTATGGTGGGGCGTTTCTCATCGGTCTGACAGCGATTACCCTTTACCAAGGACATTCCTTCGCCGATGTCGAGACCGTGTTGCCGCATATGGTGTTGGACTTGTTGCCGCCGTGGTTGGCCGGGTTGCTGTTATCCGGCATTTTGGCCGCCATCGTGACAACGGCCGATTCACAGCTGCTTGTGATCACAGGCGCCATTAGCGAAGACATCGTACGCCGTTCTTTGCGTCTCCGTTTGTCGGAGAAACAGCTTGTCACTTTATCACGTACGGTTGTCGTAGCCGGCGGATTGCTTGGTCTTGTATTGGCGATGACATCGGAGTCGCTCGTGTATCTCGTTGTCAGCTGGGCGTGGGCGGGAATCGGTTGCACGTTGTCACCGGCGATTTTACTCGCCTTTTTCTGGAAGCGGTATTCCGGCATCGGTGTCATCGCCACGATCCTCGCTGGGTTTATCAGCACAATCATCTGGATTTCCTCGCCGCTTGAGGACATCATCAGTTCACGGTTTACGACGTTTGCCATTGCGCTAGTGGCCGGGGTGTTGTTCAGCTTGTTGTTTCCTGACCGCCAGCGGACGACGTGACCAACAACACTGGTCATCACCAGTATAAGGGTGTCCCGAAAGCAGCGGGACGCCCTTTCCCATGGCGAAGCGTGCCCCCATTGCCTGCTGCCCCACCGTATTGCTCGACTGTCTGTTCTAGCGACAGGGGGCGACGTTATGCAGACGCATCGATGTCTGGATGTGCCGTTGAACTCACGATCAAATCAGTCTTTATTCCTGGGATAAAAGATGTTGTTGCTCTCGTTTTATTGAGCATCTTCGTTTGCTGTTTTGGGAAGGCAGATCAACCGAGGACGGGTGTTCCTAAGAATCTGTCCCCTTTAGGCGCAGGTGGGGAATGTTCAAGAAAAGGAATCGTAGTCATAATTTAGTCATAACTTTTTGACTATATTGTGAAATATTGAACAAACTCGTTTCAACGAGCAAAAAGAATATTAAGATAAAAGTGTAAAGAATTGTTTTAAAAATGAAAGGAGAGAAACAAAATGGTAGTCAAATGGTTGCGCGAACATGCCACAGCGTCGGCGTTGATGGTGTTGTTTCGCCTCTATTTAGGGTATGAATGGATGATGGCGGGATGGGAAAAAATCACGCACGGCTTTGACGCCACCGGATATTTAAAAGGAGCGTTGGCGAAGGCCACAGGTGAACATCCAGCCGTGCAAGGCTGGTGGGCAGCCTTTATCGAAAACGTAGCGCTGCCGAATGTTGGGTTGTTTAACTTCCTCGTGCCATGGGGCGAATTTCTCGTCGGCATCGCACTGATTCTTGGCTTGTTTACCACCTTCGCTGCACTCATGGGAGCGGTCATGAACTTCGCCTTCATGTTCTCGGGCACGACGAGCACGAACCCACAAATGGTGCTGCTCACCGTCTTCATCCTCGTCGCTGGGGCCAATGCGGGACGATACGGTGTCGATCATTGGGTGTTGCCTTATCTCCGCCAATGGTGGCATCGTCCACAACGTCCGGCTGCAACGCATAAATAACGACCTCGCACCGTGCAAACGGCTTCAGTTTTTCTCCTTTTCCGAACGGCCGCTCTTTCTTTCACGTCAAAAGGGGCGGCCGTTCGTATGTTGATTCACCTTATTCACTTCCAAAGAAGAAAAATCGCGAAGCGGTTCTCATACGGTGGAAGGGGGCATACCTCTTTTTTTGCCAACTCGTGAGAATATCGGGGGAGCGGATGATAGAAACGAGGAACAAAGACGCCTGTATTGGCCAAGTGGGCTCCTAAGACAGCTCCGTTATGTGCTCGACGATATCAGTCTCTTGACGGGATATAGAAACGTAACAGCCTCGCCGTGCAACCATGTCAACGTGCTGAGAGCGTTTTGCAAAGATGAAGAGAGGAGGGCTTAGTCAGAAATCATATATAAGTTGACAGTTGAATGGAAATGGAATATTCTATATTTAGAAATGTATCTAAATATCTAATTTCTTGTCCTATAAAACTATGTTTCGAAATAACGAGTGACCGATGCACGAAAAAAGCCTATGAGCCAGTTGTACTCCTCATGTCGGCCTCAAAGGTGCATGTCTTTTCATGAACAAATCCGTGAGCCAGTTTTGCCCTTCACTTAGGTATGAAAATGCCCCGCTTTTACAGACATTTTGCGGTTCACCTGGGCGTGCCATGCTTTACGGCCAACCGTCAACATTGGCAGCATCTGCTCACTGTTTGAGAAGCGGCGATCAACAAACGTTATTTTTCAATATGTATGCAAAAATCATTCGCAAGGTGGGATCACCATTGTCGTTCAACGAGGCATTTAAAGCGATCGCTGATCCGACGCGCCGAAAAATTTTAACGTTGCTGCGAACAGGGGACTTGACGGCAGGGGAAATCGCTTCGCACTTTGATATGCAAAAACCGAGTGTATCGCATCATTTGAAAATTTTAAAGCAGGCTGATTTGGTGCAAGACCGGCGTGAAGGACAGTATATATACTACTCTCTGAACACGACGGTGTTTCAAGATTTGCTCCGTTGGTTTTACGATTTCGTCGAAAAAGGGGGAGAGAAATGATGAAGGTTAGCCGGCTGGCGATCGTGTTGACGGTTCTCGCTTATCTATTGAGTTTGGCTGCTCTTCCGTATTTGCCGGATGAAGTGGCGATCCATTGGAATGCATCAGGGGAAGCCGATGGCTTCAGCAACAAATGGTTTGGCGCGCTTCTCCCACCCGTATTGATGACAGGTTTCATCATTTTGATGGGAGTGATGCCAAGATTTGACCCGAAAAAAGAAAACTATGCTAAATTCTCACACGTATACAACATTTTCAATGTGGCGTTGATCGCTTTTTTTCTCATATTGCATATCGTAACACTCGCGTACAATCTCGGCTTTTCGATCGATATGAGCTTGTTTGCGCCGCTTGGCATCGGCGGGCTGTTTCTTGTCATCGGAAATTATATGCCGAAAATCAAACATAATTATTTTATCGGCATCCGCACGCCATGGACGATTGAGAGTGAGACGGTTTGGCACAAAACGCATCGCCTTGGCGGAAAAGTGTTTATTGCGATGGGGATTTTGCTTATGTTAACGGGATTTTTGCCAGGGGAAGGGGAGATGAAGTTTGTCTTTTTGATGCTCATCATAATTTTGGGTAATTTGTATTTAATCATTCAGTCGTTCATCTATTTTCGTCATGAACAGCGCAAGCGTTCATCATAGATAGGAGGGGACTCATGGGGATTATAGGCGCAGTCACACAGCTTCTTGTGTCGTTGCTCGTTCCGCTCGGACTTGTATGGTACGGGAGAAAAAAAGGGTGGCTTTCGTGGAAAGCGCTCGGCATCGGGGCACTGATCTTTCTCGTTTTTTCACAAGTGTTGGAAAAAGCCCTTCATATCGCTGTCCTTGAACCGGGGCGACCGGCGCTGAAAGGAACGGAAAGCGTCACGCTCTTTGTCTTGTACGCTGCGCTTGCCGCCGGTGTGTTTGAGGAAATCGGCCGTTATGTCGGATTTCGCTGGCTGTTGAAACAAAAACGCTCATATGGCGATGGCTTGTCATTCGGGCTTGGGCACGGTGGGGTGGAAGCGGTGTTGCTTGGCGTGTTGGGCGCTGTGAACGTCATCGTGCTCATGAGCCTCATCCAATCAGGAGTCTTTGATAAAACGATTGCCCCGTCGCTTCCGGCGGACCAAGCGGAGCTAATTAAGGAACAAGTGTTGCACACGCCGTTGGCGATGTATGTGTTGGGCGGTTTAGAACGGTTGTTTGCCTTGGCCGTGCATGTGGCGTTATCGCTGCTCGTTTTGCTTGGCGTGCGCAAGCGGCAATTCCGTTATGTCCTGTATGCAATTTTGCTCCATGCTGCGTTGGACGTCTTGCCGGCGTTGTACCAAGCGAAAGTCGTCACAAACATCTGGGTGGTCGAGGCAGTGTTGTTGGTGTGGGCGGTTGCTGCCGTTTTGTTCATTCGCCGGATCAAGCCAGCCTTTGAACAGGGGGAAGAGAAACGATGATTCGTGTCAAACGACTTGATCATGTGCAAATTTGTATTCCATTTGGCGCTGAAGATGAGGCGCGTGCGTTTTATACGGGCGTGCTCGGTTTCAAGGAAATCGAAAAGCCCGAGTCGCTGAAGGCTAACGGTGGGCTTTGGTACAAAGTCGGTGATATCGAGCTTCATATTGGGACGGAAAACCGTGATGGCTACAACAGCAAAAGCCATCCGGCGTTTGAAGTGGAAGATGTTGAGGCTGCACGTCGCTATTTGGAAGCACGTGGGGTCGTGACACAAGATGAAAAACCGATCCCAGGGGTGAAGCGGTTTTCGTTTCGCGATCCGTTTCACAACCGGATCGAGTTGTTAGAAAAAGGATAAGATCGCTTCATAAGCCGTCCGATCGGGCAGTGCTCTTTTGCTCCTTCGCGATAGTAACCTCTTGCCATTCAGGGAATGCTAGAGACGAAGGAGGGAGCATCGCGATGAAAATGAAAGCGAACAACAAGCGCAGCGAGAAATCTGTCCGCACCGCTGATACTCGGACGGCAGGCCGCGCGGCGATGAGGGAACAAACTGTACAAGAAGCCTACAAAGAGCAGGAAGAGTTGACGGCTGATTAGCGAAAAAAGCGGGAGAAAGGATGATTCCTTTTCCCGCTTTTTTGTGGTTACGAATGCTCTTCTAAGCTGGCAACCGGCACACTTTGCTTTTGAGACGGGTTGTCAAGCGGATGGATCGTCGCCACCCCTTTTTGTTGGTCGACATGCTCGATGTAAATGCGCTGTCCGTTGTACGTGACATTCGCCATCACTGGCGATGATGCGATTTCTTGCGCTCGACGAACATCCATTTTCGGCACCTCCTTAGTTCGCAGGATGAACGGAAATAGGGGCGTTTAAGACAGATATAGTATGACTTTTCGAAGGACCGGCTATGCATCGAAGCGAAAAAAAGCGATAAAGCTCTTTTTGGCATCCGTTCCTTTTTTCTCACTTAACAACAAGGAATTTTCAACTAAATATATTAAACATTGTTCTAAATAATCAATAAAGCAAACATATAGCACTAGTGAATCGCAAAGTATATTGTGTATAGTTTACATATACAAGAGATGAGGATGAAAACGGAGATTCTTTTCGAGTTGAACAAACTAGGGCAAAAACGCCAGTTGCGTCAAGCGGAGGCGTCAGGGGTTTCGGGCATGTTGGGCGGAAAGCCGATGTAGAATTTCGCATCGCACAATGATGTAGGCTTGGCGGATGACAGGCGAACAATGAATCAGGATGCGAAGATACGGGGCGGGGGCATCGCGGCTCGTCGCCGGTAACCATCCGCTGTACGAGCAGGCAGAAGCTATGTTAAAACAGTGAAAAAAAGCAGAATCCGCACTCATTTTCAATAGCGGCTATGCTGCGAATATCGGTGTACTGATTCGCCGCGATGACCTCGTCTTGAACGACGAGCGGAACCATGCAAGCTTAATTGATGGGATTCACTTGAGCAAAGTCACCTGTTTCCGTTACCGTCGTAATGACGTCGATGATGAAAGCAATCTCTGCCAGGAAACCGAAAACGGATGGTCACCGCCACGGTCTTCAATATGGATGGAGCGATTATCGGAGCTTGTCGAGTTGAAACGACGCTATCGCTTTCTGACACCGCCGTGGTGGACGACGATGTTGAGCTAGCTGTTGGCTACATCGCTTTCGCAGGAAAGAAGATGGAGGTCATTTAGTAGGTGGAACAAAGGGGGAAAAACAAAAAACCAACCGGTTGTTTTTCCGGCTGGTTTCATGACGATCGGGATGACAGGATTTGAACCTGCGACCCCACGCACCCCATGCGTGTGCTCTACCAAGCTGAGCTACATCCCGAAGAGATTGGTCAGACATTTCCTATTATATAAGAAAAATAGGGAGAAATCAATGGCCAATTTTGCATTCGTTGGAAAAAGGATGTCGCGATCGTTCTCATCACGGAATCGAACGTTTCTCCATAGGCGATGACCGTTCATAAGGGGAAATTTTTTCATCAAGGCATGTATGTCTACGATCACATGATCCCTGTTCATCTTTTCCCTAAGTTTTACTGTAGGCAAGCGGCTGTTGTCCCCTGTCCAACTAGGCATGCTTGTCTTGTGGAAAACATTCCGTTTGGACAAGGCCGAGTGCGCCTGTCGATTCCTAGCTGTTTGCATTGTTCATGCATAAAACAGGAAAAATCAGCCATACTAACCATCGGTGATGCCTGTGTACAACAAAGAAGAGCTTGTCCGCTTTGTCGAAGAAGCAAAACAGTACGCCCGTTACGGAAAAGTGGCTGATTACATTCCCGCCTTAGGTAAGGCGAATCCGAACGAGCTGTCGATTGCCGTGTACACCGCAGACGGAAAAGTCGTTGATGCCGGCGATGTGACAGTCAAGGTGACGCTACAGAGCATTTCCAAAATTCTCGCACTGGCCCTTGTGCTGATCGACCGCGGCGAAGACGAGGTGTTTCGCAAAGTTGGTATGGAGCCGACGGGCGATCCGTTTAACTCCATTGCTAAGCTCGAGGAAGTGCAGCCGTCCAAACCACTCAACCCAATGATTAACGCCGGGGCGTTGGCGGTGACGCACATGATTCGCGGCCGTTCTGTCGAAGAGCGGCTCGAGCGGCTTTTGGCATTCATCCGCCGATTGGCAGGCAACGAACAGATCACGTATTCGGAAGAAGTGGCTCAATCCGAGTTTGAAACCGCGTTTTTAAACCGGTCACTTTGCTATTTTTTGAAACAGCACGGCATTATCGATGAAGATGTTGAAGAGTTGATGGACTTGTATACGAAGCAATGTGCCGTTGAGATGACGTGCATTGATTTGGCGCGCATCGGCTTAGTATTCGCACTTGACGGGCGCGACCCGCATTCGGGTGAGCTGCTCATGCCTCTTGATGTGGCTCGTATTTGCAAAACGTTCATGGTCACGTGCGGCATGTACAACGCTTCAGGCGAGTTTGCCATTAAAATTGGCATTCCAGCCAAAAGCGGTGTTTCCGGCGGCATTCTCGCTGCCGTCCCAGGGCGATGCGGCATCGGTATTTTCGGTCCGGCGCTCGATGATAAAGGGAACAGCTTGACCGGGGTGAAGCTGCTCGAGCGGCTATCCAAAACATATTCATTAAGCATTTTTTAAGGAGGAGACGAACATGAAAGCGTTTACGGTTCAGTTTCATCGCGAAGATCATGTGGAGGCGATGAACGTCGGTAAATTGAACCAAGACGAATTTGACAAGGCGACTGAAGGCGGGACGCGACATTTGTTTGACCTCGACACGAATATCGGCTATTTCGTCTTTTTCGACGCCGAAGACAACGAAGGGAATGTCTCGTACTTGATGCTCCAGTACGAGGAGGACAGCGAAGACCCGAGCGCGTGCTACAGCTTCGAGCTGAAAGATTTTTATGAGTTTATGGCGCTCTACTTAAACGACCTCGAATTCGCTGATGAGGAAGAAATGAATGAAGACGATGAAGAACCATACGGCCCGATCCACCATTTAGCGCACTTGCTTTACCATATCGTCGAGGAAGGGAAGGCGGTGGAAGTGTGAGGGAAGGGCTGCCTCAAAAGACTGCCTTTCTCAGCAGTAAATGCAATATATGGGTTTTTACTAGTCGGTTAGTTGCATACATCGGAATGAGAAGAGGCGTCCTCCTCCTTTGGGACGTCTTTTCTTAGTTTATATACTAAAAAAAGATTTAAGCCCTTGACGAAGGAAATCAAATCGATGTAAGATGGATTTGTAATCGATTACATAGATGGGTTTGCCTGAAGTCTTAGTCGATTGGAAGGAAACCTTGGAAGGTAGACAAGCCTCTTCGGTTGAACACCTATTCGGTAGAGATCAGCCTTTTCTTTCTCGCAAACTCATCAGGATGAAAAAGAGACAGAAAGCGGGAAATAGTCGATTTATCAACGATTTTTGTGTAATCGATTACAAAATAGTAGGTAGACAGGCATCGAAAATTGCCTGAATAGTGTGTAATTGGATTGTCATTTCAGCCTAGGAGGTGATCCGGACCGCGCGAGAGATGTGTTGTTCGGTTTCACTCAAGCTTTATCATACAAAAAACAAGTAGGGGGATGGATAAGAAATGAAAAAGAAAAAAGCGTTTCAATCATCAGCTATTTTGTTAGCGCTTACGATGGGACTTACGGCCTGCTCCGGCGGTGAAAATGCTGACGGTGATGGCAATAGCAAAACAGAAGGCAATAAAGAAAGCAAATCCAGCGAAGTGGTTAAGATTGTCTATGCCCGTGGCCAAGACTCGACGAAAGCAACCGAAAAGTTGATCGAAGCATTTGAAAAAGCACATCCGAACATCGATGTTGAACTGCGGGAAATGCCGGCTGACACCGGCAAGCAGCATGATGCTTACGTTACGATGTTAAACGCCCAGTCGTCGGAAATCGATGTTATGGACCTTGATGTGATCTGGCCGGCTGAATTCGCCCAAGCAGGCTATACGTTGCCATTGGACCGTTTCATTGAGAAAGATGGCATCGATTTAAGCAAATACAACCAAGGGGCGTTAGCCGCTGGAAACTTCAACGGTAAGCAATGGGCGATGCCGAAATTTATTGATACGGGCATGTTGTTTTATCGGACGGATTTAGTGCCTGAAGATAAAGTGCCGAAAACATGGGATGAACTGTTAAAAACAGCAAAGGAACTGAAAGGGCAAGGCGGTACGAAATTCGGTTATTTAATGCAAGCGAAACAATATGAAGGGCTTGTTTGTAACGCTGTTGAATTTATTGCTTCCTACGGGGGACAAATCGTTGACAAAGACGGAAACGTTGTCGTCAACAGTCCGGAAGCCATTAAAGGTTTGAAAAAAATGGTGGAGATCGTTCAATCGGATGTTGTGCCAAGCAACGTGACGACCTTTATGGAACCTGAGTCTCACACCGCATTCATCGAAGGACAAGCACCGTTTATTCGCAACTGGCCGTATCAATATGCCTTGGCGAACGATCAGGAACAATCAAAAATTGTCGGCAAAGTTAGCGTTGCTCCGCTCCCGGCTGGCGATAAAGGGTCAGCTGCAGCGCTTGGTGGCTGGATGACGGCAATCAACAAATATTCGAAACACCCGAAAGAAGCATGGGAATTCGTCAAATTTATGACCGGGCCGGAAGGGCAAAAAATCTCGGCCGTTTATGGCGGTTTAGCCCCGACATTGCCGGAGTTGTACGAGGATGAAGAGGTGTTGAAAGCCAATCCGTTCTTCGCTGAAGAAGGGTTTGTCAACGCCTTGAATGCAGCAGTGCCGCGTCCAGTGGTGCCGAACTATCCGGAAATTTCCGAAATCATCCAAATTAACGTATCGAAGGCATTGGCCGGAGAGCTTACTGTTGAACAAGCGGTAGCAAACATGGAAAAAGAAATGAAGGCAGCGATGAATAAGTAAAGCGGCTGTGTTGCTCGGCGCGGTGCAGCCCAAGTGAGCAAGAAAAAATAACGGAGGAAGCCATTCGCTATGTATTAGCCTTCAGGCCGCTCTCTATCCGGTACTGAAGGCTAATACCCTTTTTAACAAAGAGAAGGGGGAAGGCAGCGATGAGGAATGAAAAGAGAATGGAGCGGATCTTAGGTTATTCGCTCGTCGCGCCGGCGTTGTTATTGATTTTAGCGATTGCTATTTGGCCAGTCATCCAATCGTTTTATTACAGCCTGTTCGACTATCGGCTCAACGACCCGAGGAAATCATCGATTCATTTAAACTACAGCCTTGACCTAGAGGGGTACTTGCAAAACTACCCGTTCTTACAAAGTGCCCTTAAACAAGAATTAGCTACTGCGGAAGGAACAGTAAAAGAAACGCTCGCCGAAGTGGAACAAAAATTAACGGATATGGATGCCGCCATCCGCAAGGACGAACAGGTGGCGAAACAATACGACCAAGTAAACGAAGCGCTTGATAACTTCGAGACGCCGAGTGAAGAAGTGAAAATTGTTGAGCTGGACGAACAAACGGCCAAACAGCTGATCAGCACGGTGGACAGCGCTGTTCAAACGTTGAAGCAAATTCACCAGGATGGGGGGCTCAAGCAGCCTGATAAAGTCGTTGGCCTTGCTGAAGGGCTGACCGGTGTCGTCATTGAACCGAACTTTGTCGGTCTGAAGCATTATAAAGACAATTTTAGCGATCCGCGCTTATGGAAGGCGCTATGGAATACGACGTTCTTTACTGTTGTGTCGGTCGCAGTTGAGCTTGTGCTCGGGTTGGCCATCGCCTTGCTCATTAACAAAGCATTTTTCGGCCGTGGGCTTGTTCGGGCGACGATTTTAGTGCCATGGGCCATTCCGACCGCTGTATCGGCACTGATGTGGAAGTTTTTATATGATGGGCAAAACGGGATTGTTGCTAAATATTTTGAAAATATTGGTCTTGTTGACCGTATGGGAGATTTGCTAACGACAGAAGCAGGGGCGATGTTTGCCGTCATTTTTGCTGATGTGTGGAAAACAACGCCGTATATGGCTTTGTTACTGCTTGCTGGGCTCCAAACAATCCCAAGCTCGCTATATGAAGCCGCTTCGATCGACGGAGCAACGAAATGGCAACAGTTCGTCAAAGTGACGTTGCCACTGCTGAAATCAAGTATTTTGGTGGCTCTTTTGTTCCGGACGCTGGATGCGTTCCGCGTGTTCGATCTGATATTCGTATTAACCGGCGGAGGTCCGGCGAATTCGACGGAAACGATTTCGATTTTAGCGTATAAAGTCATGTTCTCGCAGACGAATTTTGGAAATGGATCGGCGTTGGCAGTCATCGTGTTTATTTGTGTCGCCATCATTTCAATGATTTACATTAAGTGGCTCGGTAAAGATTTATTGTCCGACAGTGCGAGTGCGAAACGATAAGGGAGGTGAGATCATGACGAAAAAAGCAGGACCTCTTTTTTATATCTTTCTCGTCGTATTCGTCTTTTTTGTCATGTTTCCGTTTTTATGGGTGTTGCTCAGCTCGATAAAGCCGCTTAGTGAACTATTCGGCGATAAAGCATTTCAATGGTTTACTAGCCACCCAACATTAAAATCGTATATTTCCGTCTTTGTCAATTATCCATTTTTGCGCTATTTATGGAACAGCACGGTGGTTGCGACGATCACGACGGTTTATACCGTATTTGTCGCGGCATTTGCCGCTTACGCCATCGCGCGTTTAGAGTTCAGAGGCAAAACCGTCATTCTCGGTCTCGTGTTGGCGGTGTCCATGTTTCCGCAAATTGCAACCATTTCTCCGATTTACATGTTTGTGAAAAAGTTTGGTTTAACAAATAGTTATTTAGGATTGATTATTCCGTATACAACGTTTGCCCTTCCGTTATCGATTTGGCTGTTGGTCACCTTTTTCCGCAAAATTCCATTTGATTTGGAAGAAGCGGCAAAAATCGATGGAGCAACGCCAATGCAAACGTATTTCAAGGTCATTTTACCGCTCGCGGTGCCGGGGGTGTTTACGACCTCGATTCTCGTTTTTATCGCAGCATGGAATGAATTTTTATTTGCCTTAACGATTAATACGGCGGAAAAATACAAAACAGTACCCGTTGGTATCGCCATGTTCCAGGGACAGTACACGATCCCGTGGGGCGAAATCTCGGCGGCGACGGTTATTGTCACGATTCCGCTTGTCATTATGGTATTGCTGTTCCAACGCCGCATCGTATCCGGTCTCACGTCTGGCTCGGTGAAGGAATAATCGCTAAGGCAAAGGAGAGGGCGTCCCAAATGCAATGGGGCGCCCTCTCATTATATATGCCTCCGACGTTTCCTCAAGGCCATATCTTCTCTCTGGCACCTTGTGTTCAATGCCCATTCGTTTTAAAACATGAAATCATCAATCACTCGTTCTATCTGCTGCTAACTGTTCATATGTTAGTGACAAATATGAGGCCAACCTCTTATGAAGCTTTGAACGGTTTTCTGTATGTAGTTTGCCATAAATATACAGAAAATTTACAAAATTTAGGTTAAGTAATCGCTTTTTCATTACTTGAAAGGGGGTGGGAATGGTTCGTTCTTTTGTTATATGAAGCGAAGGGGGGATTTCATTGCGTTTTGACCGACCTTTTGAAGGTTATGTCGTAGGTGAACGCCACCGTTCGCGTGGTCGGACGATTACTGAGGCTGATATTGTACAATTTGCCGGTGTTTCCGGTGATTTTTATCCGTTGCATATCGATCGAGAATACGCGAAGCAGACGCAGTTCGGCGAACGGATTGCCCATGGGATGCTGACGTTGTCGGCGGCGACTGGGCTATGGGTGATGGAGCCGGGATGTGTGCTCGCTTTTTACGGCATCGACGCGCTCCGCTTCGTCCGNCCAGTGAAAATTGGCGATACGATTTACGTCGAATCGGAAGTGAAGCAGTTGACCGAGCGGAGCGACACGGCAGGACTCGTCACAGTGCATCAACAAATCCTTAACCAGCATGGAGAGACGGTGGTTGATGCACTTGTGCATATGCTCGTGGCGCGGGAAGGAAAGAAGTGAACGGAGCGCGCGATGCTGCTTCGAGCGTTGTGGAGGGAGAAACAAACGTTCGTTTGAAAGCGTTAACATCGAAGCGAATAATCAACCGAGGTCGCTTTGGCTATTATTCATTTGTTATTTTTGCGTTTTCATATGATGAAAGGGGTGCTGGCGTCAATGACAACGACGATGGATGCGTCAGAGTTAAAACGCCAAAAAAGGCGGGCCGCGATTTCGAGCGTGGTCGGCACGACGATTGAATGGTATGATTTCTTCCTTTATGGGACGATGGCTGCGCTAGTGTTTCCACAGCTCTTTTTCCCGCAAAGCGACCCATACGTGGCGCTTATGCAATCGTTCACGACGTTNGCCTTAGGGTTTGTTGCCCGGCCGGTCGGAGCGGCCATTTTTGGNCATTTCGGCGATAAAATTGGCCGGAAGGCAACGCTGGTCGCCACTTTGTTGTTGATGGGGCTGGCGACGGCGTTGATCGGGTTGATGCCGACGTACGAGCAAATTGGCTTATGGGCTCCGCTCTTGGTGACCGTGCTTCGTCTCATTCAAGGAATCGGGGTTGGCGGAGAATGGGGCGGCGCCATTTTGATTGCGATGGAGTGGGAGGAAGGAAAGCGGCGTGGATTGATGGCTTCGCTGCCGCAAATGGGCGTGCCGTTTGGGCTGCTCACTTCTTCACTTGTGACGACGCTCATGCTCGCAGTAGGCGGCGACAGCTTTTATGCATGGGGATGGCGCGTTCCTTTTCTGCTTAGTTTTCTGTTGATCGCTGTCGGATTATATATCCGACTGAAAGTGCTGGAGTCGCCGCTATTCCAAGAGGCCCTGGCAAAACAAGAAACGAGCAAGATGCCGGTCGGCGAGGTGCTTGTCAAACATCCGCGCGAAATTCTTTGGTCTGCGCTCGCACGGGTGATTGAAAACGGATCGTTCTATATTTTTGTCACATTTATCGTCAGCTATGGGACGACATTTTTGGAGATGGAAAAAAGCATTTTCGTCAATGCGACAATTGTCGCTGCGATCATCAATGCGCTTGCCATTGTGTATTCCGGTCATTTATCTGACCGGTGGGGGCGCCGCCGTGTCTACATGACGGGTACCATTTTGCTTATGCTTTGGGCGTTCCCGTATTATTGGCTCGTCAACACGAAAAGCGTAGGCCTGATTATGTTGGCGACGATCATCGCCATGGTATTCCACGGCATGCTGTATGGCCCGCAGGCGGCGATGATCGCGGAAAACTTCCCGACACGCCTGCGCTATAGCGGCGCTTCGCTCGGCTACCAGCTGGCCGCGATCATTGCCGGTGGACCAGCGCCGCTCATCAGCACGTGGCTGCTGCACAAATACGG
>JGI25328J35697_1000731_pt1 | contig 26189 bp, 30 predicted proteins | sample HigsolmetaAR203D_FD_35697 | JGI IMG/M metagenome (IMG submission 35697)
TCCCGGGCCTGACCCGGCGCAATGTCCGGCTTCGCGCCGGCGTCCGCGGCCTGCGGCTCCTCCGTCTGCCGGTAAGCCGAGCCGATGACGACCAGCCTGCCGTCCGACACATACAATTCGCTCGGGTAAAAATGAACCGCGTCTCCCTCATACTCCAGCATATCCGCCAGCCGGGGCTCGTCGGGATTCCGGACGTCGGCGATCAGGACGCGGCGGCCGCTGATCTGGTAGATGAACCGGCCGTCCGTCTTCGCCCAGTCCGCTTCGTCGACGCCTTCGACCTGCACGTTCGTCCGCGAATAATCGGCGGACTTCGCCTGGGCCGATCCGGAAGATCCGCTGGCTCCGGTGTCGGCGGAGCCGGCGGCTCCGGCCGTGGCACTCATATCCACGGCCATTTCCATCGCCAGCGCGCCCCGCGAAACCCGTCCGTTCTGCTCGGCGGCGCTCGCCAGCAACTCGCGCAGCTTCTCCACCGTGCCGACGACCGGCAGCTCGGGCGCGTGTCCGATGTGCGCGGTGCGCGTGGCGGGCTCCCAAGCGACGGATTCGCCGAGCGCCTCGACGACGGCGCGCAGCGGCACCATCGCGGAACCGCTCCGCACCAAGGGCGCCGCGGGCAGCCGCGTTTCGGTGCCGCTTACGATCATCGTTTTCGATCCGATTGCAAGCTCCACCCTCCGCCCGCCCTTGACAAGGATGATCGTCCGCTTCCCGAGCAGATCCGCGCGGACGTCGACGGTCGCTCCGAGCTGCTCCGCAATCGGCCGGACCGGCACCATGAGGTTGCCTTCCGAGTAGAACGGCGCCGGATCGAGCCGGAGCGGAATGCCGTCCGCCATGACGCGCGGCGCGGGTTCGGGCCGGTCTGCGGTCCGGCCGGCCGATTGGCCGATCGCGTGCGGCGACATGGCCAGCACCAGCGCAAGCGATGCCGCGATCGAAATGATGGCGTTCCTTGCGGATCGCATCTTCCGCGCTTCCTTTCCGATCATGAGATTTTCCCCCTGTACAGTGTTTTGTTTGAATATTCGGACGGAGCAGGAGCCGGAAATGTTGCAGAGATTTGGAAAGGTCTTGTTCCATCGGCGAATCTGACGGATAATAGGAGACAAAGCGAAGGATCGAAGGAGGTGCAGGGGCTTGAACGCGAACGTCACTTTCGCCGCGAAACCGCAGGATCGGCCGTACACATCGTCCCGTTCCAGCAGACGCCGGCGGCTGCTTCGTTCCCTCAAGCGACTGATCCGGCATCCCCGTCCGGCCTTTGCCGAACGCAGGCTGCCGGGCCGATCCTGAGCTTGAAGCGCCGCCGAACCGAACGTGAAAGGCAGCATGCGCCAAAATAGGGTATACTAAACCTGACGGGACGATCTGATCCCGCCACGTCGCGTCAACGATCGCAGCTTCTCCGCACCAGCGTTCCCGAGACTCACAAGGCGGTGGGAGTCTGATGACACGAGCCGAACGCAAGCCGCTGCAAGATGAGCTTGTCTTCCAGAACGTCTCCGAGTGCGGATTGTCCCTCGACGACGTGCAGGCGCGCATCCTGTCCTTCATGGCGAAAGATCCGAAGGCGGTGTACCATTTCATCGTCGGCACGGACAGCCAGGTGCACCGCGGATGCACGAAATTCGTGACCGGCATCATCATACGCCGGGTCGGCCGCGGGGCGTGGGCGTGCTATCGCCAGACGGTCGTGCCGCGCGAACTCCGTTCGCTGAAGGAGAAGCTCTCGTACGAAACGACGCTGTCGCAGGAAGTGGCCAGCTATTTTCTGGGGGACGCGCTGCGCAGGATGGAGGAGATCGTGCTGCCCTACATTTACAAGGGCGCCGCTCTCGAGCACTTCATCGACATTGACGCGGGAACGCATCCCACGATCAACAAGACTTCGCGCTACGTGAAGGAAATGATCGACCGCATCGAGGCGATGGGCGTCTACGCGGCGAGGGTGAAGCCCGAATCCTGGGCGGCATCGTCGTATGCGAACCGCTACACGAAGAAGAGCGTGTGAGGAAAGACGAAGGGACCGGAAGCGCCCGGGGGCGCCTGCCGGTCCCGTCTTGTTGTGTCCGCTGCAATCAATCCGCGCCGTTCACCAGGTCGGTCCCGTGGAATCCGTCGGGGGGAGAGGCCGGGTCGGGCGGACTTCCGGCCGCGACGTCGTCGGCGTCGGGAACGTCGGGGAACGGTCCGTCATTCGCGGCGGCCGGCGCATCTTCGCCGTTTCCGTCCGGGAATGCGGATGTACCCGGCTCTTCCGCGAACTCGCCGTCCGGATCGCCGAACGCGTCGAACAGATCGGATACCCCGGCTTCCCCGAACACGCTCAGCAGTTGCTGTTCCGGATCCGGCCGGCGCCTGTCTTCCGATTGCCGCATCCGATATCGCCTCCGGCTTGCGTCCTGTAATGCCAGACGAGTCTCCGCGGGCGGAGACTCGTTCTAGTATCGGCCGGAACTGCCGGTGTTATGCGATTTCGGGCGAATGCGGCAACGCCGTCCGCTTCATCCGGTTTTCTTGTCCTGGCGCTGTTCCTGAGCGCGGGACTGCTCTTCGCCCTTCTCCCCGTCCGGCTTCCGGTCGGCCTTCTTCTCTCCTGCCTGCCCCTGCGCCGAACCGGGCATCATCCGGCTGGTGCCTTCGTAATGGGCGCCGTCGTTGATCTCGAGCCGCGCGGTCAGAATGTCGCCGATCAGTTTGCCCTGCGGCTTGATCGTCAGTTTCTCGGTCGCCTGCACGTTGCCGGTGACGGTTCCGGCGATGACGATGTTGCGCGCCTTGAGATCCGCCTCGACGACGCCTTTCTCGCCGATCGAGATGTCACCCTTGCTGTGCACGCTGCCGGACACGCGGCCTTCGATGCGGATGCTGCCGTTCGACGCGAGACGGCCTTCGAACGCGCTGCCCGGCCCGATGTAGGTGTCCGTCGCGGCGGAATCGGACCTCGATTTAACGGGTTTGAACATTACGGACTCTCCTCCTTGAACAGTTGAAGATAGGGCAGCGGATCGACGGGCTGGTCATGCTTCCAGATCTCGAAGTGCAGGTGCGGGCCGGTGCTGCGTCCCGACGAGCCGAGCAGGCCGATTTGCTCGCCCTGCGCGACCTTCTGTCCGACGTTCGCCAGCCGCTTGCGCAGGTGCATGTATACGCTTTTGTATCCGTCGTCGTGTTCGATGATGACATAGTGGCCGCGCGATCGGTTGTACGCCGATTCGATCACGGTGCCGCCGCCGGCGGCGAGGACCGGATCGCCGTAATTTCCCCCGATGTCGATGCCGCTGTGCTTCGCCGGCCTGCGCGTGAACGGATCCGACCTCAGGCCGAATTCGGAGGTGATGCGGACCGACTCCGTCGGCCACGCGATCGGCAGAAACTTCAGCTTCTCCAGCACGCGGGTCGCTTCCTCTTTCTTCGCGGCGAGCCGGGTGCGGAGCGATTCCGCTTCGTATCGGAGCGAGGTCAGCAGGGTGGCGCCGTCCGCGCCTGCGGGGTCCGTCCGGCTGTCCTCGTCCACGGGATGATTTTCTCCCCCGATGCCGCCGTACGAAAGCATTTGCACGCCGGAGTTCTTGACGGAAGAGGAGACAAGGCCGCCGGACTCGCCGGGCAACGCAAGCTCCACGATGGCCTCGATCTCGGCCTCCAGCCGGTCGAGCTCCTCGAGCTTCAGCTTCACCACGCCGGCTTCTTCGGTCAGCCGCAGCACTTCGGACTTGAGCAGGGCGATCGACTGCTCGCGGTCCGCCAGCGACGCTTCATACGCGCTAACGGCCTCCGCCAGCTCCTCGTGAAGCGCCTGGATGCGGACCGCGTCTGCGGAGCGCAGCGCGTACAGGATCGCGGCGATTGCGATCAGCACGGCGAAGACGGCGCCCGCGAGCAGGAGCGGCATGATTGTCAGGCGCACCCTGCTGCTGGCGCCGGCATGCTCGGGTATGATCAGCAGCGTGTACCGTCTGCGTATCCATCCGGGAAGCAGTTTCATGGTTCACCTCCGACAATGGCTCAGACCGTGGTTAACATTCGACACCGTCGCGGCGAATCCTTCTTTTACAGGGAAAAAGTCCTATATCGCCCTTTATGTCGCGGTCCGGATTGCGGTATAATGGGCGGGATGGATCAAGCTTGAGACGCAAGGAGGGGTTCGCGCATGGAGACGCGGCGCTACGGCAATACCGACATGACGGTGAGCGTGCTGGGATTCGGCGGCGCGGAGATCGGATTCAGGGGCGCCTCGGTGAGCGAAGTCGAACGGCTGCTCGGCAAGGCGCTGGACGCCGGGCTGAACGTCATCGATACGGCGGAATGCTACCGGACGAGCGAGGAGCTGATCGGACAAGCCGTCTCCCATCGCCGGAGCGACTACTATTTGTTCACGAAATGCGGCCATGCCGCCGGCCTGCCGGGCGAAAACTGGCAGCCGGAAGTGCTCGAGGCGAGCATCGACCGGAGCCTGAAGCGGCTCAGGACCGATTATGTCGATTTGATTCATTTGCACAGTTGCAGCCTCGATGTGCTGAAGAAGGGCGACGTGATCGACGTCCTGCTCCGCGCGAAGGAGAAGGGGAAGACCCGCTACATCGGCTACAGCGGCGATTCCGACGCGGCGCTGTACGCCGTTCGGTCCGGGGTGTTCGATTCGCTCATGACTTCGATCAATATCGCGGACCAGGAAGCGATCGACCTGACGCTTCCCGAAGCGATGGAGCGGGGGATGGGCGTGACCGTGAAGCGGCCGGTCGCGAATGTCGCGTGGCGGACGGGCCGGCGGCCGGAGGACCCGTACGCGGTGCCGTATTGGGAGCGGCTGCAGGTGCTCGACTATGATTTTCTGAAGGGCGATTTCGAGGAATCGGTCGGCGTCGCGCTCCGGTTCGCGCTGTCGCTGCCGGGCGTACACACGGCGATCGTCGGCACGTCGAATCCGGACCGGTGGGCGCAGAACGCGAAACGGCTCGAGGCGGGGCCGTTGCCCGCGGATCAGATCGAAGCGATCCGCCGCGTCTGGCGGGAACGCGCGGGCAAGGACTGGATCGGACTGGAATAGCAGCGGACCCTGGGGGAATAGCCGGGCATGGCCCGGCTTTTTTGCTGTCTGTATGGCTCAGCAGATCCCCGGCTTGACGGACGGATCGTGATTCGCAATCGCGGCGACGCAGTCTTCCCGCCGGGCGAAATCGCGCACCCGGCCGACGCCGGATTTTGACAGCCGGCCGGCCGCAGCCTCCCGGTTCATGAGCGAATTCTCATAATCGCGGCGCGGCGCGGAATTGCGGGTATGTGGCAACAATTGCTTGTTCAATTGCCGGTTGCCGCCGTGCTAACCTCAGGATCAAAGGAGGAATTGCGATGCGCAGGAAATCCCGGGCAATCCGGCGAGGTTCGGCGGCGCTGCTCGCGGCGGGCATGCTGCTTGCCGGCGCGCAGGGCGCGTTTGCCGCGACCGTGCACACGGCGGCCGAGGGCGACACGTTCTGGAAGTTGTCGAAGACGTACGGCGTGCCGCTGGACGAGCTGATGGCGGCCAATCCGAACATTGATCCGCTGAACATCTACAAGGGGCTGAAACTGGTCATTCCGGACGCGGGCGGCACCGTCTCGACCATCCATACGGCGGCCGAGGGCGACACGTTCTGGAAGCTGTCGAAGACGTACGGCGTGCCGCTGGACAAGCTGATGGAAGCCAATCCGAACATCGATCCGCTGAACATCTACAAGGGATTGAAACTGGTCATCCCGAATGCCGGAAAAGGCGGCCCGGACGGCGGCGCGGCCGCCATGGCATCGGCCTTCGGAGAGGCAGCCGCCGCTTCCGGTTCGGCCTCCGTCTTCGCCGCGGGCAAGGCGGGCACGGCGCCGGCGGCGTACAAGCAGATGTTCCAGGCGAAAGCGACGGCCTATACGGCGGCGGCGGAGGAGAACGGCATATGGGGGGCGGTGGATTACTTCGGCAATCCGCTCAGCATCGGCACGGTCGCCGTCGACCCCGACGTGATTCCGCTCGGGTCGAAGCTGTTCATCACCGGATACGATTACGACGGTTTGCCGAAGGGCGGCATGTACGCGATCGCCACGGATACGGGCGGTGCGATCAGGGGCGCGCGGATCGACATCTTCGTGCCGGACAGCCGCGCGGAGGCGCTCAAGTTCGGCATCCAGTCTGTGACGGTGTACGTCCTGTAATCGCAAGCGAAGAAAGATCCCTCCGCACCCGGACGGAGGGATCTCGGCTTGGCGTCAAATTTTGAAGATCTGGATCGTGCGCTGCAGCTTGAGCACCGTCTGCTGCATTTGCTCGGCTTCCTCGACGACCGACTGCACCGCGGCCATCTGTTCATTCATCGACGCGGACACCTGCTCGGTGCCGGCGGCCGACTGCTGCGTGATCGCGGAGATGTTCTGGATGGATGACGCGATTTTGCGCGCGCTCTCCAGCATCGCATCGCTTTCCCGGCTGAAGGCTTCCATCTGTTCGGAGATGAACTCCACGCTCTTCACGATCTCGTTGAAAATCTCGTTGGTCTGGCGAATCAGTTCGTTCTGGTCGCGGACGATGCTTTCGTTTACCTCCATGTTGGCGATCGCGTTCTTGATGCCCTGCTCGATGCCGCGGACGAGCGAGAACACTTCCTTCGTCGAAGCGCCGGCTTCTTCGGCCAGCTTGCGGACTTCCTGCGCGACGACGGCGAATCCGCGGCCGTGCTCGCCGGCGCGCGCCGCCTCGATCGACGCGTTCAGGGAGAGCAGGTTCGTCTGGTCCGCGATTTCCGAGATGGAGCGGGTAATCTTCGAAATGCCTTCGGCGTGTTTCGCCAGCTCTTCAATGGTGCGGGACACGGCTTCGGTCGCTTCCACGTTGCGGCGCATGCCTTCGGTTTGATTTTCCACGGCCTGGCGGCCCTGACGGACCAGCTCCAGCGTGTGGGCGGACCGTTCGTTCATCTGCTTCGTCGAATCGGCGTAATTCGCGACTTTGTTCTCGATCTCGCTGATCGATTCGCTCATCTGCGAGACGTCCTCCGAAATTTGGTTCGCGCCGGTGGCCAGCTCGCCCGCCGAAATGGTGACCTGCTCCATGACGGTTTTCAATTGTTGGTTGCGTTCATAGATATTGCGGGACGCGTCGGAAACCAGTCGGGTGATCTGGGAAGTCTCGCGCAGGATGTCGCGCAGCCGTTCGACCATGCTGTTGAAGGCCTGGGCGATGCCGGCGACTTCCGATTCGCCATCGCCCTCGAGCTTCACGGTGAAGTCGCCCTTTGCAATCTGATAGGCGGCGTTGCGCATTTCGTCCATCGAGTTTGAAAGCGTTCTCTCAAACAGGGTTGCGAGAGGATAGACGGCGCCGCACAATACAATGATCAGCACAAGCGGCAGCAGGATGTTCTGCCCGCCGACGAGCGCTGCGATCAACATGGCAAGCGAGAAAATGGCTGCAACCGCATACAAGGCGATAAGGCATTTCATGCGCACGGATTGCTTGATCAACCAGCTCATGATGCGATGCTCCCTTACTTGTGGAATTATGCCATATTATAACACCGATGTCGGATTAGGTCTATCGCTGCCGCGCATTTTCATGGACGGGACTTTTGGCTGATGGTGTCATATATTTTGTTGTCGTCACGTGTCAATTGATGTATAATCTAGTCTGTAATCCCATGGAAGGATTATGAAACAAAGGGAGAAAGGAGGGTATTAATGCGTTTGGAGGATATGCCCCTTGCCAGGCAGATTGACCAGGTGTTCCGCTTGCTGGAGCCGGAACTGACGGATGCGGTCGCGGGAACGGTGACCATCCAGATCCGCAACAACATGGTCGGAAAGTACGGTGTGCGCCATCATCCGATCGAGTCCGTCAACGGCCGGTTCATCCATGAGGAGCGGGGAATGACCGCGCAGCAGGTGAACGAATTCCGGCGGATGGCCGTCGAATCGCTGCGGATGAAGCAGAATTGGACCCATGGCGAGATTCTGTTCGATTTCGCGGTGAAGCGGAACCAGGAATGGACGGCGAGTGTCCAATACGAGTCGAACTACAACACGTCGACCTGGATGTTCCGCTATCATCAGAAGCCGTCGGGTTCGACGAACCAGCCGGCCTAGGCTGCTGCCGTCCATCGCCTTGCGGGGCAACAGCCCGGACAATCAAGAACGGGGTTTCCTCGGACGGACGACTGTCCGCGGGGAGCCCCGTTCGCTGTTGTCGCCTATTGAAGGTTATCTGACGAAACGGCCCGCAAGCTGTTCTTCCGCGATTTGAATCAGCCGACGGGTGATGTATCCGCCGATTGCCCCGGCGTCGCGCGTGGCCATGTAGCCGTAATACCCGTCTTGCGGGAGTTGGATGCCGAGCTCCTGGGCAACTTCGAATTTGAGCTGCTCCAGTGCGGCGCTTGCCTGAGGCACGACGAGCGTGTTGCTGTTCCGTTTGCTGGAAGGCATGTTGTTCACCTCCTTGGGCGGTCTTAGTATGGCTGCCCTGGGAGGAAATATGCATGCCCGGCGTCGGAGCCGGCCTTCAGGTCTCCACGCTGCCTTTTACCTTGAAGCTGTGCTCACGCTGCCTGCGCTCAAGCTCCGCCGCTTCCTGCTCCTTCATCCTTTTGATGTCCTGCGTGATCCTGTCGGAGCAGTTCTGGCACAAATGGCCCTTCCGGGTAGGACCTCCGCACAGGTCGCAGACATCGGTCAGGTTCGGATAGGGCGCCAGACTGATTTTCTTCTGCCGGATCCAATCCCGGATTTGCTTGATCGGAACGCCGGTCGCTTCCGCCACCTCTTCGGTCGTCGCGTTGCGGTTCTTGAACAGGTAACGGTCCACCGCGTCGTATTGGCGATCATGCACTTCCGCGCATTCCGGACACAGGTTCCGCAGCGTAACCTGGAACACTTTGCCGCACATCGAACAGTGCGCCACCCTGAACTCGGCCAACTTGATCCCGCTCCTTCGACAGCATTCAACAGTTCTTTCTTCCTATGCTATCACAGATTTGACACGGATGGAAAGACTATGACAGGAAATGTGACGGCGGTTACAGCGGAGAGCAGTTGGCGTTTCGCCGGCATGCCGCCTTGACATTCCCGCCCGGGCGGGTATAATGTTTCCAACGGCCATGACGGGAAAGAGTACGCCAACACCCGCGATTGCAGAGAGCCGGTGGACGGTGCAAACCGGCATTGCGGCTGGCGGAATGGGTCCCCGAGCCGGAGACAGGAAAGCGGCCTTGCGGCAAGCGGTCCGCCCATGGTCTCCCGGAGGCTCCACGTTACGGAGCGCGAGGCTTCGGGCCGCATGCGTTCCACGGATGCGGATTGAAGCGAATAAGGGTGGCACCACGGTCCCTCGTCCCTTGCGGCGGGGGATTTTTTTCATGGCAGACCAATTGGCGGGCGGCGTCCGGCGTGTTGTAGCGTGTATACCACGCTGCAGCGGCGGAAGAGGCCCGGTCAGGCTCGCTGTAGCGTGTATACCACGCTGCAGCGGCGCTCCGGCTGATTGGTCAGCCGCATTTTCATTCGTCCAAAGGGGGAAAGGATAATGCCAAGGGTATTGTCGGGCATCCAGCCGAGCGGCCAGCTCACGCTCGGGAACTACATCGGCGCGATCCAGAACTTCGTGAAGCTGCAGGACGAGCACGAATGCTTCTACATGGTGGTCGACCTGCACGCGATCACCTTGCCGCAGGACCCGGCCGCGCTGCGCGAGCAGACGGAATCGGTGGCCGCGCTTTATCTGGCGGCGGGCGTCGATCCCACGCGGTCGGCGATCTTCATCCAGTCGCACGTGCCGGCGCACGCCGAGCTCGGGTGGATCATGACGACGCTCGCCTACATGGGCGAACTCGAGCGGATGACCCAGTTCAAGGAGAAGGCGGCCGGCAGGGAGTCCGTACCCGCGGGGCTGTTCGTCTATCCGACCTTGATGGCTGCGGACATCCTGCTGTACAACGCGGATCTCGTGCCGGTCGGCGACGACCAGAAGCAGCACCTGGAGCTTACCCGCGACCTGGCGGATCGGTTCAACGGGCGCTACGGCGAGACGTTCAAGCTGCCCGAGCCGTACATGCCGGAAGTCGGCGCGCGCATCATGTCGCTGGACGACGCGTCGAAGAAGATGAGCAAGAGCAACCCGAATCCGAACAGCTACATCGCGATGCTCGACGAGCCGGACGTCATCCGCCGGAAGATATCCCGCGCAGTCACCGACTCCGGCCGTGAAGTGAAGTACGATCCCGCAAGCAAGCCGGAAGTGAGCAACCTGATCAGCATTTACGCGCATTGCGCGGGCGTGACGGTGGAAGAGGTCGAGCGGCGCTACGAGGGGCAGGGTTACGGCCAGTTCAAAAAGGATCTCGCGGAACACGTTGTATCGGTGCTCGAACCGCTGCAGACGCGTTACCGGGAGATCCGGAGCTCGGGGGAACTCGCCCGCGTGCTGAAGGAAGGCGCGGAGCGGGCGGCGGAAGTCGCGAACCGGACGGTCGCGCTGGTCAAGGAGCGGATGGGGTTTCTCATGCCCCGCTGATCCGATCGACGAAGAACGGCCGGCATATGAACGCCGGCCGTTCCTTCATTTTCGCTTTTGCGCTTTCGCCCGCAGGGCGAAACCGGTTCCGATGACGACGAAGGTCAGAACGAACAGGAGGGCGGCCAGCCATCCGTTGTGGCTGATGGCGACGCCCGTCGCCAGCATGAGGGCGACCGCGGTGACGGCAAACAGCAGGGAAGCGGTTTTGGACATGGTTCGTCTCTCTCCTTGGGCGATTTCGGGTCTTGTGCATGGTCAGGCATAAGAAAACGGATGAGGCACATAATAAGCTTGCAAGCTTGCATCAACACTACAGCTCAAGGGACGAAAGGAGACGACAACCATGGCAGGCCAAAACCGCAGCAGCAACACGCTGGTCGTTCCGCAAGCCAGAGCGGCGCTGGAGCAAATCAAGTACGAGGCGGCTCAAGAACTGGGCGTGCAAATTCCCCAGGACGGCTACTACGGCAACATGGCGACGCGTGACGCCGGTTCGCTCGGAGGCTACATCACGAAGCGCCTCGTCCAGATCGCTGAACAACAATTGGCGGGCTCCCGTCAATTCTGAAGCATATCCAAGCCGCAAGAAGCCCGGAAGATTCCGGGCTTCTTGCCGTCTCCTCCGCCGGTTGCTATGCTAACCATTGTACCGGGTTCGTCCCGCGGATTCAACTTCGCCGCACGGGAGGGAGAGCGGCATGTATATCTGTTTCGCGGAATACCGGATCGCGGAGGAGCATCGGGAGCGCTATTTCGAACTGATGGCCGGGCTCAGGACCTCGCATCCGGAGATGTATTTATATGAAGGAACGGATCAGCCCGGCCTGTTCGTGGAGGTCTGGGAAGCCGGCACGAGGGAAGAAGCGGACGGCATCCGGGACATGAGGCTGTCGGACGATTCCCCGTGGGCCGCCGTCACCCGTCTGGCATCCGGCAAGGTTCACGCCTGGGTATTCTCCTCCGTGTAGTCCTCCAGGCGGGAGTTCGTGAAGATCGGCGTCTGCTGCGTGACGACTCCGCCCTGGAACGGATACTCGTAGTTGATCGGCCCGTCGAACGTGATGTAGTCGACGTTGACCATCAGCAGCAGATAGCGGATGCCCGTCGACGGATCGCTCACAATCAGGTGGTCGCGACCGGCCGCCTCGATGATGCCGCGGAACACCTTCGCGTTCCATTGGCTGTTGTTCTCGTATGTCGCGTAGACGGTCGCCATTTTGCCGCGGTTGAGCCGGAGAATGTTCTCGACATAGGATTCTTCCTGCGGAATCGTGACGATATTGCCGCCGGTCGGCGTAATGCCGGCGCCGCTCGGCACGCCCGGAAGACCGCTGGCGGGCATGAACGGCACGCCGCCCGTCCCGGTCATGCCGGCGGGGAGAGCGGTTGCCGTGTCGGCCAGGCCGGAAGGCCAGCCGGCCGGGAGCTGAGTTCCCGTCATGCCGCCCGGCACACCGCCCGGCAATCCGGCCGGAAACGGCATGACATTGCCATAAGCGTCATACGAAATCATGTCGGTTTGGATTCCTCCTTCACGGGTTTAGTAGACGCCCGGGCAATCGCTGCCCGACGGCGCATAGAAGCAGTGATTCTTGAACCGTCCGCTGTGCGACTGGTTCCACCAGGTGCCGGGGCACTGGCCCGTCGGGCGGAAGAACCAGAGCGCGTATGTGGCGGGGTGCTGCCGTTCGCCGTTCACGGCGCGTTTCGCCAGCCGGATCTCCTTGTCCCGCGCCCGCTGGTAAAAATAGCCCTTCGTCGTCGCTTCGAATCCGCCCGGGCGCTGGTAGACCATCTGCGGAATCGTGCGGATGTTGCGGAAGTCGAGGCAGTTGCCCCGGACGCGGTTCACGCCGACATTGCCGACCATCAGCATGCCGAGCTCGCCCTCGCCTTCGGCCTCCGCCCGCATGAGTCGCGCCAGCAGTTTGATGTCCTCGGTGTTGGCTTTGATGACGGCCATCCGGTTCATCATCACTTCCTTCCACGTCTGACTCGCCTTCGCATGGGCGAATGCTGCATTATCGTATGGCGGCATCCGCCCAAAGGTTCCGCCGCCACCCATGAAAGTGTCAAATTGATGAACCAGCCGGCGCGATCATTGTCAACGAACGATGATATACGGTATGATAGGTTACGATTCCATGGGCCGGGAGCGTCCGTTCGCTCCAACACCGGCGCCGGAATTCGGGAGGCCCGCCGTGCTGAAAGACTTGATCAATCTGACGAAACCCGGAATCATAAGGCTCAATCTGATCGCCGCGTTCGGCGGCTTCTGGGTCGCGTCGAAATGGAACATCGATTGGCCGCTCCTGATCTGGACGCTGATCGGCACGACGCTGACGATCGCGTCGTCCTGCGTCATCAACAATTATCTGGACCGCGACTGGGACATCAAGATGGAGCGCACGCGTAACCGGCCGCTGCCGTCGGGACGCATGTCGCCGCTGCTCGTGCTCGCGTTCGGCATCGCGCTCGGTGTCCCGGGACTTGCCGTTTTGTTCTTTCTGGTCAATCCGCTGTGCGGCTGGCTCGGTCTTCTCGGCATGTTCGTCTACATCGTGATCTATACGCTCTGGCTCAAGCGCCATTCGACCTGGAGCACGTCGGTCGGCGGAATATCGGGCGCGATGCCGCCGGTCATCGGTTACTGCGCCGTGACGGGCGAGATCGACGCGGGCGCCTGGCTGCTGTTCGCGCTGCTGTTCCTGTGGCAGCCGCCTCATTTCTGGTCGCTCGGCATTCGCCGCGTCGAGGAATACCGGGCCGCCGGATTTCCCCTGCTGCCCGTCGTCAAGGGCGTGAAGCGGACGAAATGGCAGATGATTCCGTATGTCGTGCTGCTCGTGCCGGCCGGCGTTCTGCTGTATGCGTTCGGGTACGCGGGCGTCATTTTCCTCATCGTATCCGTGGCGTTCGGCCTGGTTTGGAGCTGGCATACGATCTCCGGCGTGCGGGCTTCGGATGACGCCGCATGGGCGAAGCAGAATTTCATGCTGTCGGTGAACTATCTCATGGTCGTCTTCCTTGTCATGGTCGTCAACACGCAGGGGGACGGCGCCTGGCTGCCCTGATCATCCAAGTAGGAGGCGAACGGCGTGTCATTCGTCAAGCGCTACGGATTCGCGATTGCCGTCGGCGTGCTGGTGCTGCTGATGGCGACGTATTTGCTGTCTACCCGCATGGGAGGGGAGAAACTCCCCGTCATCCTCGAGGTGCCGGACTTCACGCTCACGGATCTGAACGGCGAGGAGCGCGCGTTCTCCGATTCGGATGGCAAGGTCAGGCTCGTCTACTTCTTCTTCGCGACGTGTCCCGACGTGTGCCCGATGACGACGCGCGACATGGTTGACGTGCAGAACGCGCTGAAGGAGCGGGGCGTGTTCGGCAAGAAGGTGGAGTTCCACTGGATCTCGGTCGACCCGTACCGCGACACGCAGGAAGTGCTCGAGCGCTTCGCGGACGCCTACAAGGCTGACCGGTCCGGCTGGCATTTCCTGCGGGGAGAGGCCGCGGAGATCGTCGAGATCGCGAGGGGATTCAACCTGATCGTCCAGAACCCGAATCCGGATCAGATCGTGCACCAGAACATCATCGCGCTCGTGGACCAGAAGGGGCAGCTCCGCAAATACATTTTCGGCAGCGACGAAGACGAGCTGCTGGACCCGAACGCGGTTGTCAAGGAAATCAACAAGCTGCTCTGAGCCGGCGCGGGCATGACGGCGGAAGGCCGCCCGCCCGCCGCCAGGAATGGGGACGATGGCATGGACATCCTGATTCATATTCTGACCAGCAATGTGATCCCGCTGTCCGCGATGATCGCCGCAGGCGTCGTCATGCAGCGGGCTTTTTCGTTGGACATCCGGACGCTGTCGAAGCTGAACTTCTACATCTTCTCGCCCGCCATCATGTTCCGGATGCTGTATGAGGCGGAGATTACGGCGTCCATGTTCGGCAGGATTCTGCTCTTCGGCGTCCTGTTCATGATCGCGCAATACATCCTCGCCGATCTCGTCAGCCGCGCGCGGGGGGCGTCTCCCGGCCGGAGGGCGGCGCTTCGCAACAGCGTCATGTTCTACAACAGCGCGAACTACGGCATTCCGCTCAACCAGCTCGTGTTCGCGGGCAATCCGTACACGCTGTCCATCCAGGTGCTGATTTCGATGCTCCAGAGTCTCGTGCCCAACACCTACGGCGTGTACGCGGTGAACGCGCACAAGGCGAATCTGCGGGAGATCGGGCGGGTCGTCCTCACCTTGCCGATCATCTACGTCATCCCGCTCGCCCTGCTGCTGCGCGCCTTCGAGGTGCCGATACCGCCGGTGCTGGAGGCGCCGATCGGGTATCTCGCGAACGCGTTCATCGGCACTGCGCTGCTGACGCTCGGCGTGCAGCTCGGCAGCATTTCGTGGCGGCTCGAACGGGCGATGGCCGTCGACGTCGGGTTGTCCGCGATGCTGCGGCTGGCCGTCGGGCCGGTCCTGGCTTGGGGGCTGACGCTGGCCATGGGCTTCGACGGGCTCACGGCCGCGGCGCTCATCATCTCGGCCGCCTCGCCGACCTCCCTCAGCAGCATGCTGCTCGCGGTCGAATTCGACAATGAGAAGGAATTCGCGTCCCAGGCCGTCTTCTTCTCGACGCTGCTCAGCGTGCTCACCGTCACGATCGTCATCGCGCTGGTGATGTGAGCCGGCGGATGGCCGGGTTCTGCCGCCTGTCGGGATTCGACGTCCGGCGGGCGGCACGGGGCCGTCAGTTTCCGCTCTTCCGCTTGCTTCGCTCCCGCGCGATCGAATGGGCTTCCCGGATCAATTGCCGGGTTGCCTCGACATGATCGCCTTCGGGATTGAGGATGCACACGAAGTGCTGGCGCGCGTAATGGGGATGCGGCAGGAACACGTTCAGCGCCGTATAGTCGATATTGTCCGGGGTTTTGTCCGCGGTGAGCCGGTCGAATGTCGCCTTGCTCACTCCGATGTTGAGGCGATACACCCCTTCCCGGTCCAAATCGGACACCCGGTCGTATTCCGAATCGGAGTCGGCGATGGTGACGAAGGGCAGCCGATGGTCATCCCCGACAAAAAAGAACGCGTACCCGAAACTNTCTTCGCGTTGAACCTCCGGCAACGCCATGATCCACGCTTCGAATTCCTCCCGTGTCATGCTTCTTCCTCCAATCGTTCCGGTTTGAACCCATATTTGCCCGCCCGCACGTTCGCCAGGATGTTGTCCGTGGTGGCTGCTTCGTTCCGCACATAGCCCGCCCAGATGCCGATCAGTTCGGGGTGCCGCGACGGTTCGACGGGATCTTCGTCCACGGGCAGGCTGTTCAGCAGTCTCAAATTCGCGTCGAGGGCGGCGCGGCGGCGCTCCAGCAGTTCGATGACCTTCTGCCGGGGGAGCCATTCCATGAAGGCGACGCCCGCGGAGAATTGCAGGATGTCGGGGCTGGAGAGCGCCGTTTCGAGCAGCCGGACGAACTCGGCTTTGCCCCGCGGCGTGATGCGGTATTCCGTGCGCGCCGGGCCGGCTTTCGCGCCGTTGGCGGACGGCGCGGCCGCGATCATGCCTTGCGACGCCAATTTGTCCAGCGCGTGATAGACCGAACCGGGCTTGACGCTGGTCCAGGCGTCCGCCTGCCAGTCCTTCATGTCCTGCAGCACGGCGTAGCCGTGGCTGACGCCCCGGCGAAGGATCGAGCCCAGCACCAACAGTCTGACCGTCGACATGGGCGGCGGAGAACCCCCTTGAACATCATCTATTCAAATTTGAATTCCGTACCTTCATCATACCGCTTCATCTGCTGTTTAGTCAAATTTGAATAGCACTTGGTTTGGGGATCGGGGTGAACATTTTGTGAAGAACGCATCCCGTTCCGGACCGTTTCGCATAGGGTCAAGAAGGAATCGGGTCATGTCCGGAGAAAAAGGACATCACGCGACAAAACATGGCAATTGATGCAGCGGAAAACCATCCATCATTGAAAGGAACTGGTGCGCTTCATGAAATTCGCGGGTTGGATTCGGAGACGGCTGGCCTTCAGAATCGCCGTCCAAATTATTGCGGTCATCCTGATCCTGTCAGGCGGCTACATTTGGCTGCAGGTGGCCAACGCGAAGAATGCGGCCGTCGATGCGATCACGGCCCACGGAGAGCATATTGGAGAGCATTACGTCAGGTTGCTGGATATCGGACAACTGGAGGATTTCCTGAGCCAACCCGAAGCGAACGACGTGTACTGGTCGATCCGCGCCGAACTGGACCGGTTCCGGACGGAGATCGGCGCGCTGTACGTCTATATTTTTCGCGTGGACGAGGAGAACCGGGCGTACATCATGATCGACGGGCAGCCGCCGGATTCCGACGCGGCATCCCCGATCAACGAAGAAACGGACATTGAAGCGGAAGAACTGGAGCTGCTCCTGGCCGGCCGCACGGCGAGCTCCGACATCGTCGACGATCCGCTGTACGGGCTCTACGCGTCCGCCTACGCGCCGATTCTCGGTTCGGACGGGAACCTGCTTGCCGTGCTCGGGATCGATACCGAAGCTTCGCTGGTGGACGAAATCGCCGACGGCATCGTCCGGGACAGCGTTCCGTATTTCGCGCTCATGATCGCCTACGCGCTGCTCGGAACCGGCGTTGTCGTCGGGGCGATCGTCCACGCGCTGCGCCCGCTCCGCCGCATGGTGTCCGGAGCGGAGTCCATCGCGAACGGCGACTTCCAGTCCGCGAACCGGCTGCTGCAGGAACATCCGGTGCGGTCGCTGAACGAGATCGGCTCGCTGTACCGGGTCATGGCGGCCATGTCCGACAGCCTGAGCGCCCTGGTTCGCGGCATGGTGTCCGACGTGGCGAAGACCGCGGAACGGCTGGTCGGCGCTTCGGAGAGCCTCGCGAAGGAGTCGGGCGATCTGCTGGAATGGAACGCCAGGGTTCGCGAAGCCGCGGATCTCGTGGCCGACGGGACCACCGCCCAGCGCGCGAGCTCGGAGGAGAGCGCGCGCGCCATGGAAGAAGCGGCGTCATCGCTTCAGCGGATAACCGAGGCGTCCATGGTCGTGGCGGATGCCGCGGATCAGGCGCTGGGGAGCGCGGAGACCGGCCGGGAGATGATCGAGAGCCTGAACGGCCAGATTCGGGCGGTCTCCGCCGCGACGGAAGACGCCGTGCAACGGACCGAAGCGCTGCGCAGCCGCTCGAACGAGATCGAGGAGGCGATTGCCGGCATCTCGCGGGTCGCCGACCAGACGAAGCTGCTGGCGCTCAACGCCGCGATCGAAGCCTCGAGGGCGGGCGAGCATGGCGCGGGTTTCGCCGTCGTGGCGAGGGAAGTCCGGAAGCTCGCGGAAGAGGCGGCCGTCCTGACGGAGCGGGTGGCCGCGCTGCTGGCCGACATCCGGAACGATTCGGTGCACATCAGCGACGCGATGCTCCGGAATGCCGACGAAGTGAAGGCGGGCGAGGAGGAATCCGGCAGGCTGCGGGAGGCGTTCGCCGACATCGTGGAGAAATTCCGCATGGTCAGCCGGCATATCCAGGACATTTCGGCCGCGGCGGCGGAACTGTCGGCGGGCGCTGAAGAGGTGGCCGCGTCCGTCTCGGAGATCGCCCGCATCGCGCGGGGGTCGAACGAACAGGCGCTGCAAATCCGGGAGCAGACGGAGAAACAGCAGCAGAGCGCACGGCGCGTCGCGGACGCGGCGGCGGAGCTCAACGCGGCGGTGCACCGGCTGCGCGATTCGGTGCAGAACATCCAAATCTGATGAAGGTTGCCCCGCACGGTCGGTGCGGGGGTGATCTTTTGTTTTTTGATAAAGTATTGACTTTATAAAGTGAATGATTTATTATGGAGTCGAACAGGATACCGCAGCAAGAAATCAGGAAACCCGAAATTTCGATTGGGAGGCGAAGAACCATGCATTACGTCATCTCGAAGGATGGTACGAAAATCGCTTATGACCGGACGGGCAGCGGTCCGGTCGTCATCCTGGTGTCCGGGGCGCTCGGCGTCCGGTCGTTCCCCGGCACGAACCGGCTGGCGGAACTGCTGTCGGAGCGCTTCACCGTGATCAACTACGACCGGCGCGGCCGCGGCGACAGCGGCGACGGCCCGGAATACGCGGTGGAGCGGGAGATCGAGGACATCGAGGCGCTGATCGACGCCGCCGGCGGCAGCGCGTATCTGTACGGCGTCTCGTCCGGCGCGATCCTCGCGCTCGAGGCGGCCGACCGGCTGAAGGACAAGGTCCGGAAGCTGGCGCTGTATGAACCGCCGCTTATCCTGGACAGCAGCCGTCCGCCGCTGCCCGCCGATTATGTCGAGCAGCTCAGAGCGGCAAACGCGGCCGGTCAGCGGGACAAGGCGCTCGAAATCTTCCTGACGCAGGCGCTGCTCATCCCGGCCGAGTTCCTGGCGCCGATGAAGGAGAGCCCGATGTGGCCGGGCATGCTGGCCGTCGCGCATACGCTGGCCTACGACGGGGAGATCGCGCGGGACGTGATGGCGGGCAAACCGCTGCCGGAAGGCAAATGGACCGGCGTGCGGGCGAAGACCGTCGTGGTGAGCGGCGAACTGAGCGAGCCGTTCTTCCGGACCGCCGCGGAGGAGCTGGCGGCCCGTCTCCCCGACGCGAAGGCGGAGGTGCTGGCCGGCCAGGGCCACGATGTGTCTTCCGACGCGATTGCGCCGCTCTTGATCGGGTTCTTCGGTTGATGGTAACCTGAGAAGCAGGTGGCCACAGCACACGAGTTCCCGGGCGGCAAGGAGGAATCGACGGAAGATGACAACGGACCTTTTCTCCGCCGTGGCTGACCCGACAAGGCGCCGCATTCTGGAACTGCTCGCAGGCCGCGGACAAATGTCGGCAACGGAGATCAGCGATCAATTCACGGTCAGCGCGCAGGCCATCTCCCAACATCTGAAAGTGCTGCTTCAGGCCAACCTCGTGACCGTGGAGCGCAGGGCGCAGCAGCGGCTGTACCGGCTCAATCTCGAATCGATCGCGGAGCTGGAGTCATGGACCGTCGAGCTGCGCGAGCGATGGAACCGGAGGCTGGACCGGCTGGGCCAGGCCCTGCAGGCGGCGCGGCATGAATCGATTGCGAAAAGCGACGGGGAGGGCGATGCGCAGCCATGATGGCGGCAAAGCAGGCGGAAGGCCGGGAGATCACGATGACGCGGTTCTACGACGCGCCCCGGGAAATCGTGTTTCGGTACTGGACCGATCCCCGCCTTGTGGCGGAATGGTGGGGACCGGAAGCCTTCGTGAACGAGAATATCGTATGGGAGGCTGTGCCGGGCGGGGAAATCCGCATCGACATGCGGGCGCCCGACGGATCGATCTATCCGACGCGGGGCGTTTTCCACGAAGCGGTTGATCGGGAGAAGCTTGTCTTCACGACCGGGTTCCGGGACGAGAAGACGGGGCTGTTCCGGATGGAAGAGCGGACGACGGTCACGTTCGAAGACGCCGATGGCGGCACGAAGCTGACGGTTCATTCCGTCGTCGTCTCGTGCGCGCCGGAATGGTTGACCGCGCTGGACGGCATGGAAGCGGGCTGGTCGCAGACGCTGGAGCGGCTCGCCCGCGTCCTGGTTTGAATCGGCTTGCCGGAAGGCGAATTACGGATCTTGCTGCAGCAGCCGGGTGAGCGCATCATCCTCCGGACGGATGATGTAGGCTTCAAGCCCGGCTTTTTCCAATTGTTGGATCAAGTATTCGTCCGGTGTATGCTCGACACCGGGGTAGCCCTTGCGCGTGTAGATGTGTTCGGCGTCGGGAAAAGCGTCCCGCAGAATGCCGCGGATGCGTCTCCCCGAGGCGTCGTTGTCCGTGAAAATGTACAGTTCCCGATCGCCGACCGTCCGCACCAGCCGGTCGATCTGATCCGGTCCCGGCGTGCCGAACGTGCACAGGATGTCCACGTCGCCGGTGAGCAGCCGCCGCAGCCGGGCGCGGTCGTTCTTGCCTTCCACGATGATGACGATGTTCAAGACGGCATCCCCCGCTCATTCCTGCTGCCATCCATTGTACCGATTTCCCGGAAAAAGTCGAATGCCGGGATCAGCCGATGCGGGGGGACGCGGCGTGCAGCCGGCGCGGTCCTGTGAACGGCAGCAGAATCACGCCGGTCATGAGCGCCAGGAACGCCAGAAAATAGGGGGAGATGTGGTCACGGAAATACCCGGCGGCGAGCGGACCGAGGAACGCGCCGATGGAATAGGCGATGGACAGCACGGAGAAGGTGCGCCCGTATTTCGCGCTGCCCGTCAGCTCGATGAGCAACGTGGTGAGCGCGGGATAGATGACGCCCTTCGCCATGCCGATGATGAACAGCAGCGCGGGCAGCGGGACCAGCCCGCCGATGGCGGCGGTGAAATACGAGAGCGCCAGGATGAGCGCCCCCGCCATCGTCCGCCGGAGCGAGGAATACCGGTTCAGGAACATCATGCTGAGCGTCACGAGGGAGCCGAGGCTGAGGACGGAAAACAGCAGGCCGGTCTGCATGATGCTGTGGTCGTGCAGCGCGAGCAGCGGCAGTTCGAAGGACAGGATGCCCTGCGCGCAGGACATCGCGATCGGCAGCGCGTAGACAAGCCAGGGCAGCGGCGGGTCGCCGTCCGCGGCTCCGGACGCGGCCGTCACGGGAATGCCGGCCGGCGATGCGTGCGCGGCGCCGAGCGGTTGCGCGGCGGGACGCGGCGTGGCGGTATCGCCGTTCGGGTGCGGATGGGCCGTCGCGGGCCGGCGGATGTCGCGGATGAACAGGAGCGCGCAGAGCGATGTGCCGATCAGCACCCAGCCCAGCGCGAGGAAGGACAGCTCGAACCCGAGGCGGGCGACAAGCAGCGCGCCGGCGGCGGGGGAGACAACGGAGGCGAGCGTGTGCACGAGCCCGTTTCCCGCCATGAGCTTGCCCTGCAGGATGCGGTTGGCCGTGATCTTGGCGAGCAATGCCATGCAGGCCGGCGACAGGAAGGCGAGGACGAAGCCGCTGATCGAGCGAAGGACAAGGAGCTGCCACGGATCGTTCACCTGAGACTGGAGCAGCAGGATGATGCCGGCCGCGAGCAGGCTGAGCACGATGAACACGCGGCTGCCGAACCGGTCGACGCTCCATCCCGCGATCACGTTGCCGGGCAGATGGGTGATCGAATACAGCCCCATCATCAGCCCGATGAAGGAAGGAGCGGCGCCGAGCGACACGGCGAACGGGGTCAGGATCGGATATTGCGCGTGCAGGTCGAAGATCGCGATGAACGAAAACAGATAGAGCCAGACGGCGGTTTTCATGCGGTCACGCTCCGTTTCTTGCTTGGTGAGCGGTGCTGATCCCATGTACAGCAGCAGGGTTCCTTCTGATCATACGCCCCGCCCGGACGAGTTATGTCTGCCGTCCGGACGCCGGGAGACGTTCGCCCGCTTGGACGCCCGGCAACGCCTGCGCTATAATGAAATCGGGATTTTCAAAGGGGGTTCCGCGATGCTGGGCGAACTGTTCCAGGCGGATTTGGAGACATGGAAGCAATTTCTGACCGATCGCTGGTATGTGCTGGCCATCGCGCTTGTCGTGGTGCTGCTGGTGATCAAGATCGTGAAGACGGTCGTGAAATGGCTGCTCGTCGCGGTCATCGTGATCGGCGTGCTGCTGTACAGCGGCTATTCGCTTGAGGATCTGCGCGTCGACAAGCTGAAGGAGCTGGGCGCGCAGATCAAGGATCAGGCCGTCTCGACGCTGACGCGCGAAGTGATCGAGGCGATGGCCGGGGAATCTTCGGAAGCGGTCTACACGGCGGGCGAGGACGGCACGTTCACGGTGAAGAGCAACAGCCTCGTCATCACGGGCAAAATCGGCGAGAGCGAAGTGTCGATCACCTATCTCGGCGCGCCGCTCGGCCGGGTGAAGCTGGACGAGACGATCACGACGTTCATCGAACAGGCGAAGGCCGCGAGCTGATCCGCCGCGGAGCGAAAGGGCGTGGTGCGGATGCATGCATCCGATTTTGCGGAGCCTGTCGCGGTTGCCGTCGCCATCATCATCGCCGTATCGCTCTGGCAAGGCATGAATCGGGGTGCGCCGGGTTCCGCGAGGCACCTCTTGTTGTTCTTGTGGGAGACGTGCTGCACGATCGCGTCGCTGGCGCTCGCGATCCGATTCGCGACGGCGCTGGGACCGGTCATGGAAAAGCGCCTGATGGACGCCGATCTCAAACCGCCCGCGGGCGACACGGACAACTGGTCGCTCGCCTGGCACACGTTCATCACGGGCGTGCGGGATTTCTCGCTGCTGCGTCTCGGATTGCTGTTCCTGATCGGCTATATCGCGATCCGGCTGCTGCTGCGGCTGCCCGGGGCCGTCGCGCTGCGGCTCCTGGCAGGCGCCGGATCGGCCGGCGGCCGGCCGGCGGACCGTGCGGACCGGGGCGCAAGCGCGCTCAGCCGCGCGGCCGGCGCCGTTCTCGGCTTCGTGCACGGCGGCGGCCGGGCGCTCGTGCTGATGGCGATGCTGTTCGTCTATGTGTCACTATTGCCGAACGCGCCGCTGACCGGACGGATCGAATCGTCTCCGCTCTACCGCGAAGCGTCGGAACGGCTGCTCGAGCCGATGGCGGGCGGCGTGATGGCGGAGCAGGGGCCGGNGCTGTCGAAGGCCGTCGAGGCGGAGTTCCGCCGGATTCTGCAGCGCCGGTACGAGATCATCGACCGGGATGTGCCGGACGACATCCGCGAGGCGGCGCTGCGCATCACGGAAGGCGCGAAGGACGAGGAAGCGAAGGCGCGCGCCCTGTACGACTGGGTCGGCACGCGCATCGCCTACGACTGGGACAAGGCGGACGCCTACATCGAGCGCGGCGAATGGCGGGAGCAGACGCCGGAGGACACGTTCCGCACGCGGCGGGGCGTCTGCATCGACATCGCGCGCCTCTACGCCGCGATGGCGCGCAGCGCCGGCCTGGAAGCGCGGGTCGTCACCGGGCTCGGCGCGGACGGTCAGGGCGGGTTCGGGCCGCACGCCTGGAACGAGGTGCGGACGGGCGAACAATGGATCCCGCTCGACGCGACCTGGGCCCGGTCCGGCGACTGGTTCAATCCGCCGGACTTCGACCGTACCCACGTGCGGGAGATGTGACGGACGGCGGGTAAAAGGGATGCGCGCGGCGGGGGCTTTTTTTTCGGACTGAGGAAACGGAGAGGGGGATGCGGTCGTGGCGAACGAGCAGCGCACCGAAGAAGAACAGCGGCGATTGATCGTGAATCGGCGGCATTTCTCGTTCCGTCTCAATATCTTCTTCTTCTGCACGTTCCTCCTGTTCAGCGTGCTCATCGTGCAGCTCGCGATCCTGCAGTTCGTGCGCGGACCCGAGCTGCGCGCCGAGCGGACGAGCAGCGGCAGCCGGACCGTGCAGATTCCGCCGATCCGCGGCAACATCTACGACGCGACCGGGAGGCCGATCGCGTATTCGGTGTCGACGCAGTCGCTCTATTTCACGATGGAGCGGTCGATCAAGGAAGCCGAGGCGCGGGAGATCGCGGAAGAGCTGCACAAGGTGTTCACGAAGTACGGCGATCCGAACGAGGCGATCACGATCGAGCAGATCATCGAGCGGATGGACATCAACTTCCGGCAGAACACCATTTTCACGCCGCGGCTGATCAAGTACAACCTGACGAAGCAGGAGATCGCCTGGTTCTCGGAAAACGGCGCGAAGTTCCCGAACATCGACATCGTGGAAGACACCATCCGCCATTATGACCCGGCCACGGTCGCGGTGCAGCTCGTCGGGTATTTGAAGAACTTCGACTCGGCCGTGACGTCCGCCGCGACGAAGGATTTCTACGAGCCGAAGAAACAGTCGGACGACCCGACGCTCAAGTATCTGAACGACGAGGACGTCGGCATGGACGGGCTCGAGCTCATGTACCAGGATGTGCTCCGGGGCCGCAACGGGGTCAAGACGTACCCGGTCAACAGCCTCGGCGAGATCATCGGCGATCCGGTCATCACGAAGCCGGAGAAGGGCAGCGACCTGTACCTGACCATCCATCGCGACGTGCAGCTCGCGACGGAGAAGGCGATCCTGGACCACCTCGAGTATTTGCGCAACGCGCCGCCGTCGAGCGGCGACCGGGCGGAGTTCGCGCGCGCGGGGTACGCGGTCGCGATGGAGGTCGAGACCGGCAAGGTGATCGCGATGGCGAGCATGCCGGACTACGATCCGAACGTCTGGCAGGGCGGGCAGATCAGTCCGGCCAACTACGAAGCGACGAAGACGTACCACAAGAACGGCACGATCTCCCAGGCCTACCAGGACTGGGGCTCGCAGGAGGAGGCGAACAAGCACCCGTCTTCGCTCGTGCCGCTCGGCTCGACGCAGAAGCCGCTGACGGTGCTGATCGGGCTGGCGGAAGGGCTGATCACGCCGCGGACGGTCTACAACGACACCGGCGTGTTCCAGTTCGGCCGGGAAGGGTACCGCGTGTCGGTCCGCAACGCCGAGCGCAGCGCTTTCGGGCGGCTGACGCCGTCGACGGCGATCCAGAAATCGTCGAACACGTTCATGGCCGAGATGGTCGGCAACGCGCTGTACCTGCGGGAAGGCAGGAAAGGCGTCGAAATCTGGGACTCCTGGGTGAAGCAGTTCGGCCTCGGCGTGTCGACCGAGAGCGGGCTGCCGGGCGAGTCGAGGGGCGTCATCGACTATTTCCATGAAGCGGAGAACGGCAGCCCGCAGTCGGCGCTGATCTACGCGTCGTTCGGGCAGCAGGGCCGCTACACGGCGCTCCAGCTCGCGCAGTACGTGGCGACGCTGGCGAACCGCGGCAAGCGGATGAAGCCGCAGTTCGTGGAGCGGATCGAGGACGCCGACGGCCGGACGGTGGCGACGTTCGAGCCGGTCGTGCTGAATACGGTCGATCTGCCGGATGAGTATTGGAACGTCGTGATCAACGGCATGCAGTCGAACGTGCGGGGATTCGACGGCTTCCCGTACGATTACCGGCGCAAGACCGGCACGTCGGAGCAGCAGACGAGCGCCGGCATCGTCGAGAACGCGGTGTTCATCGCGTTCGCGCCGGCCGACAAGCCGAAGCTGGCGGTCGCGGTCGTCGTGCCGGAGGGCGGATACGGCGGCCGGGGGGCGGCGCCGATCGCGCGGAAAATTTTCGATGCGTATGATTACTACATCGGGCTGACCGGCACGCCGCGGAAGAACGTGTATGCGTCGCAGCCGTCCGTCGCGGACGAAGGCGCGTCGGGCGGCGGCACGACGCGCGATGTCACGCCGCCGGAGCCGGACGCCGGGCAGACCGGAGCGGGCCGGCCGGGCGGCGGGCAAGCAGGCGGGAACGGCGGCGCAGGCGGAGCGGCACAAGGCGCTGGGGGCGCTTCCGGCGCTTCCGGCGGCGGACAGGCGGGCGGAACCGCGGGAGGCGCGGGAGGCGCGGGAGGCGCAGGCGGCGCGGCGCAAGGCGCCGGCACAAACGGCGGAGCAACCGGTGCAAGCGGCGGCGCCGGTGCGGATCCGGCACAGACGGAAGCCGGCGGAATAGGCGGCGACAGCGGCGAAGGCGCCGCGAACGGAGCGGACGGCCCGCAGGGCGGCGCATCCGGCGAATCGGACGATTCGGCCGGCAGATCCGAAGGC
>JGI25328J35697_1000735_pt1 | contig 26015 bp, 32 predicted proteins | sample HigsolmetaAR203D_FD_35697 | JGI IMG/M metagenome (IMG submission 35697)
GCGCCTCGATCAGGCGCGCGACCCGGACTTCGATCAGGCGCGCCGTCAAGGCTTCAAGCTGCTCGTCCGGCATGTCGGCCAGATCCTCCGGCAGCTCATGTACTGGCGCAGCCTTCGCGGGTTTCGCCGTCACCTTCCCCCCCTTCTTCGTGGCGCCCTTTGCCATATCGGTGCCGTGCCTCGGATTCGATTCGTCCTAATGATTACATGACCAACTTCACTTAATTCCAGCATGTACACGCAGGCAGCGTCAAATGGAACCCCCAAAAAGAAACGCGGGCGCCTTCCCCTACCCGCTTGGCCCAAGGGGCTCCGGCGGGGCCCCGGGGCGGCCGCCGGGAGGGCTTGATGGTCGCAAGGTCAACTGATATGTTCGAGTCTCCCAACCAGCCACGTCCGAAACTATGGCCACCATCTCCGGCGTATTCCGCCTCGGCCGCGATGCCGAGAAGATCTCCTCCGAGAACGGCATCTTCATCTCCCTGTCGCTCGCCTACGATGTCTATGTGGACGGGGAGGAGAAGGCCCAGTGGATCAAGGCGACCTGGGGAGGCTCCCGCGCCGAGAAGCTCGCCGAGCACCTCAAGAGGGGCACGGCGATCTACGCGACCATCAAGGATCCGCACCTGGCAGAGTTCAAGGATCGCGACGGCAACCCGCGACAGGCACTGACCGGCCGCATCCTCGACCTGGAGTTCGCCGGCGGCCGCCCCGCCCCTGCCCCTGCGGAAAAGGCTGAGGCCTGATTCTCTCTCTGCGCTCGCGGGTGGCAACGCACAGCCCCGGCCTCGATCGCCGGGGCTTTTTTTCACCGAGCATGTCGCTCTTGCGCACCTTGTCCAGGACTCGGCGCTGGCTCATCGAGCCGATCGTGTTCGGCTTTGCCTTCGTCGGGGCCACCTTCCTGCTCGACGGGTGGGCCGCCCTGCGCCCCGCGCAATGCTGTGCGCCGGCGGACTGGGAGCGCTTGCAGGCGCTGATGGCGAGCGGCGCGTTCCTCGCCGCCTGCGGCCTGGCCTTCGGGCGCATCGTCCTGACGCCGGTGTGGCGCCGCCTCACACGCTCGCCAGCCGGGCCAGCCGAGCCCCCAACGAGGTGATGCGGGGCTCCATCCGTGCATTGCGGATGGCCATTTCCAGCGCCTTGCGCTGCCCCACCAGCACGCAGAACCGAGTGGCGCGCGTGATGCCGGTGTAGATGATCGACCGTTGCAGCATGATGAAGTGCTGCGTCGTCACCGGCATCACCACCGCCGGGAACTGGCTGCCTTGGCTCTTGTGCACCGTCATCGCATAGGCCAGGTCGAGCTGATCGAGGTCGTCGAACGGGTAGTCCACCAGCGCATCGTCCACCTGCACCCGCAGCAGCGACGCGGCCTCATCCACGTCGTGGATGATGCCGCTTTCCCCGTTCATCACCCCGAGGTCGTAATTGTTGACCGTCTGCAACACGCGATCACCCACGCCGTAGCGCCGCCCGAACCGGGTGATCTGGCGCACAGGCTCCGGGTTGAGGGTGTTTTGCAGCAACAGGTTCAGCGCCTCGGTGCCGGTGGCGCTCTTGCGCATCGGCGAGAGTACCTGCACCTCGCTCGCCGCGATCCCGATCCTGTCCGGGATGTGCCGCTGCACCAGCGCGGCGATGCGCTGCGGGATCTCCTGCGGATCCTCGACCTGAATGAAGTGAAAGTCCGCGCCTTCCTGGCGCGGCTCGATGCCCTCGCCGCGATTGATCCGGTGGGCGTTGCGGATGATCGCCGAGTTCGCCGCCTGCCGGAAGATCCGGGTCAGGCGCACGGTCGGCAGTGCGCCGGACTCGATCATGTCCCCCAGCACCCGCCCGGAGCCTACTGAGGGCAACTGATCCACGTCGCCGACCAACAACAGGGCAGCGCCAGGTTCCAGGGCACCCAGCACGGCATCGAGCATGCGCACGTCCACCATCGAGGCCTCATCCAGGATGAGGATGTCGCATGCAATCTCGGCCGCTTCCTCGCCAGCCGCGCGCCCCATGCCGATCAGGCGCGCCACCGTCGCGGCCGGATGTCCGGTGGACTCGCTCATGCGCTTGGCGGCCTTGCCCGTCGGTGCCCCCAGGACAACCCGAGCGCGTGCCTCGCGCAGGGCCGCCAGGATCACCTTCAAGGTGCTGGTCTTGCCGGTGCCGGGGCCGCCCGTGAGCACCCCCACCCGCGAGGTCAGGGCCATGACCACCGCTTCGCGCTGCTCCGGAGCCAGCCCCACCCCGCAGGCACGCTCCGCCTGGGCGGCGACACGCTCGGCCTGCTCGCGGGTCATCGCCCACGGCGGCACCTGGCCGACCATGCCCGAGAGTCCACGCGCAATGCGCTTCTCGGCCTCGTACAGCCCCTTGTCGAACACGCACGGGGTTCCGTCCGGCAGCATCACCGGGGCGATGAACTCGCCGGCCTGGAGCTGCGCCTCGAGCACCGGTTGCACCCAGTTTGCATGCAGGTTCAGCGCCTCGCAGGCGGCCTTGAGCAGGGCGTCCAGCGGCTGCCCGCAATGCCCCGTCCCCGTCGCCTGCGCGACGACGTGGCGCAGGCCGGCCTCGATGCGCTCCGGGGCCGTTTCCGGCACGCCGAGCTTGCGCGCGATCGCATCGGCCGTCGTGAATCCGATGCCGCGAATCTCCTTCGCCAACCGATAGGGCTGCTGCTCCACCACCCCGATCGTGGCGGCGCCGTACTTGCGGAGGATGCGCAGCGCCAGCGCGCCCGTGATCCCGTGGCCGGCCAGGAACAGCATCACCTGCCGCTCGGCCTGACTCTCGCGCCACACCCGGGCGATCTCCTCGGCACGCTTGGGGCCGATGCCCGGAATCGCGGACACCCGTTCTGGCTCCTCCTCGAACACGCGGAAAGTGTCTTCACCGAAGTGGCCGACTATGCGCTTGGCCAGCGCCGGGCCGATTCCCGGCACCACCCCGGACGCAAGGTAGCGCTCGATGGCGGCCGCTGATGTCGGCCGCCGCACGGCCACCGCCGAGGCCTCAATCTGCCGGCCGAACTGCGGATGCACCTTCCAGCGACCGCGCACGTCCACCACCTCCCCCTCGCGCGCCAGGCTCACGCCGACGACCGTCACCGGGTCGCGCAGCGTCGGCACCCGCACCCGCATGACGCTGTAGCCGGTGTCGGCGTTGCGGAAGGTGATCGTGACCACCTCTCCGGACAGGCTGTCCTCCGGCACATCGTCCGTGGCGGCGGTGGCGGTGATGTTCATGCTCGATTCCTTCGATGAAACCCCTTCGGTCATTCTAGGCGGTGCGCCGCGTGCGAAAAAAACCGGGCGGCGCGAGCGCAGGCATGAAAACGCCCCGGCCGAAGCCGGGGCGCAGGGCATGCGCAGAAGGGGTTGCTCCCTCCCGTTAGCCGCCATGAAGATGGCGTAGCACATCCGGAACCGGCAGTCCGAGTCCATCTGCCGGAAGGCCTCGAGCAGCCGGTTCCGCTGCCACCAGCCAAGCCGGACGGCGTGCTCGCCGGCCGCGTCCATGACGCGAAGCCGCACGCCGCCAGGGCTCGCCGTGATGCGGAAGTGGATCGTGCGGCAGTCGGTCACGCTGCCGGCATCCGAATCCGGCAGCAGCCGGCCGGGTTCCTCGAATCGCCTCACGCTGCCTCGGCATCGAACCCGATCAAGCGCCGGCCGCACACGTCGTGCGCCCGCGCCCGCACCGCATCGTCGCAGGGCACGCGGTAGTATTCACCGTACTGGCGCAGAAGCTCGTCCAGCGCCGTAGGCGTGCGCAGCGACTCGTCGAAATACAGCCGCTCCACTGCGAGCTTCGCGTAGTGGGGAAGCGACCGATACTGCGGATCGTTGAACACTGCAAACCTCCTTGCCGGGCCCCATGCCCGGCTCGTACCGATGCCGGAGGGGGCCGGGCGCCGACGTTGCAGCGTGATTAACTCGCGATCGCGTCAAGCGTCGTGGTATTCGTCCACCACCTCGACCCGATACCCGTGGAGCTGCAATTCCGCGATGATCTCGGCCGTGGTGCCGATCACGGCCCGAACTTCCCCGGATCGGGTTGCATAGCCGATGCAGGTCGCAGTGCTGGGGATGTGGCAGACCATGTTGTGCATACGCGGATCGAAGCCGCAATCCTGCGGCGCCAGCGACAGGTCGCATCCGTAGGGGGGGATCTCATGCAGGATCGTGGCCATGCTTCCATCTTAGCCATTCGCATGAGCGCCCCAAAAAAACACCGCCCCGGACGTGCCGGGGCGGTGACGTTCACGAGGCGAGTCGCCGGACGCTCCAGATCTTGGAATCCTTACGGCGCAGCTTCTCGAGGTCGTCCTGCGTATAACCGGATGCGTACAGCTCGAACGCCTTTTTGTAGTCAATGGCGCCCTTGCGGCGCTCCATTGCCAGCACCACTCCGTCGCCCTCCACGCGCTCCATGCCCTGCTTCTGCGCGTAGGCTTTCATCGCGTTCAGCGCAGTCTCGAGGGCGGCCTCTGCCGCCTCCACCTGGGCCTTGGCCGCAAGCCAGGCCTCGGCGAGGCTACGCCAGCCAAGCCCCGCCGGCGGGATCCGGTTCTGCACCAGGTTCCAGAACGCCTGCTCTGCATCGAACAGGCGCAAGGCGAACTCGCGCATCCGCTTGGCCCGGATACGCACGATGGCCGTATCTTTTTTCTCGGGGATGCACGAGACATAGTGCAGCTCCCGGTCGGGCTCCCAGCGGTCGGGGTGCCCCCAAGCCACCAGGGCCTGATGGGCGATCTGCGGCTTGTAGTACGGAGGCACCTCATTGTTCCGCGCCATCGCGTGCGCAGCCTCGCCCGGGCACTTGATCTCAATGATGGGATTGGCGTCCAGCGCGATCCCGTCGTAGCTGGATCTGGCCACCGGCCACTCATCCATTTCCCCGAACACCGGGGACACGAGGATGCCGGTACGCTGCTCGTACAAGGCGCGCGCGATCGGCTCGCCCTGCTGTCCGCGCTCGGTGGCGTAGTTGCCCGTGAAGTCGTCCGCGCGCAGGCCGCACTTGATCTCCCACAGCCGAGCCGGGCTCTTGAACCACTTGGGCGGATTCTCGAGCAGGCCGGCATACACCGCCACGACACCAGCATCCGAACCACCGAGCCCTTGCGCACGCCAGGCGTGCCATTCTGCGGATTGGGGGCTTCCGGACTCGGCCCCCTTGAACATCACCATTCGCATGGTCGTCCACCTCATGCCTGCGACCATCGCAGGCTTCGAGGGATATGCCGGCATCGCACTGGCGCTTGCGTTGCAGAAAAGCAAACCCCGGCCGAAGCCGGGGTTTTTGTTCAGAACGCGCGATGGATGGACAGCCCGCCCAGTGCGCGCTCGACGCTCACGCGCATCCTGCGTTCCCGCCCTCGCCGGGCGGGGTCCTGGTACGTGATGATCGCGTACCCGTGCCCGTGCGCCTGTGCCTGTGCGCAGGCCGGCTCGATCTGCTGAAGGAGCGCATGCAAACGCTCCTCTTCGGAAGTATCGACCTCCGCCCGCTCGGAGACTGCCTCGGGCCAAGCGACTACCTCGTCGTACAGCTCGCGGGTGATGCGTACTGACCCGCTGTCACCCCAGACCGCGCGGGCGGCCCGGGTCACATTGACGGGCGCGTCCGCCAGCACGGCGCTGGCCACCAAAGAGAAAAACGCAAGCATGGCAATCCTCCTGTCGTCCGGCACCACGCCGGGGATGGATCGCCATGCCGCCGGTTGGCCGGCGGGCGGGTTGCAGGAATGTTTAAGCGTCGCGTGCGGCGCGGGCCTCCCCCAACGCTCGCATCGGTGCTTCAGGATCGAAGCCCAAGCGGCGATACGTGTCCGCTGATGGAATCCAAGGAATCAGCCATCGGCGCGGCCTCCCTGCTGCTGGGCGGCGAGGGCCTTGCGCCACGCCGTGAGCCACAGTTCCAGCTCGCGCTCGAAGTACGGATCATCCGAACTCGCCTGGAAGTGTTCCTCAAAGGCGCGGGTAGCGGCCGCCTCATCCACGGCTGCGGGCTGCGCCTCGGTTTGCGGCACATGCACGACGAATCGCGGGCCACTGCCGTCCAGCCCGGACGGTTGCAGCGGCAGTATGAACACGTCATGCGCTGCGTTGACCATGATTTCCTCGCCGACGGATGCGGGCTGCTCAGGCCAGTGGTCAATCACGACCTCGATAACTCCGTCGTCGTGCATGGAGACGTTGTGGATAGGCGCGTTCATGCTGCCAACGATGCCGTTACTCTCACAACGGAAGGTTGCCACGAATTTGTCGGCGGCAGGCTGCGCGGTCAGGGCGGCGGCCAGCGCATCCCTNTCCGCCTTGCGGATGTTCTCGTAGCGGTCAGTCATTGCCCGCCCTCCCGTGCGGTGGTGCGCTGCCGGCGCTGTTCATGCAGGCGCATAATCTCGCGCACATCCTTGGCGAGCCAAAGGCCGTGGCATCGACCACATACGCGGTTGATGAGACGACCAGGCCAGGTCCAGATGGGCACGGTGGCAGGACTCGTGCCGCAGATTTCGCAGAGCTTCTTAGCCATGACCGCCTCCGCTGGTGCGCTGCATGGCGGCGTCGATGGCGGCGTCCAGTCGATCACCGCACAAGCTATCTTCGTATCGATCAGATCAATCATTGCGGTCCTCCGGCTCGTACTTGCGAAACAGCTTCCTCTGTTCTGCCTTCGCGATGGCGATGACCCTTAACGCCGCCTTTTGGCCGCTCGCCGAAACCGGCGCGGTGCTGCCCTCCAAGATCTCGACAACCGTCTCCCAGACGTACATCTCCGCAAGGGCCTTGGCTTGTTTGGTGGTGACAAGGCGCGGGGTGTTAGCCATTGCGGGCCTCCTGGTCTTGGTCGCGCATGGCGCGCATCCGCGCGTACCAGCATCCCTCGTTGTGGGTAGGTTCGAGGTCGTGAAGCCAAGTGAGCTTTACTTTCCGCCCGCAGCAGAACATGCGCGGGGCCCCGTCCGGGTTGTGCTCTACCATGACGATTTCGTCGGGGAGCAGGGCCAACGCCTCCGCCAGCCGCTCGGCGCGCAGATGCTCAGCGTACCAGTCGGCCACTCGGTCTGATGCTTGCTGCTCCCAGCTATCCCGGTCAGCGCGCAGCCTTTCCACCTCCGCCCGCAGCGCCTTGATCTCGGCTTCCTGTGCGGCGATGGTGTACTCGTATTCCGACTGCTTGCAGTAAGGGCAGCCGATAGGGGTTTGTGCGGTTGATGACATAGCCATGTCATGTCTCCTCTAGCTTGTGAGGGCGGCGCTTAGCGCGCCGCCGGGGCCTATCACCGCTCGATGTCGGTCCGGTCGTGCGCGGAAACCTCCAGCGTCAGCTCCCGCTCGCGCACCGGAAACCAAGGCGCGTCGGTCGGGCTGATGTAGTAGCGCGTCTGCCCCGCCCAGGTGCCGTGGGCCTCCGGGTCGTCCGGTATGTGGACCACCTCGGTTACGACCTTGCCGCAAAACACAACGCCGAACTCGTTGGTGTAAGTGACGCGGTCTCCGACAGAAAACTTTGCGGTCGTCATTCGCTGCTCTCCTTCAGACGCGGATGAGGGCATCAGCCATCGAGCGCTTCCCGGGCTTGCTTCCTCGACCAGCTCCTGATCTTCGTCTGTGGCGCCGAGATAGGCCAGGGCTTCGCCATCCTCCAACTCGTTGAGGATTGATGCGAGCGGCTTCTTGACCTCCCTCATATTGGAGGCGATGGCTTCGATGAATTGGCGTGCTTCGGTCATGATGTTGCTCCTATCAGGAATCCGGGTTCCTGCCCGCTGCTCAGAACTCGCTGACCCAGCCCCTGGGCTTCCCGCTGATCGGGTCGCGGCGCTTGACAGCAACGGCGCGAATCGTGCCGTCATCGCACGCCTCGCCGACCCAGACGGCGGTAGCAACGAACATGCGGCAGCGCTCTGCTGCCCGCTTAGCAGCAGCCAGCGTCTGTGCGTTCGTCTTAGTCCAGGCGCGCGGGTCGTTGACGTGGCCGTTGGCGTCAGTTTCAGCGATGTAATAAGTGGTCATGTTCGTATCTCCTACATGTATGCGCGAACCCAGCGGCCCTTTCGGGCCGCCGGGACGCGCAGGTGAATGAGGGCGTCAGACATCGGCCTTGATGTCACGCAGGCGGGCGGGGCGGCCGTCGTCAAGGCGGCGGATCGACCCCCAAGCCGCTGCGTACTGGATTGCGTCTTCTCGCTTGCGGGTCAGGTAGGTGCCGGCAGAACCGGCAGGGACGCGGTACTGAGCGGCGCGCTCATCCCAGGTGACGACGACGTAGCCACCCTTGCGGCGGACGGCAATGACGGAATCGCTGAGCTGATGGGTGGTCATGGCGGCTCCTTGTCTTAGGCGATGAGATCAGGCATTTGCGTACTCGTACATGGCGGTCTCCAGCGCCTCGCGCTGCGCCTGTCGCCACTCGTCCAGCGTGATGCCCCACTGCTCCATGTCGGCCTGCGCATCGGCAAGCGGGGCCGTATCGAAATTGATCAGCTCGGCGACGCTGTTGGTCGCGTAGCACGCCGCAGCGAACTGCTCGGCAGGGTTGTCCTCGTCCCACCAGCGACCGTGATCGAACGGGCGCAGGCCTCTAGAGACGAGGTAGTCAAACTGCTGTTTTGTCAATCGCATAGCCTTGTCTCCTCGGTTGGGTTCTGGCGTGTGCCAGCGGGCGCCATCGCGTCGGCGAAGTCATCGGCCCCGAAGGATGCGCCAGCCTGCCGTGTGATTCCGCCAAGCGTGGCGGATCAGGTCGGCCATTTGCCGGCGCTGCTGCGGCGTGGAATCGGCCCAGCATTCGCGCGCCTGCCGGACAAACGTGCCGGCCTTCGTGGCGCGCACGCGCTCGACGGCGGTCTTGGTGCGCGCGGTGGCGGTGCGTGCGGTCGTGGTGGTCACGGTTCAGCTCCCCTCACGCGCGAAGTAGAACGACTCGCCGCAGTAGATCGCCACGGCGTTGTCAGGGTCGCGCCGAAACTCCACGCGCAGGTCGCCGCAGCAGCTCGGCACGTAGTCGCCGGAGCAGTCGATGCTGACGCCCAGGTCGCTTGCTACGTCCATCGCCGCTTCGAGCGTGTTGATTTCGCGGCCAGCAGGCCACGGCTCGCGGCGGTATTCCTCGCCGGTCTCCGGGCTGTAGGCGACCAGCCAAAACTCGGTATTCATTAGATCACTCCCTCAAGTCATCATGTCCAAGCGCCAAACGGCGTCCAAAGTGTCGTCCCTTGACGACAGAATCCCTTGTCGCGGCCATGTGCGCATCTGTGTTGCAGACAGCGTAATCCATGCCGCGCACCGATTGAAAAATCCCCGGCCGAAGCCGGGGATCGAGGGCTGCTCTATGCAGGTTGGGGCTGTTGTGCTGCCACTTGACCCATCTCCATTCGCCGCCGACATAGAACGGCGCCTTGGTCAGATAACTGCCGGTGTTCATGACATGGTTCTCGCCAAGCCCGCCCGCTCCTCCCGCGCCTCCAGCTCGTCCGCAATGATTCCGAACTTGAGCATGAGCGCGTAGGCCAGCTCTGCCGCCTCCAGGGTGTCGGGACTTATCACCTGCAAGGCACTCTCGATCAGGCGAGCGATGGCAGCGTCGCTGCACGGCAGGCGCGCACCACTGCTGCGCATCGCTTCGCACAGCACCTCGAATGCCGCCGTCCAGGCGGTGTGACTGAAGGGAGTGTCGTTCACGATTCGTCCTCCTTGCTCCGGGCCATCCGGAGCTTCCCTCCCACATGCGCCCACGCAGACCGCGGAACGGTTGCAGGAGGCAAAAACGCCCCAGGCCGAAGCCTGGGGCGTAGGTCAGGCGGCAGCGGTCATCACGGGATGACGCAGCTGCGCAAGCGGGCGGATGCTCTGCCCAATGAAGTGCCCGAGGTGACGGAATGCTGGCCAGATCACCGACTGCCCCAGCATCTCGTGCGCGCGCGTCGCCGACTCCACCCCCGCAATGAGCTTTTCCGGGATTCCTTTGAGCCTGGCGTGTTCCACAGGGGTAAACAGCCGCAACAGCGCCGGATTCTCCGGATGAGCCAGCTTCGGTTCCGTGCTGCGGTTCTTCTGATAGCCGGCGCCGATCGTCCCAACTTCCGTCGCGTCCGGGCCGACAATCGCCATGCGGAAGCCCTTGCCGGCCGCCGCGTCCCGCGCCTCCTTCTCCCGCAGGTACGTCATCGCCGACCAGCAGGGATCATCGGCCGCCACGGGCTCGAGCACGTCTCCGACCTTCCGGTGGGCCTTCTCCGGAGCCGGATGCGAAAGAAACGCCTCCACGTCCATGCTCAGGCCATGCGTGACCGCCACCATGACCCGCCGCGTGCGCTTCTCGATGGCATAGTCGCCGCCCTCGATCGTCACTTCCTGCACGTCGTAGCCCAACTCACGTAGCTGTGTGCGCAAGATCGCGGCGGAGGCCGTGCTGAAGTACGGCACGACGTTTTCCAGCACCATGATGGCCGGATTCGCCTGGGCCACCAGCGCCAGGAATCCCGCCACCAGGTGGCCGGCCGCACCGTCATCCTCCGCCTGCGCCAGCCGTTTCTTCGACCGTCCCGCGACCGACGCGGCCGTGCAGGGCAGGCCAGCCTCGAGGAGGGAGACCGGCTCCAAGCAGCCGCGCACGTAGCTGTCGGCGAAGGCGACCTGCTGTAGCGGCATCGCCACGGCGATGGTGTCGCCCGACCAGGCGTCGTTCACCCGGCAAGCCTGGTCGAGCGCGTCTTCTTCCAGCTCGATCGCCCACTTCAGGCGCGGCTGGATGCCAGCATCCTTGAGCCCGGTGTGCATGGCGTGAGTCATCACCCCGGCCCCGTGTGCGATCGCCGCAGTGCTGATGCGCCCCTCGGCAAGCTCGGATGCCAACCGGGAAACCCGCTCCCGCCGGCGAACCTCGACCGCTTCGGGAACGATCCAGATTTCGCCGGGCCTGATGATGACCCGCACCGACTCCATGTCAGCGAACAGCCCGAGCGCCTCGTGGGAATTGAGGTCAATCACCGGCTGCTCACGGTCTGACTTCACCTTGCGGGACACCACCTTCGTGCCCTGCCGATCCAGGCGCAACACCAGCGCCTGCCGGCCCTCGTGCCGCTCCAGGCTGTAGCGCACCCCGGGCGTGAACCCACCCCTCGCTGGGGCCTGTCCTTCGATGTAGAGCCGGGGCGCGCCCCGGTGCCGACCGATCCGTTTCAGGATCGCCGCAATGATCTTCTTCATGGGAATCCTCCTGCTCCGTCCAATGACGGCAGGACATTTGCCTATCTGCCCGGCGGCGCGATGTTGCAGGCGGTGCAATGGCTGACAAAAAACGACCCCTCCCGTGTGGCGGGAGGGGTCTCATGGGGCCGTGCTGCGCGGTCAGTGCAGCGTGAGGACAGCGCGGACTTCACCAAAGTCCACCACCCGCAGTGTTCGGCGCGGGCGGCGATGGGGGCGCAGCCAGCGCCGCGCCCAGGACGGCCGCGCTCATCTTGAAGCGCATGCCATCACTGATGCGCCGCACAATCCAACTGCCGGTGCGACGGCGCTCCTTGCCTTCTCCGCTCCATCGGAGCGAGAGGATCGGCTCGATGAGCTTGTAGTCGTGTCCGTCGAAGGACACCACCAGCCCCGGCACAGCTTCAGCGCAGCGCTTGCGCCGCGCTGCTTTCTCCGCGTGGTAGGCGCGCACCTTCTCGCGCCAATCGCGGGCATACTCCGGCACCTCCTCTCCTTCGAGCGGGGGCACCAGGTCGAAGAAGCTCAGCGGGCAATCCACGGCGGCAGGCCCCATACTCTCGGTCAGGACCTTGTAACCCCACCCGCCCCTCGGACCCCCGGAGCGAAGCAGGAACAGTGCGATGAAGCGTTCCCTGCTTCCGTCCTCTTTCGTCCGTTCGGCGGCGCACCACAGGTGGTTCCCCACGAGCGAATGCTTGAGGATCTGGAGGCACGGCCCCCAGTAGCCAGGGGAGGTGAGTTCGCGCACCAGATCAGCCTTGCCGAAGCTCGGATCCATGTTGAATAACCAACCCATTTGCGTCTCCTTTAACCCCGGCCCCACGCCGGGAGATGGAGACGCATGCCGCAGGTGGGCGGACTGCGCTGATGCACGCATGCTAAAGGCCGCAGAATCGGGGTGCCCAGAATATTGGAGTCGGCGTAGCTGATCGAAGCACAAGATGTTGTGGCCGCCGGCGCGTCCGTGGTTTTGCGGGCGTGAAAAAAAACCCCCGCCGAAGCGGGGGTTTGGGACATCACGCGGCTTCGGCCGCCTCGTCCACGTCAATCGTGGCGGCGCCCTGATCCGACTCATGCTCACGCACGCCCAAGGCGGCATCCACTTCAGCCTTCCGGGCGAGGAGCGTCTGGTAACGTTCCTCGTGCTGGAACGGCTGCTGCACGACTGCGGTCAACTGCTCGATGCGCACCTGGTCGTCCCGGATGCGCTCGCGCACGCGGTCTGCCCGCTCGGCCATGCCATCCAGCGCTTCCAGGATCCGGTTCACGATGCCGCGCGGGCTGCGCGGCACGTCGCCGTCACTGGCGGTGTGGCTTGTCCGCCCCTTCCAGGCTCAGCGTCGGGCTGTCCATCAGGGAGCGCGGGCCGTCCACGACCAGGGTGAATGCGCCGACACGTCCGATGCGCTTGGACTGGCCCATGCGGGCGGTCAGCATCGCGCCGAGAATGCGTTTACCGACCTCTGCGTGATCGCCGTAGGGCATCCCGTCCAGCTCGAACACCGGGCGGTCGCCCAGCTTCTTCGCTTCGGCAACGTCCACCTCGAGCCGCGCAAGCAGATCCAGACGCTTGGCCACCGCGTCCGGCAGCAGCGCCAGATCGCGACGGTTCTTCCACTGCTGTTCAGCCCACTGGCTGCGCAGCAGCTTCAGCCGCATCACCTCCGCGTCAATCCCCGCCTTCTCGATGACCAGCGGGTTGCCGGATGCAAGCGCCTTGACCTCGGCGTAGGAAAGCGCGGCCAGCGCCACGTCTTCCATCGTCCGGGTCTCGGCATCCCCCGCCATGACCTGAGCAATGAACTTCGCCTTGGTCTCGAGCGTCTGCCAGATGTAGGAATCGAAGCTGCCCTCGGTCACGTAGCGGAAGATCCGCACCGTGCCGTTCAGGTTGCCCTGCCGCTCGATTCGCCCGTCGCGCTGCTCCACGTCCGCCGGACGCCACGGGGCGTCGAGGTGATGGAGCGCCACCAGCCGCGTCTGCACGTTGGTGCCGACCCCCATCTTGGACGTGCTGCCGAACAGGATGCGGACCTCGCCATCGCGCACCGACTTGAACAGCGCCTCTTTGGCCCTGTCCGAATCGTAGTCGTGGATGAACGCGATCTGCTCGAGTGGGACCCCACGCGCAACCAGCTTCTCGCGCATGTCGTCGTACAGATTCCACCAGCGCCCAGGGCTCGGCGTCCCTGTGTCGAGAAACACAATCTGCGTCCCTCGAATGTCCACCGTTTCCTGCCAGATTTCGTGCACCTTGGCCACGCACAGGTTCACCTTGCTGCCCGGATTGTCCTCCTGGATCCCGACCAGCCGCAGGTCTGTCGCGGCCTTTCTCCCGTCCGTGGTGACGAGCAGCATGTTGTCATCCGAAGGATGGGGGCGATTGTCGTCGCCGTGTTCGCCACGGATGCACTCGGCACGAAAGACCAGCTTGGCGATGTACTTCTTCAGCGCGGCGGAAGGCTTGGCGACCACGGTTTCCCGGATCGTTTCAGGGGTCGGCAGATCGAGCATCTCGCGGGTGCGGATGTCGGCCACTTCCCTGAACATCGTCATCAGCTCGGGCACATTGACAAACTGGGCGAACCGCTCGTGGACGCGGTAGCCACTGCCGTCAGGCGCCAATTCGATGCCGGTGACTGCGCGGGCGAAGTCCAAGAGCCAGGCGTCGAAGTGATGCACGCCATGCTCCCGCAACGTGTGGGGTTGCAGGTAGTACTGCATCACCCACATCTCGGCAATGGAGTTTGCGATCGGCGTCCCCGTAGCGAACACGACCCCGCCATTGTTACGACCCTGCCGAGACTGCATCACGTAGCGTGTCTTGAGCAGCATGTCGAACGAACGCAGCGAATCGTTGGTCGGAAGCCCGGCCGCCCGGACGCTGGTGATGCGGTAGAGGTTCTTGAACAGATGGGCCTCGTCCACGAACAGCATGTCCACGCCGATCTGATCGAACGTCAGCATCTTGTCCTTGTCAGCCAGGTTGCTCAGCTTGGTAAGTCTGGCATCCCACATATTCAATTGGCTCTCGAGCCGCTTGACCGTCATTGCGTCGTCGCAGCATGACTTCGCCCAACGAATCTCCGCCTTCACTTCGTCGATGTGCCTCCTTACGAAACTCTCCGGGAGGGCGATTTTCTCGAACGAGGCGTGCGTGACGATCACTGCATCCCAGTCTCCGGTAGCGATCTTGGCCAGCAGCAGCGCCCTGTTGTCCGGCGCCATGTCGTCCTTCGAGGCCACCAGCACGCGCGCACCGGGGTAGGCCCGGATGAACTCGCCCGCGAACTGCTCCAACATGTGGTTGGGCACCGCGTACATGGGCTTGTTGGCCAACCCCATGCGGCGGGCTTCCATGCCGGCGCAGATCATCGCCAGCGTCTTGCCCGCGCCCACGCAGTGGGCCATGAGCGTGTTGTTCTGGCTGGCGATGATGCGCCACACGACATCCTTCTGATTCTTGCGGAGTGTGTAGGCGTTGGAGAAGCCAGGCAGCACCAGGTGCGTTCCGTCGTAGGTGCGGTTGACGATGGCATTGCGCTCGTCGTTGTAGGCGCGCACAAGCCTGAGGGTGCGGGCGTCGTCCTGCCAGATCCACTTCACGAAGGCTTCCTTGATCGCCTCCTGCTTCTCCCTCGCGGCCACGGTCTCTTTGGCATTCGGGATGCGACGCTTTCCGGCCGGGTCGTTCGGATCCTTGTCCGTGACCTTGGGCGCCTGTAGGTTCATCGCCATCTCGATCAACTGGAAGGCGTTGACCCGCTTCGTGCCCCACGTCTGTTCCACTTCGACGCTGCGAGTGGAGCATTCCGGCCTCACCAGCCAGCGCCCCGCCACCACGTCGTACTTCACCAGGACTTTGACCTGTTGGGTGATGGTTTCCCGGATGAACGCCTCGTAGTCCGACGCCGGAACCCAGGTGGCGCCCAGCGCCACGCTGATCTTCTCCGGCGGGATGTCATCGGGAAGCACCGACTCGAGCGCCTTGACGTTGCGCTCGAAGCCGGGGCCCGCCTCAATGGCCTCGTGCAACTTGCGCCGCACGTTGCCGCTGAGGTAGGCATCCCGCTCCACCCACTGACCGCTCGCCGGGTCGAGGAACAGCAGACCGCGTTCGGCCAGGCCATTAATCGCGGTATCCTCGTCCGTCTCGAGCAGCTCGGCGATCCGGGCTATCACCACCCGTCCGCGCTCGGCAAGGCACGTCAGCAAGGCTTCCTCGGGCGTTTCGCAACGCTCGACCCGCCGGATGACACCGACGGTGCGCTGGCGGAAGATCGCCGCCTTCTCGGCCGTCTTCGTTTTCTCGTCCCAGACCTCCAGCGAGAGCAGCAACGGAAAGTCGGGATCGCGCCGGAACAGGCGGATGTTCTTCGGAAGATGGAAGCAGCCGTACTTGGCCACGAAAGCGTCGTAGGCTGCGTTGAGCGCGATGCGGTACACCTCCACCTTGGCATCGTCCTCCGTGGCGGCCTGCACCGTGACCAGTTTCCTGGCCGCGTCGCGGACACCGATCATCGCCCGAATGCGGATAGCGTGCGCCTGCGGGATCTGCCCCTCAAGCACTTCCAGCATCGTGCCGTCGCCCGTGGCGACCGCCACCTTGCCATCCTCGGTCAACGCGAATGCTCCGGGGTAGAGCTTGGTTTCCGCCGCCACAAGGGCACGCGGCGTCACCTCCACTTCCGGCGTGACGCGCGGCGTGTAGATGCCTTCAGGCAGCCACCCAACGCGCTCGGCCAGTGCCTCGACGAGATCGCCGTCGAAAAATACGGCATTGGCCAAGCCATAGCCGTTCGACTTGAGCCCCATCTTGCCGATCACCCAGCGGGAGTCTTCGTCGGCGAAATGGCTGTTCACCGTCACGCCGCAGTGATCTGCGGTCAGGTGCAGCCTGGGATCGCCCACCCTGATGTGCGCCCTGTCGCGCGCCCAGGTCGGGATGTCGGTGAAGTTCGCAGGCTTGCGCCGGAGGATCAGGATGTCCGTCGTCACCTCCGTGTTGGCGATCTTCTTGAATGCCGTGCACGGCAGGCGGATGGCGGCCAGCAGGTCGGCATGCGCAGCGAAATACTCCCGCGCCTTCGTGTTCTGCTTGTCCATCGTGCCGGCGGAGGTGATGACCGCCACCAGCCCGCCCACGCGCACCACCTCCAACGCACGCGCGATGAAGTAGTCGTGGATCAGGAAGTCCTGGAACGGCACCTTGCGCTCCTCGGCAACCTGATAGTTGCCGAAAGGCACGTTGGAGATCACCAGGTCATAGTGGCCTTCCGGCGCCCGGAACCGCTCGAACGCCTGGTTGACGACCTTGACCCCGAAAGGCGCATAGAGCGCCTTCAGGATCCGGGCCGTCACCGGCTCGAGCTCGACCGCCGTGATCGTGGAAGCCTGAGCGATTTCCTTGGGCATTGCGCCAAGGAAGTAGCCGACACCCGCCGCAGGCTCGAGGATGCGCCCCCCCTGGAACCCGAGCCGAGCCAGGGCCTGCCAGATCGCCTGCACCACTTCCACGCTGGTGTAGTGGGCGTTCGGCGTGCTGGCGGAAGCGGCTGCATACTCCTCCGGCGTCAGCAGCGATTTCAGCTGCTCCTGGCGCGTCTTCCATGCCGCATCGTATTGGTAGAGGCTGAACACGTTGGGGCAGCCGCCCCAGCCGGTGAAGCGGTTGAGCACAACCCGCTCCGCCTCGGTCGGCGTCCGCCCTTCGGATTCCAGCGAGCGCAAGCACTCGATGGCCTCCATGTTGGCCTCGTACTTCTGGATCGGCGTATGCACGCCGTCGAAGGTGGTGGCCTCGAGCATCGGCCAGACCGCCTTCGGCGGACGGGCCGGCACCCGCACCCGATCCAGCGCGGTCGCGGGCCGCGTGGATGTCACCACGTCGAGCACCCCAGGGCCGAACTTGTCGGCCTCGCCCTGCGTGGCGCGGAGCGCCAGCGGGTCTTCCCCGGGGCCGAACCCCGGAAGCCAGAGCAGAGCCTCGGAAATTGGATTGAGCTTCATGTTCGTCCTGTCTTGCACCGCCCCATGCGGCGCTTCGCAGGCAAATGCCCGACCCTAGGGCCCGGCTCGGTTGCAGGCACGACAAGACGCGCCTGAAATCGCGTTCGTTTGTTTCCGGCAAATCAATTGCCGTGTTATATTCATGGAATGCGAAAGCCCCCAAGCCTGCTGCTCGAGCACGTCGAGCAACTTGCTGTGCGCGGTTACTCGCGCGCGCAGATCACGCGCGAGCTGGAAGCCGCCATTCCCGGCGCTGGCGGCGTGGTGGGGCGGGGTCGGCCGCCCTCACGGCGGCTGCGCCGGCCGCGCAAGGCTTCGCCCGGCGCGGCGACCCGCTCGGGGCAGTGGGTGAACTTGCTCGCGCCGGAGGCCTCGTCCATCGCCGCTGAGGACATTGCACATGGACTGGCGTGCGTCTGCCGCTTCTCGGGGCAGACGCGGGCGTTCTACTCCGTCGCCCAGCACTCCCTGATGGTGGCGAGCTTGGTGCCCGCCCCGGTGCGCTTGCGCGCCCTGCTGCACGACGCCACCGAGGCCTACTTGCAGGACCTGCCGACGCCGATCAAGGCGATGCTGCCCGGCTACGCCGAGATCGAATCGCGCCTGTGGGGCGCCATCGCCGAGCGGTTCGGCCTGCCGGCGCACGACCCCGTCGCCGACGTGCTCATCAAGCATGCCGACCGCATCGCCCTGCACGCCGAGATGCGCGACCTGTTCGACGCCTTCCCCATCCCCGGCGACCTCCCGGCCGTTCCGGCCGGGCTGAGTTGCGGCCCCCCATTGCCCCCGGCCGACGCGGAGGCGTGCTTCCTCGAGGCCCTGACCGAGGCCCTGGCGGGCGCATGATCCGGACCGAACATCGGCCCGCAACCGGCGACCTGCCGGCCCACTGGCTCGTGTACGCCGCCGACCGCCCCATCGGGCGCGTCCTGGGGCTGGATGGGGCCTACCGCGCCGAAGGCGGGCGTCGGGTGTTCCCGACGCTGGATGCGGCCGTCCTGGCCACGGCACAGCAGCACCTCGCAGCCGAGGAGGCCCACGTGCGCCAGTTACGCGGCTGGCTGGCCAGCGTCTGCTCGGCCACCGAAGGCCACAAGACGCCGAGCCTGGCACCGGGCGACATCGTGGAATACCGCCGACAGGGCGGCGGCCGGTTCGTCTGCGAGCTGGTGGAGGTGAACCCGGGGGTTCGCCGCCCCTACCGGCTCTGCCTGCTCGGCCTGATGCGCCAGGGCGACCGGATCGTGCTGCTCGCGCCGGAGAAGCGCCGGCAAATCAATGCCGGCGCCGGGCGCATCGCCAGAAAACTGCCCTTGCGCCCCGAGGACTTCCCCGGAGCGCATCGCCCGGCCCTGGCGGCGGACTGACTACACTTCGGCCAGGTCGGCCGGAGCAACCACGTTGGCTTCGAGCACTCGCAGCTCCAGCGCGGAGCGCGTGACGCATTCGTTCTCGTGCGCCACCCTGAGCCACGGCTTGATGACCAGCGTAGCCGGATACCCCCGGGCCCCGCCTTTCTCGAGGGCGCGCGCCCAGAACGTGTACCCCTCGAGTCCGGGATGGAGGCGCACCTCAATCGAGTGACGATCGCCGGGCTGCCTCACCTGCGCCGCCAGGTACACACTGCCCTCGCTCTCGTCGAGGGGCGCATCCACATGCACCAGCGCCTGCGGCTGCACTTCCCCGGTCAGGATGAGCCGATTCGGCAGGTGCTTGTTGCCGCTCGGGCGCGCGAGCAACTCCGCCAGCAGGTCATCCTGCGCGCAGGCCTCGACCAGCCATTCCGGCAGGGCCGGCTGCTCGACCAGCGCAGCCGCCAGGTCAGCCGTCAGCTCGCCGGCCTTGTCGGGGCGGAAGGGGTAGAAGGCCAGGTTCAGCGGCCACGCCCGGCTGTTCCAAGCGAAGGTCTTGGGGCGGAGACTGCGCGGCATCCGCGTGACGTGGAGGGCGCGAAACACCGGCATCTTCGGATCTGGCGTGGGCTCGGCGCGGTAGATCGCCAGCACCGGCTCGTAGTCGTATTCAGGGCCGCGCACCTCCGGCGACAGTTCCAGCGGAAGCGCGTTCTCCCGGCACGCGGTCTGATGCACCCGCAGGCGGCCCGCCTCGTCCAGCGAGGCGAATCCGCAAAGGATGCCGATGTTGGTGACGCCGTTCCGAAACTTCGGATTCATCTCAATGCTCCCTGCAACCGCCCACCACGGGCGGGGTAACGATTCAAGCCTAACACCCCACCAAACGCCGCCCAAAAACCCGCCGATGAATCGGGAGCCGGATTTGCTAAGGTGGAGACATGGACACCTTTTTCGACGCCCACGACCCGCTGTATGCCTGGCTGGCCCTGGGCTGGCTCGCCCTCGACCACTTCGTGCTGGCGAGGCGGCTGCCGGGCATGACCTGGCACTGGCTGCGCTGGCCGGCGGCGCTCCTGCATGAGCTGACGCACTTCCTGACCGCCATCGCCTTGGGCGCCGATGCGCGGATCACGAGCCTGACGCCGCGCCACCTCCCGGACGGCACCGTGCAGATGGGCCAGTGCACCACTGCGGGGCCGGTCGGCGGCCACTTCGGCAACGTCGCGATCAAGCTCGCCCCGCTCGCGTGGTTCCCGATCGCCGCCGTGTTGGCCGGATACGTCATGGCCGAGCCGCGTTCGCTCCTTGCCGGCCTGGGGATGCTGGGCGCCGTCATCGTGATGATCCAGGCCGGCTGGATGACCTCCGATACCGACCTGCGCGGCACTCACCTGTTCGGCATCCTGGCGATCACCATGCTGGTCACTACCGGCTTCCAGCACGCCGTTCTAGGCGCGCAGGGCTTGTTCTGCGCGAGCTTCGACCTCGGCTGTCCATGAGGCCTGCCCCCACGCCGCGACCGGCGTTGGGGTGCCATAGAAAAAGCCTTGCCCGCACGTCACTCCGTGCGTCCGGACGCGCGCATCCACCGCCGGCGAGTCCACATGCTCGGCCGTCACCTCCACCCCGAGCCGAGCCCCAAGCTCGACCAGGGCGGGCAGCGCGTCGTCCGCGCGGGGGCTGCACACCACCGCGCGATCCAGCTTGATTTCGTGCAGCACGGGCAGCGCCAGTGCCAGAGAGAGGGACGAGTACCCCTTGCCGAAGTCGTCCAGGGCGATCCGCGCCCCATGCCGCGCCAGTCGCTCGATGGGCTGCGCCAGCGCCTCCGGCTCGGTCTGATCGGTTTCCAGCAACTCCAGTGTGAGCGGCGCGGCGCGCTCGCGCAGAACCGCCTCGAGGAAGTCCCGCCCCTCCCGCCACAGCAGCATGGGGGCGCTCACGTTCAGCGCCAGCGGCACTTCCGCTTTGACGGCCTCCACCGCCACGCGCAGGATCTGCATTTCCAGCGGCAGGCGCTGCGGGAGCGGCAACCTCGCAAGGCGCCGGTAGAAGCCTTCCGCGCTGTCGGTGTAGCCTGGCGGCCGCACGAACACTTCGTGGCTGCACACCAGCCCCGTGGCCAGCACCACCTTCGGCTGCAACAGGACCAAGCCTCGCCCGTCCCCCTTTCCTGTCCACCCCTCCTCGACATCGAACAGCAGGGGCCCCGTCAGCGGAGAATGCGCTTCCATCACGATTCCTCGGATGATTCTTCCAATCATATCATTTGACCTTGCCGAAACAAAAAGCCCCTCCATTGCGGGAGGGGCTTGTGGGGCATGCGGGCCTCAGTGCGCGGTCGCGGTGGCGGGAACCCCCTGCTGCCGCGAGAGCTTCTGCATAAGGGCGGCCTGCCCGCGTTCGAGCCGGCTGGGCCCCGCAGATTCCAGCGACTCCACACCGAGCCAGCTCAGGAACTGCTTTTCGTCGGTCGCGGTGCGCTGCATCAGGTCGCGCACGCTGCCGACCAGCTCGCGCAAGCGAACCGAGACAGGCTCCTGGGTCGGCCGGGGCTGCGGCTGGGGTGCTCCCGGGCTGGGGGCCTCGGCCTCGGGCGCCTCGGTATCGAGGCCCGACACGGCGATCTCGCCCGCGTAGCTGGCGATGCCGTAGCCCGTCGCCAGCGCAATTCCCTTGGCCAGGCAGCGCATGACGGCGGAGTGCCAGTGGAACACGTCGGGCTCCGCGATCGGCTGGTGCTCCATCGGCTTCGGGCCGTTGCGGGTCTGCACCGTCTCGACGCCCATGATGGGCAACCACTGCGTGTGGGCGGTGCCACGCCAGAAGACGCGCACACCGACCAGCCAGCCCTTGCCCGGCACGCGGAACGCGGGCAGCGTTTCGATGGCGCCGGTGTTCGGGTCCACCACCTTGTCCTCGAGGATCTCCCAACGGAAGCTCGGGTCGGTAATCCGGGCCGCCGCGATCGCGGCATGCCACCCCAGGTACTCCTGGGCGCGGATCACCACGCCCTGCCTGTTCTTGATCTCCTTGATGTCCCGAAGTTCGGGAATGGAGGTAAGATCCCTGGTGTCGGGCGTGACGCCCAGCGCCTGGACGTAGGCCGGACCATCGCCCTCGCACTCGGAATACAGCGAGAGGCCGAAGCCGTGTACGATGGCGACCGCGCGGGCCGCGCACCGCGCCAGGGTGTCGGACGCATCCCGCGCCGTCTCCTGCCCGGCCGGAACCGGCTTGCCCTTGGCATTGAGGATCGGCAGGTAGATGCGCTGCCGAACCCCCGTCCCGTCCTCGATGTCCATGTCCACGGCCACGGCGTTGCCGCCGAACAGCCGGCGAACGTGGCTCCTTCCAAGCGGGGTGTCGAACAGAACGGCGTCCCACGCAGGACGCCCCGCCTGCACCAGCGCGAGCGCCCAGGGCAGGTAGGCCATGCCCTCGACGTGCTTGACGAACGGGCGCACGTCCACGCCCAGCAGCTTGAAGAACTTGCTCATCCGCTCCTCCTGTGGAGGCATGCCTGCGACCATCGCAGGCTTCGCTGCCCATGCGCCCAACGCAGCGGCGCCTGCGTTGCAGACGCGCAAAACACGTCGCCCCGCCGAAGCGGGGCGATGTGCGTCAGAACAGCGAGCCTTGCGGTGCCGGCATCGCGTCAGCCGAGCGGTTCGTTGGAACCCCAAGCGCAACGGCTTGCGCCACTTCGTCCTCGGGGATGGGGAGGATGCCCGCAAGGGGTCCGCGCGAGAGCAACGCCTCCTGCACACCCATCTGCGTCCGGTAGAACAGGAAGTAGCGCACGCCATCCCGGAAGAGGTAGCCCACTACCGGGTGCCCATCGAACCACCACCACCCTTCCGGTGCGCGACGCACTGCCGCCAGCGCTCGCCAGCCTCCTACTTGCATGGCGGTGTCCGCCTGCACGGCATCGGACAGCGGCAACCGGCACATCGGCAGGTCGGCTGCGAGCTTGAACCTTTCATCGCACACCAGGCGCTGGCCGCGCCACGACACCAGGAGCCCGGTGTGATCGCCCCGCTTCCGCTCCCCCCGCTCGATGGCGCCCTTGTCGTACCAGACCTGGGTTGTCGGGCCGGGGTAGTCGGCCTCAGGGGTGAGGAAGTAGCCCTCGATGCAACGCTCGGGCAACGCGCCCCAGCTTACGGAGACGACCAGAGCCGGGCGTCCCCGCACCCGTAAAGGGGGCACCGACACCAGCGTGCCGGACTTGGCTCCGGCCAAGGCCAGACCCGAATAGGTGGCCGCCACATCCTCCCACTGTTCCACCGGCAGGCGCAGGGCGGCGACTTTCGGCGCTGCATGCCCCGCTTCCTCCATCGGAGTGTTCGTCATGATCCTCTCTCCGGACATGCCTGCACCCATTGCAGGCTTTCCCCGAATGCACCGGGCTGCGCTTCCAATCGTTGCAGGCGCGCAAACGCACCGCCCCAGGACAGGCGGGCGCTCAGTTCGAGAGCCGGTTCGGTAGGTGCATCGGCAGGTGGCCGACGACGATGCGCTTACCCTGGTCGTCGCGGCAGAAGTAGATGCGCAGGGCGAAACGCGGGTCGAACGATGAGTTGCCCTTGAGGTGCATGTCCATCACCACTCGCCGTCCATCCTCAAGCTGCAACGCATAGAAGTTGGCGGTCTGCCTTGCTGTGGCGGCCGTCCCGACCGGGCTGCATTCCAGCCCCAACGCATCAAGGCGCTGCTCCCATGCAGCCGGATCGGCCGCATCGCGCTGGTACAGGAGAGGCCAGTAAAGATGAGCCATCGCCCACAGCGCTTCGTACACGCGCGCCGGATTGTGGTAGTTCGACGCTTGCAGCTCTTTGATCGCCCGTGGGTGCAGGACGACGCGGCCGGACAGGTAGCGTTCCGCCCATTCCTCCGCCTCCGAGAACGAGGCCGGCACCAGGAGCGAAGCAGACTCGGCAGCCTCCATTTCGGCATCGGAACGCCGCAGCATCAGATTCAGCCGCTGCTCGAGGTCATAGATCTCACGCCGCATCACGTCCGCAAGCTCGCGCGACTGCTGATTCTGAAACTTCAGGCTGGCGATCTCCTCATTCAGCGCGGCAACCTCGGCCTGCGCGATGTCCTCCGGCGCAGGCCGGACAACCACCTCTCCGGCTTCTTTCAGCTTTCGCCGCAGGTCGGCAATCTCCCTGCTCTTTCGCTCAACATTGGCGCGCAGCACGTCGCGCTCCTGCTCCAGGCGCGAAGTCGCAACCTGCGTCTTGCGCAATTCCTTTTTCAGGCGGTCGTTTTCGACGCGAAGATCATTCGCAAATTGCTCAATGCGGCGACATTCACGAAGCAATCCAAAGATCATGTCGCCTGACGTGTAGTCAGGGAATCGTGGCGAGAACATCGCCAAGTCACCTGATGCGTTTTCCCGCAAGATGTGCAGCGTATAGGCGTTGCGCAGGACGTTCATCGCGACACCCACTTCGCGATGATGCTCCATCCATGACTGCGTAATCGGCCGCTGTGCGGCAAGGTGCATCATTGCATAGCGCGCCGCCGGGCCGGCCCATGCAGGATTTTTCGCCTCGCTGTCCAATGACAGCGCTTCCGTGCGGATGGTCATGATGTATCCGCCTGTCACCTCATCCAGACAGACCATCCGGATCTCCACCGCATCCAGAATCCATGAACGCCCGCCTTCTTTTTGCATGCGGTAGCCGCTCCGCATGTCGCAAACGCAAAAGCTCTTGCCGGATTCTGCCGCGCCAACAAGCCTCGCGCTGGCTACTACCCCCCCGGATTGGCGTGCACGTTCAACATCCTCCACGCGATCATCTCCGCCTGGAAAACAGGCGGATATCCCCCTCAGCACCTGCAAGGCGACGTCCCGCGCGGCAGCAGCCCGAGGCTTGTCGTAAGCGGAGTAAGACAGCTCGATGACGCGCGCCTCGCCTTCGGAAAGAACGCTGTGCATTCGCTCGTCAACACGCGCCTTGAACGCGCTTTGCGCTGCGACCTCGCGNTTGTTCCTTGGGGCAAGCAGCCGGATGAGCCACTTTTCAGGCTTGAGGTCACCAATCGAAGAAAGCATGTCTGACACAGGNNACTCTCCTCTGTTAGGCNACAGGTCGTGTCCACAGGGTACATAAGCAGTCCGCCGCCCAAAAACAACAGCCCCGGCCTTGGCCGGGGCTGTNNATGCAGGTCAAGCGNCTTCCGCTTCGACGAATGGCTCCGAATCTTCTTCGGCGGCCTGTTCCTGCCCGGCCCGAAGGATACGCTGCGCCGCACCGAACACCCGCGCGGCGTGCTTCTTGGCGAACGCAGCCCGCGCTTCGGGGTCGGACAACCACCCCTGGATGTACGCCCTGGCGGACGACAAGGCGTCCTCGCCATGCAGGCCGAGTGTCGCCACGACGATGAACGCCACCGCTTCGGCTTCCGCCTCCTCCACGCTGCGCGGGAGACGGCTCGCGCTGTGCGCGAATTCCGCTGCCTCGCCATGCAGCAGGACGTGCGCCATTTCATGCACGGCCGTTTTGTACGGGTACGCGGCGATCGGCGACACCGCGATCTGGCGGCGGGTGGGACGGGCGAAACCCTGCCTGTTGCCGGAGGTGTCGTCGAAGGGAATGCGCTCGATCTCCAGGGCACGCAGGGCGCGTTCCAGGCTCCATGCCGGCGACGGCGGAAACTCCGGCTCTGTCGGGCCTTCCGTCTGCGCCAGGCTGAACCACCGGCGCCGGAGCAGGAAGATCACGCGCTGCGTGCGACGCGGCGCATGCTGTTCGTCGTCGTCGGCCGCATCGGCGTTCGCCGACCGGTCGTCCTTGACGGCGACCGGCATGTAAAGCGCGATGGCCTTCTCCCCCTTCTTGACCTGCCTGCCAAGCTCGCTCCACCGCTTGTAGGTGGCAATCGGGCCGAGCTTGTCGCCGAGCTGGATGGTCGCGAGGATCTGATTGCCCAGGCTGTACGTGTGAAACAGGTGGTAGGCGCTTGCGAGCATGCCGGGACGATTGAGCGCCTCCTCCAGCATGGCCTGCCACGGCACCTTTTTCATGTCAGCGGGAAGCATGGGGCACCTCCACGCCGTTGAGGCTCGCCAGGTACCGCAGCAGCAGATCGCCGTGCTCCTCCACGAAACGCCCGGATGCGATCTCCGCCGCCACGACCATGCTCATGGCGCCAGGCTGGCCTTGTGCGGCTTTCGCGTCGTTGGCTTTCGCCTGGGCACTCTCGAGCGCCCGCTTTGCCGCCAGCAGCGGCAGCACCGAAAGGATGTTGCTCATTGTGTCCTCCAATCCCGGCCCCATGCCGGGTGGAAGGGCATGCCGGCACCGAAAGCGGCGGCCAGTTGCAGAAACCGCAACGCGCAAAAAAGCACCCCCCCGCCGAAGCGAGGGGGTGGGCACCTAGAACGGCATGTCGTCGTCGAAGGGGTCGTCGAAGG